>VFSW01013393.1_pt1 | contig 11400 bp, 9 predicted proteins | sample 5358111 | NCBI WGS metagenome assembly VFSW01 (sample SAMN11554181, study PRJNA540505) | mine drainage metagenome | isolation source: sediment from site ElyBrook_90M | place: USA: Ely Copper Mine, Vershire, VT | collected 2017 | reverse complement strand
CCTGAAGGCCGGCCCGCGACGACCGGCCGGGCCGCCGCAGGTGGGCGACATCCTCACCCGCGCCGCGATGGATGCGCTGCGCGACGAGGTCGTGCCCGAGCCCACCGAGCCCAAGAACCGCCGCGCGAGGAAGTGACCATGGCCCTCACCCTGCTTCAGAACATCGGGCTCGGCGATGCCGCCACCAGCCAGACCACGTCCTCGGTCTGCGAGCCCACGGCCGCGGCCAACGAGCGCCAGCTTTTCATGACGGGCAACTGGTTCGCCAGCAGCTCGGCCGACGGCGGCGCGAGCTGGAACTTCGTCAACCCCTTCAACCGCTTCCCGGCCAGCGCCGGCGGCTTCTGCTGCGACCAGGTGGTGCTCTACAACGCGCGCCACCGCATCTGGATCTGGCTGCTGCAGTACTCGCAGGGCAGCAACGGCGAGAACCTGTTCCGGCTGGCGATTTCGCGCGAGGCCAGCTTCGGCAGCTGGTACTACTGGGACTTCACGCCGCGCGGCGTCAACAGCAGCTGGGCGGGCAACTGGTTCGATTACCCCGACATGGCCTGCACCGACGCCCACCTCGGTGTCAGCTTCAACATGTTCAAGGGCAACGCCTGGCAGCGGGCGGCGGTGTTCCGCTTTCCGCTGGCCACGCTGGCCGCCGGCACCTCGCTCGGCTATCGATCGTGGGCCACCACCGGCAACGGCTCGATCCGCCTGTGCCGAGGCCCCGGAGCCACCCTGTTCATGGGCAGCCACAACAGCGCCAGCCAGATCCGGGTGCTGCGATGGCCCGACAGCAGCACCGGCATCAGCTGGAGCGACGTGAACGTGCGCTCGTGGTCGGGCGGCCCCTCCCCCCCCCCCGGACCGGGCGGCGTCAACTGGCTGGGGCGGCTCGATCCACGCATCACCGGGGCCTGGGTCGGGGCCGGCACCCTGGGCTTCATGTGGTCGGCCAATCGCGACGGCAGCCACCCGCTGCCGTACATCCGGGTCGCGCGCATCCGGCAGTCGGGCTTCACGCTGCTCGACGAGCCCGACATCTGGAGCCGCACCTCGGCCTGGGCCTACCCCGCGGCGGCGGCCAACGCGGCGGGCGCGGTGGGTTTCAGCGCCTTCTACGGGGGTGGCGCCCGCCACCCCGGGCATGTGGTGGGCGTGAAGTCGGCCACCGGCTGGGATACCACGCTCACCAGCACCAGCACGCACAGCCCGCCCGACCAGGCCTGGGGCGACTACCTGTCGTGCACGCCGCACAACGCCAGCGGCACGCAGTGGGTGGCTTCGGGCTACACGCTGCGGGGCGGCACCGCCCGGCGCAACATCGAGCCCCGCTACGTCCGCTTCCGCGCCTGAGGAGGGCTGCATCATGTACGACCTGATTTCCAGATTGCCCGCACGCCAGCTCTTGCTGCGCCAGGCCCCCACGCTCGTCGGCGCGCTGGCCCTTGCCGAGACCTTCTACAAGTGGCACAGCTTCCTGCTCGAAGCCGGGGGCTTCCTGCTCACCTGGTTCTTGCTGGACGCGCTGGTCAGCATGATCGAGCGCGGCCGGGCGCGCGGGGCGCGCACCGGGCCGCCTCGCTAGACGGCCCCGGCGCCGGCACTCAGCTCAGGCCGTGCCGCTTCAGCCGGTACGCCAGTTGAGCGCGTGACAGGCCCAGCCTGCGCGCCGCCTCGGCCACGTTGTATCGCGCCGAGACCAGCGCGTTGCGGTAGGCGGCCGCTTCCTTGCCGGCCGCGGAGGGGGTGCCGGGCGCATCGCGCTGCCGGCCGCCGCGCGCCACGCCGGGCCCGGCCTCGACGATCGGCGCGGCCGTCAGGCGCCCGCCGCCGCCCAGGCCGAGTGCGGGTGCGCCGCGCAGCTCGCCGCTGCGGAACAGGTGGTGGACATCGATCGGCTCGTCGTGGCTGGCCATGATGACGCCGCGCTCGACCAGGTTCTGCAGTTCGCGGATGTTGCCCGGAAAGTCGTACTGCAGCAGCGCCTGCACGGCGCGGGGTGTGAAGCCGGGCACCTCACGCCCGTGCTGGCGGCAATAGCGCCGCAAAAACGCCTCCATCAGCAGCGGGATGTCGTCACGGCGCTCCTTCAGCGGCGGCAGCCTGATCGGGAACACGTTGAGCCGGAAGAACAGGTCTTCACGAAAGCGCCCCGCCGCCACCTCGTCGCGCAGGTCGACGTTGCTGGCGGCCACCACGCGAACGTCGACCTTGATCACGCGGGTACCGCCCACGCGCTCGACGTGCCGCTCTTGCAGCGCGCGGAGCAGCTTGCCCTGGGCCACGAAACTGAGCGAGGCGATCTCGTCCAGGAACAGCGTGCCGCCCTCGGCGCGCTCGAAGCGGCCGGGCCGCGAAGCGGTGGCGCCGGTGAACGCGCCGCGCTCCACGCCGAACAGCTCGGACTCGATCAGGGTCTCGGGAATGGCGGCGCAGTTGATGGCCACGAAGGGGCCGACCGCGCGCGGGCTGATGCCGTGCAGGGTCTGCGCGAACAGCTCCTTGCCCACGCCCGAGGCGCCGGTGAACAGCACCGTGGCCTGGGTCGGGGCCACGCGTTCGAGGAGGTGGCGGGCCGCGCTGAAGGTGGAGGAGATGCCGATCGGCGACGCGCCGTCGCCCGCGTCGGCCGCCGCCGCGTCGACCTGCGGCCGGCGGCGGCTCAGCTCCGAGACCACCGGCGCGTAGCTGCGGCGCACGCGCACGGCCGAAGCGTCGGGGGTGAAGTAGTGCAGGTCGCGCGCCGGGTCGTCCCATTCGTCGGCGGGGCGGCCGGTGATGCGGCAGACCTCGGCGCCCGAGGCGCGGCAGGCCACTTCGCGGTAGACGATCAGCTTGCCCATGAAGGCGATGGCGTAGCCGCTGGCGTAGCCCACCTGCATCCAGCAGGCCGGCTCGGTGCCTATGCCGAAGGCGGCGATGTGCTCGTCGTCCTCGCTCGAGTCGTGCCACCAGAAGTCGGCGTAGAAGTCGCCGCGGGCGATGTCGAACTCGAAGCGGATGGTCTCGGGCCGCACGATGCCTTCGAGCTTGTGCATGCGAGGGCCGGCGTGGAAGGCGTTGGCCGGGTCGCTGTCGGGCCACATGCGCCGCACGAGCTCGGCGTCGCGCGCGCCGGCGGCATAGCCCACGCGCGTCAGCAGCGAGCGCGCCTGCTCCTGGCCCATGCTGGCGATCAACTCGCTGCGCAGGCCTCCGTAGGTGGACGAGCGCCACAGCACCATGCGCTGGTCGTTGAGCCAGATGCGGCCGTCACCGGGGGAGAACACGAGCGACTCGGTCAGGTCGCGCAACGTCGGCGCGGCGCCTTCGTCGATATCGGCGCTGGTGCGCACCAGCCCGCCGCGCTCTTGCAACTGGGCCAGCGACAGGCGGGTACGGCGGGGGTGCATCGCGGGTCCGGCCACGGCGCTGGCGGTTGCAGCAAAAAGTGATGAGCAATTATTGACCACCGGATCAGCACTCCATTCGGGGTTTTCCCAGAGACAGCTCTGTAGGCGGTTGATTCGAAACAGAATTTTTATCGCGCACGGGTTGGCACCGGGCTTGCGAACCAGCGCTCGAAAGTCTTCAACCCACGTCGACCTCGAAAGGGCCCACCCGTGCTTCAAGGCAAGACCATCGTTGTGACCGGCGCGGCTTCCGGCATCGGCGCGGCCACTGCGGCGCTGGCCGCAGCCTGGGGCGCCGAGGTGATCTCGGTGGACATCCACACGCCGGCGCGGCCCGTGGGCCGCTTCCTTCAGGCCGACCTGTCGGACCCGGCCTCCATCGATCGCCTCGTGGCCGCGCTGCCGCCCGGCGCGAACGGCCTGGCCAACATCGCCGGGCTGCCGCCGACGCGCCCGCCTGCTGAGGTGCTGAAGGTCAATCTGGTGGGGCTGAAGTACCTCACGCGGCAGCTCGTGCCCAAGCTGGCCGACGGCGCATCCATCGTCAACCTGGCCTCGCTGGCCGGCCTGGGCTGGGCCGACGCGCGCACCGCGGTGCTCGCCGGCAGCGACCTGGCCTTCGACGACGTGGCCGCGTTTTGCCGCGACCATGCCATCGAGGGGGCGCGCAGCTACTTCTTCTCGAAGGAGGCGCTCATCGTCTGGACGATGCAGAACCGCTGGACCTGGCGCGAGCGCGGCATCCGCATGAACGCCGTCAGTCCGGGCCCGGTGGACACGCCGATCCTGCCGGATTTCGTGGCCACGCTGGGTGCGCGGGTCGAGGAGGACATGAAGACGATGGACCGCCCGGGCACGCCGGCCGACATCGCCCCCGTGGTGGCCTTCTTGCTGTCGGACGGCGCGGCCTGGATACGCGGCACCAACCTGCCCGCGGACGGCGGCATGCACGCCAACGTGCTGTGCCAGATGCACGGCCTGTGACCGGCGCGACGCCGCACCCGTGACCTCGACCCCCACCCACCGGAGACGACGACCCATGGACACCCACGACGACAAGGCTGCCGCGCCGGCCGCGCCCACCGCCCCCACACGCCGCGCGCTGCTCGGCGCCGGCGGGGCCGTCGGGCTTGCGCTGCTGGGGCCGGGCCCGCTGTTTGCACAGGCCGCGACGGCCGGCACCCTCAAGGTCGGCTTCATCAGCCCGCGCACCGGCGCGCTGGCCGGCTTCGGCGAGGCCGATGGCTACGTGCTCGACCTCGCGCGCAAGACGCTGGCGGCGGGCCTGACGGTGGGGGGCAGGCGCTATGCCGTCGAGATCCTGGATCGCGACACGCAGTCCGACCCCGCACGCGCCAGCCAGCTGGCCAAGGCGCTCATCAACGGCGACAAGGTCGACCTGATGCTGGCCATCTCCACGCCGGAGACCGTCAACCCCGTGTCCGATGCCTGCGAAGCCGCGGGGGTGCCCTGCCTGTCCACGGTGATGCCCTGGGAGGCCTGGTACTTCGGCCGCGGCGCCAAGCCCGGCGCGCCCTCGCCGTTCAAGTGGACCTACCACTTCTCCTTCGGCGTGGCCGAGTTCGCGCGCTGCTACATCTCGCAATGGGCGCTGCTGCCGACGAACCGGAAGGTGGGCGTGCTGTACCCGAACGATGCCGACGGCAACGCCATCCGGGCCCACCTGGCGCCGGCGCTTGAGCAGGCCGGGTTCACCCTCGTCGACACCGGCCCGTACGAAGACGGCACGACCGACTACTCGGCGCAGATCGCCAAGCTCAAGGCCGCCCGCTGCGAGATCTTCAACACCTTCCCGCTCCCGCCCGACTTCGCCGCCTTCTGGCGCCAGGCCGCCCAGCAGGGCTACACGCGGATGGTGAAGATCGCCCAGGTGGCCAAGTTCGGCCTGTTCCCGTCCAACGTCGAAGCCCTGGGCTCCCTGGGCTACAACCTGGCCAGCGCCTGCTACTGGCACAAGACCTTCCCGTACCGGTCGGCGCTCACGGGCGTCGACGGCGCCGGGCTGGCCGACGGTTACGAGCGGGCCTCCGGCAAGCAATGGACGCAGCAGCTCGGCGCGACCATGTCGCTGCTGGACGCGGGCCTGGAGGCCCTGAAGACCAGCACCGACCCGAAGCGCAAGGCCGACGTGGCCAAGGCGCTGGCCAAGCTGCAGGTGACCACGATGGTCGGCAGGGTCGACTTCACCCAGGGACCGGTGCCCAACGTGTCGAACACCTCGATCATCGGCAGCCAGTGGATCAAGGCCGCGCCGGGCTCGAAGCACCGCTACGACTACGTCGTGACCGAGAACGCCAACGACCGCAACGTGCCGGTCGGGGCCAAGCTGCTGCCCTACGCTTGAAGCCCCACCTTCCGATGCCGCATCCGCCCGCTCCCGCGCAGCCCGCCACGGACCGGCTGCTGACGGCGCGCGGCCTGTGCAAGCACTACGGCGCGCTGGTGGTGCTGGACGGCGTGGACGTGGAGGTGCGGCGTGGCGATGCCCTCGGCATCGTCGGGCCCAATGGCGCGGGCAAGACCACGCTGCTCAGCCTGCTGTCGGGCGCGCAGGCGGCCTCGGCCGGCACGATCGCGTTCCGCGGCGCCGACATCTCGCGGCTGGATGCCGCCCGGCGCTGCCGCATGGGCATCTCCCGCACGCACCAGGTGCCGCAGCCCTTCGGCGCCATGACGGTGTTCGAGAACGTCTACACCGCGGCCACCCACGGCGGCGGCTTCCCCCACGCCCGGGCCTGCGAGCGGGCCATCGAGGCGCTCGAGCTGTGCGGCATGGTCCGCCTGGCCAACCGCCGTGCCCAGACGCTGGGCCTGCTCGATCGCAAGCGGCTGGAGCTGACGCGCGCGCTGGCCACCGACCCGCAGGTGCTGCTGCTCGACGAGATCGGCGGCGGCCTCAGCGACGGCGAGACCGCCGAGCTGGTGCACGTCATCCGCGTGCTGCACGCGCGCGACATCGCCATCGTCTGGATCGAGCACATCGTGCATGTGCTGCTGCAGGTGGCGCGTCGCCTCGTGTGCATGGACGCCGGCCGGGTGATCGCCAGCGGCGACCCGCACGAGGTGCTGGCCGATGCCGCCGTCGTCGGTGCGTATCTCGGAGGGGCCGCCGCCGCAGGCGCCCGCCAGGCCCCATGACCCTGCTCGAGATCGAGGGCCTGCATGCGCGCCACGGGCTGCTGGCGGCGGTGCAGGATTTCAGCCTCGACGTGGCCGCCGGCGAGACGGTGGCGCTGGTCGGCGCCAACGGCGCCGGCAAGACGACGCTGCTGCGCACGCTGGCCGGCATCCACCCGCTGGCGGGGGGGCGCATCCGCTTCGACGGGCACGACCTGGGCGGCGTGCCGGCGCACCGGCGCGCCGCCGCCGGCATCGCGCTGGTGCCCGAGGGCCGTCGCCTGTTCCCGAACCTGACCGTGGAAGAGAACCTGCGCGTGGCGCTGTCGGCGGGGCGCCCGGGCCGCTGGACGCTGGCCACCGTGCTCGAGGCCTTTCCTCAACTGGTGCCCAAGCTCAAGGCGCCCGCCGGCTCGCTGTCGGGGGGCCAGCAGCAGGCCGTGGCCATCGCGCGCGCACTGATGACGAACCCGCGCCTGCTGCTGCTGGACGAGGTGTCGCTCGGCCTGTCGCCGCTGGCCGTCCAGGGCGTGTACGACTCGCTGCGCATCCTGATGAGCCGGGATACCGGCCAGGACACCACGGTGCTGCTCGTCGAGCAGGACCTGCAGCGCACCTTCGCGGTGGCCGATCGGCTCGTCTGCCTCCTCGAAGGCCGCATCGTCGCCAGCGGCCGCGCCGACGCGATGACGCGCGAGCAGGTCATGGCCTGCTACTTCGGCCGCCGGACGGCTCCGCGGCCAGGAGCCGTCGCCCCATGATCTGGCTGAACCAGGCGCTGCAGGGCCTGCTGCTGGGCGGCTATTACGCGCTGCTGGCCTGCGGCCTGTCGTTCATGTACGGCGTGATGCGCATCATCAACCTGGCGCACGGCAGCCTGGCGGTGCTGTCGGCGTACCTGCTGTTCGTGCTGGCCGACCGCTGGGGCATCCACCCGCTGCTGGGCCTGCTGGCGGTGGTGCCGGCGATGGCGCTGCTGGGCTGGGTGCTGCACCTGCTGGTGCTGGAGCGCAGCGCACGCGCCGGGGCGCTGGTGCCGCTGCTGGCCACCTTCGGCCTGGCCAGCGTGCTCGACAACTCGATGTTCCAGGCCTTCGGCGCCGACACCCGCTCGCTGGCGCCCTACATCGACGCCCTGGGCTACGACGGCTGGACGCTGCCGGGCGGGCTCATCGTGGGCCGGCTCGCGGTGCTGACCTTCGCGGTCGCCGTGGGCCTGCTGGGCGGGCTGCACCTCGTGCTGGCGCGCACGGCGCTGGGCCGGCGCATCCGCGCCGCCGCGCACGACCCCGACACGGCGCAGCTGGTGGGCGTGAACGCGCGCGCGGTGTACGCCGCTTCGACCGCCATCGCGATGACCACCGTGGCGGTGGCCGGCGGCTTCCTCGCCATGCGCGCCACGTTCGACCCCTACACCGGGCCGCAGCAGCTGATCTTCGCCTTCGAGGCCGTGGTGATCGGCGGCGCCGGCTCGCTGTGGGGCACGCTGGCCGGCGGTATCGCGCTGGGGGTGGCGCAGAGCCTGGGGGCGCAGATCCACCCGCAGGGCTTTCTCATCGCCGGCCATGCCACCTTCCTGCTCGTGCTGCTGCTGCGGGTGGTCGGCACCGGGGTCGCCAGCCGCGCGGGCGGCCCGCGCCGCCGCCCGCGCGGCCAGGCGCGGCGGCGCGCGCCCCCCCAGGGCGCCACCCCGCCCCGATCCGCGGGCCCCCGGCGCCCCGGCCGGTGCGCGTCACGCGCTGGACCCCGCTGTCGATCGCCGCCGTCGGGCTCCTGGTCGCGGCGCTGCTGCTGCTGGCGCTGGGCCCGCTGGTGCTGTCGGCCGAGTTCGTCGACCGGCTGACGACCCTGTTCATCTACTGCATCCTGGCCTTGATGTGGAACGCGCTGGCCGGCTACGCCGGTCTGCTGTCGGTGGGCCAGCAGGCCTTCTTCGGCCTGGGCGCCTACGCCGCGGTGCGCCTGGCCGATGCCGGCCTCGGCCCCTACCCGGCGCTGCTGCTGGCCGCCGTTGCGGTCGGCCTGCTGTCGCTGCCGGTGTCGGCCTTCATGCTGCGCCTGCGGGGGGGCGAGTTCGCCATCGGCATGTGGGTGCTGGCCGAGCTGTTCCACCTGCTGGTCAACCTCGACCCGCTGATCCAGGGCGAGACCGGCACCTCGCTGATTGCCCTGCAGCGCTACGCGGCGGCCGACCGGCGGGCTTGCACCTACTGGGCGGCGCTGGCTGCGATGGCGGGGCTGGGGGGGCTGGTGTTCGTGCTGCTGCGCGGGCCCTTGGGCACGGCGGCGCAGGCCATCCGCGACAACGAGGAGGCCGCCGGCTCGGTGGGTGTGCGGGTGCTGGCGGCCAAGCGGCTGATCTTCGTGCTGTCGGCCTTCGGCTGTGCCGCCGCCGGGGCGCTGTGGGTGGCCAGCGCCATCACCTTCCAGCCCAAGACCTACTTCGGCGTCCAGTGGACGGCCTACATGATTTTCATGGTGCTGGTGGGCGGCATCGGAACCTTCGAAGGGCCCATCCTCGGCGCGGTGCTGTTCTTCACCATCGAAAGCCTGTTCGGCGCCGCCGGCGTGGCCTACCTGATCGGCCTGGGCCTGACCGCGCTGCTGTTCGCGCTGCTGCTGCCGCACGGACTGTGGGGCGGGATCGAGCGCCGGCTGGGCGTGCAGCTGCTGCCCGTGGGATTCCGCCTGCGCGGCGGCAGCGCGCCGCCCCCCCGATAAGCCGGCCGCCGCCGCGCCGCGCATCTGCACAATGGCCTGCGCCGTGGGAGCGGCAGCGGCCAGACGGCGGGAGGGCAGCATGCGCAGGGAACTCATCACCAAGTCCAGAAGCCTGGTCGGCACCAGCGACCTCACCCTGCTGGCGCCGATCACGCCGGGCCTGGTGCCGGCGCTCGAATCCATCAGCCACAAGTCGCGCATCAAGACGCTGCTGCAGGCGCTGAACACTGGGCGCAGCACGGCGCACGAATACGCGCTGCTGCGGCCGTTCTCGGACGCGGTCGAGCGCGTGGGCAAGATCCACTCGGTGCGGGTGGCGGTGCTCGAGCCCGCCAACCAGGTGCTGCTGGCCGTCACCTTCGACGGCAGCTGGGAGTCGTACCTGCGCGTGCTGTGGCAGAAGGTGGGCACGCTGCTGGACATCATCTTCTACGACACCGAAGGCTACGTCTGCGCCTACGACCGCGGCTACGACGAATGGGCCGCCTGGGTGCGCCGGGTGCAGGTGGAGACGCACTTCTTCTACGGCACGCCGGCACTCACCGTGGGCGACGTGCCGCTGCTGCAGGCCGAGGAGCGGCAGCGCCGCAGCTGCCCCTACCGGCCCGGCAACGAGGTGGCCGCGGCGCGGCGCCACCAGGCCAGTGCCGAGACGCTGGCCTGGCAGCAGGTGACGGCCTCGCCCGCCACCGGCACCGAGACCTTCAAGCAGGGGCTGGAAGCGATGGCCGCGCTGTACCGGCTGACCGCCCTCTACCAGCCCGGCACCGACGACGGCCAGGTGCTGCTGCGCGCAGTGCGCGACCTGCTGCTCGAGTTCGTGCTGCTGCTGGAGTCGGGGGCCGTGCCGACGGCCGCCCTGGACGAGGCCCGCCAGCGCTTCGACAAGCAGCTGGTCTGGCTGCAACAGCGGCCCACCGCGCCGCTCGAGTGCCAGCGCGTGGCCCCGCCGCTGCCGCCCGGGCCGCCGGCCTTCGATGCCGCCGACGTGCAGGCCGGCATCCTGAGTGCGCACGACGGCGTGACCGACGGCGCGCTGCTGCTGCTGGCGATCGAGGACCGCGTCCGGGCCCAGCCCTTCCTGCGCCGCCTGGTCGGCGCCGTGCGCAAGCACAGCGACCCGCCGGCCACGACCGCCGACACGCTGGTGAACGTGGGCTTCAGCTACGAGGGCCTGCGCGCCGCCGGCCTGACCGAGGACGAGCTGGCGCTGTTTCCGCAGGAGTTCCGCGAAGGCATGGCTGCCCGCGCCAGCCTGCTGGGCGACCACCGGCTGAACCACCCGCGGCGCTGGCGCCTGCCGCCGCGGCGCGGCGCCCGGGCCGGGGCCGACGGCCAGGTGCCGGCGGTCGAATGGTCGGCCGTGCACCTGGTGCTGCAGCTGCGCTGGGTGGCGGCGCCCAGCGACGACTGGTGCGAGATCGAAGACCCCCGGCACCCGCTGCATGGCCGCTACAAAGTCTGGGCCGATGCGGCCGAAGGCCACGGCGTGGCGGTGCTGGCGGTGCAGACGCTGCACCGCTACCACCGGGCCGCCCCCACCGATCCGGCGCCCGGCCCGGCGCCGGCGCTGCAGGTCGAAGAGCACTTCGGCTTCGCCGACGGCAACAGCGACCCCGTGCTCGACCCCGCCGAGGCGGGCCGCGTCTACCCCAACCGCATCCAGCTCGGCGAGCTGCTGGTGGGCGCCGCCAACGAGGCCGACTGGCCGCTCGACCCCGAGCGCCGCCCCGACCCCGCGCTCGAGCGCCAGCGCCTGGCGTGGCTGGGCAACGGCAGCTTCCTGGTGCTGCGCAAGCTGGTGCAGAACCGCGCGCGGCTGGACCAGCTGGTGGCCGATGCGGCCGCCGCCACCGGGCTGGCGCCGGCGCTGGTGCGGGCCAAGCTGATGGGCCGCTGGGACGACGGCACGCCGCTGGTGGGCAGCGGCGGCCCGGGTGCGGCGCACAACGATTTCGACTACCGCGACGACCCCGACGGCGCGCGGTGCCCCTTCCATGCCCACATCCGCCGCGTCAACCCGCGCCCGCCGCCGGGCCTGCACGAGCCGGCCGGCCGGCGCACGCCGCGCCTCGCGCGCCGCGGCCTGTCGTTCGGGCCGCGCGACGGCGCCGGCCGGGGCGCTGCGCAGGCGGAGCGCGGCGTCGGCGTCATG
>VFSW01013392.1_pt1 | contig 11400 bp, 7 predicted proteins | sample 5358111 | NCBI WGS metagenome assembly VFSW01 (sample SAMN11554181, study PRJNA540505) | mine drainage metagenome | isolation source: sediment from site ElyBrook_90M | place: USA: Ely Copper Mine, Vershire, VT | collected 2017 | reverse complement strand
CCACTTCAACAGCTATCAACCCCGCTGCAAAGTGCATATGTCGATACGGCCTAGGTCTCTGACCGCCTATTGTTGTGCTGCCGGTTGGGTAGACTGGTTGCATGACGACGGTGGTCGAATGGGTTACAACGCTGCTGACGGTGGGTGGGCTGGTCTACATGCTGCTGGCGCTCGCCGGGGCGCGGCAGTTCGGGCGTGACTGCCGTCGGTTTGCGCTGGCCGCAGCGGATGCGGCGAAGGACGCGAGGGGTTCGGCGGACTTCGCGCCGGATGTCAGCATCCTGAAGCCGGTGAAGGGTCTGGATGCGCGGATGTATGCGGGGTTTGTGAGCCACTGTGTGCAGCAGTACGCGGGCAGGTTCGAGATTCTGTTTGGCGTTGGCAGCCTGGACGACCCCGCCATGGGGCAGATCGAGCGGCTGCGCGCGGAGTTTCCCGAGTGTGCGATCCGGCTGATCGAGTGCCCCCAGCGGCTGGGGACATCGGGCAAGGTCAGCAACCTGGTGCAGATGCTCGGCGAGGCGAAGTACGAGCACATCCTCATCAACGACAGTGACATCTGCGTCTCGCCGAACTATCTGGCGTGCGTGATGGAGCACTTCGGCGCCGCGGACGGTAAAGAAGACCCGCAGGTGGGGATGGTGACGGCGCTGTTCCTGGGGCGGACCGCGACCGAAGGCAACGCGCTGACGCTGTGGGCGCGGCTGGAGGCGCTAGGCATCTCGACCGATTTCATGGCGGGCGTGCTGGCGGCGCGCAGGCTGGAGGGCGGCATCCACTTCGGCCTGGGTGCGACGCTTGCGGTCTCGCGCACGGCGCTTGCGGCGGCGGGAGGTCTCGAACCGCTGCTCGACGCGCTGGCTGACGACAACGAGATGGGCGTGCGGATCGCGCGCGCGGGATACCGCGTCGAACTATGCGGCGAGGTGGTGGAGACCGCCGTGCCCGCCTACAACCTGCGCGGCTTCTGGCAGCACCAGATGCGCTGGGCGCGCACCCTGCGCAACGCGCGGCGATGGGGCTATCTGGGGCTGGGCACCACCTACTGCATCCCGTGGGCCGTGCTCAACTGCGTGGCCAGCGGCTTCGCGCTGTGGAGCTTCTCGCTGCTCAGTCTTGTGGTGTTGGCGCGCGTGGCGGTGGCGCTGGCGGTGGGCGTTGGCATCCTGGGCGACGGACAGGTACTGCGCGACATCTGGCTGCTGCCGCTGCGCGACTGCTTCGGCCTGGGCTTCTGGGCGTGGAGCTACGCTTCGGATGAAGTAGTGTGGCGCGGCGAACGCTTCATGCTAAGGGATGGACGCATCTCGCGCATAGCGTGAGGAAAGGCTTAACACCGATCGACACCGATCAGATCGATTCAAAACAAAAGACGACCACGGATTGCACGGATCAAGACGACTGTTGCTATAGCGAGAAAAATGGTGTCAATCTGAGCGCAGCGAAGAATCCCCGCATTTCGTTCGCAGCGCGACACAGTACACCATCAGCGAAAATGCTTTAGTTCGGCGATGGCCTCTCAACGTGGTCGATCACGTAGACATCGACTGGGGCTTTCATGGGTTGGAACTTGAGGCCGAGTTGCTCCTGAACGGCGGTGAAGAGGCCAGGCGGAGCGTTGGCATCGGTCGCGTGGACCTCGTCGTAGGTGTAATGGATGGAGAAGTCGTATTTTCCGGTGAGGCCGGTCTGGTCGACGACGGGCCGGTCGAAGAAGAACTGCTCGCCGAACGCGAAGTCGGCCATGGTGGCGCTGGTATAGGTGATGGTTTGCTCGGTGCCGCGGCCGTTGCCCTCCTGGTCAGGCTCGGCGTCGGGATTGGCGGCAGGCTTGAGCTTGGGGCCGCCTTTGATGACGCGGATGGCGTAGACGGAGAGCTCGCGCTTCTCGCGGTGGAACTTCAGCCCGAAGCGGTCGGCGAGCAGCTTCTGAATCATCTTCTGTTGCTGGCGCAGGCTGGGCTCGCCCGGAGTGTCGGTCGTGCCCTCGATGTCGTAGGGAGTGTTAGCGGCCCAGTCGGGCGTGTCCGCGATCTGGCGCTTATTGATGGAGTAGGCGAACATCATCAAGCTGGCGACGCTCTCGTTGCGGATGGTAAAGCGATCACCGGTGGCGTTGAAGCCCTGGTGGTGCGAGGCGGGGCCGTGCGGCTTGATGGTGGCGACCTCAAACGCGGGCTGGGCATCGGCGGCCATGGGTTTGACCGGCGTGATCGCTTGCAGCGTGGTCTGGGCCAGCGTTGGCGCGGCAGCCAAGGCAGCCGCTATCAGAAAGTGTTGGGGACGGAAGCGCATAGAGAACCTCGCAAGGCAAACCTGATCGATGATACGCAAAATAGTCATGGACGGTTGGGCTGGTTGCCGACGATCTCTTTGCCGCCGGAGCGGGCGATGACGTAGACAGGTGAGAGCGCGGCGGGCAGCGGGCTGGGCGCGCCGCCAAGATCCTGCCAGAGGAAGATGCGCTGCGGGCCTGCCCACTTCTCGGCGAGCGATTGCGGGGTCTCGAAGATCCGTGGCGCGCCGGAAAAGAAGCTGCCATACCACAGGTTCGAGCTGCGGCCATAGTTGGCGACGCCGTTGTACTCGGGGTCTGTGAGGATGTGGATGGGGTCGACGGCGACGGGGCCTCCGCTCTGGAACGTGTAGCTGGGACGCTGCAGATAGAAGCCGAGCGTGCTGGCGAACTCGTACTCCTGATGGATGACGATGAGGGTAGGAGGCTGGCCGGGGCGAGGCGCGAGCTGGGGTGCGATGGCCTCGGCGAGCTGCTGTGAGCTGAGCACCGGTGCGAAGGTTTGCAGGCCGAGGTGCGCGGCGAGCAGAAAGGCAAAGGCCCCGGCGGCGAGGGTTAGCGTTGCGGCGTGCGGGCACTTCGTGCTGTTCTCGGAAAACGCGCGCTTGCGCAGGAGAAACGATGCGAGCGGGCCGAGGAAGAGCGCGGCGGCGGCCAGCGCGAGCGGCAGGCGGAAGAGGCCGAGGGCCTGCGCGTTGAGGTCGAGAAAGTGGCCCATGCTGAGCGCGTAGTCGGCGGGGTTCTGCTGGAGGAGCGCTGCGAGGTCAGACGAGGGCACGGGCACGCGGGTGTGCAGCAGAAAGACGAGCGACGCGGCTGCGAAGACCGCGCCGAGCGCAACGAGGACGGCGGTGCAGCGGAGTGCCGCGCGGCGGATTGCTTCGGCTTGCGCCGGGAGGGACGGGGTTTGCGCGAGCCATGCGGCGATGAGCATGGCGAGCGCGGGCAGCGCGGGCAGGACGTAATACTCCTGCCGCGTGGAGAGGCTGAAGAAGAGCAGCGGGACCAGCGCCCAGAGGACGAGCAGGAGATAGATCGGACTTTCAGCCCTCGGTGGATATTGTTGGGCGTTCCCTGGGGCTTCGCCCCAGGCTGGTATAGAGCGCGCCTTCGGCGCTTGGCTCTGTGGTGAGATGTCCAGCGACGCCGGCGATTGGATCGCAGCGGCTATTTGTTCCGTAGGGCGACGGCGATGGATGGTTCCGAACGAGGAGCGGGCGGCATCGACGAGGGCGTGAAAGAGGAACGCGCTCCATGGCATCAGCCAGATGAGGCAGAGGCCCCAAAAGAGGTAGAGGGGAACGGTGTCGTAGTCGCGTGGAACGCGCAGGTTGAGGTAGCGCAGGAGCTGTTCGTTGACGAAGTAGAACCAGAGCCAGCCGTGAACGTTGCCGTCAGTGGGCAGCGGGACGGAGAGATGGCCGTGCGCGAGTGTAAGGCTGCCGGGATGGCACTGCGTGGGGTTCGCCAGGGCGATGAGGATGTGCCAAGGCGCGGCGATTGCTAGGAACACTGCGAGCGAGGATAGCGGATGGAGTTGGCGGATGCGGGCGGCGGCGGAGCGCAGTCCGCGCGTCAGATGCAGGTAGATCAGGACGATTCCTACTGGGAAGACGACGCCGATCAGTCCCTTGGTGAGGGTGCCGAGGGCGCAGCAGGCGGCGAAGGCGTAGCAGAGCAGGTTCAAGGTTCGAGGTTCGAGGTTCGAGGATTGAACCTTAGATTCGGTCAGCCAGAAGGCGTACATCGCAAGGGTGAGCCAGAGGCAGAGCAGCGCGTCGGGTAGCACGATGCGGGCGAAGAGGAAGATTCCTGGGCAGGAGAGCAGGATGAGCGCGGCGTAGAGGCCGGCGCTGGCGGAACGGAAGGCGCGCCGCGCGAAGATTTCGACGGCGAAGGCGAGGGCGAGGACGGTGAGGGCGAGCGGGATGCGCGCGGCGACGGCGAGACAGTGCGCGGACGGGTGGCCGAAGAGCTGCGAAAGGCGCATTGAGGCGGCCATCGACCAGTAGAGCAGCGGTGCTTTCTCCAGATAGCGGATGCCGTTGGCGTAGAGGGTGAGCCAGTCGCGGCGCAGGAGCATCTCTCGCGCAACCTCGGCGTGGACGGAGTCTGCGTCGTCGAGCAGGGGCGGGGTGAACAGGGTGAAGCTTCCGTAGAACAACGCCCACAGCGTGAGCAGCACTATCGTATTGCCGAGTGGGCGCTTCGGGATGCGGGTCTGGAGTGCGATTTTCGACGGCATAGTTGGGTGCTCTGCTGCGATGCTGGGAAGAGCGGGGCAGGCCCATCCGGTGCGCGCTCTGGGCAAAATTCTCCAACCGTGTACGGGTACGCGGTCTGGACGGTGCGGGCGTCGATCTTCCTCGACGATTCTGCTATTTGCCAGTTGCGGTTGCAAGCGGGAAGACTCCGGGCAGGCGCGGGAGCCATCGGGAGCATCGGACCGGAGCGGATATTTGCGTCGCGAGTGCGCAGCTTCTACACTGGGAGACAAGTACCCAGCGTCTGCGGTGAGACCGTTCAGCTATGGTTCCAGTTGGGCGGGGAGGTTTAATGCGTCGGTTCGTCTCGTTGTCTGTCCTGCTTCTGTCTTCGATCCCATTCGGCGTCTCGATCGCGGGGTGTTCTCACAATGCCCCGGCCCAATTCTGCAATAACGGAGACTCGGGCATGATGACGACCCAGGCCGCGACCATCCTGTTGCAACCTATTGTCTATGGAATCTCGCTGAACTATGGGGAGATCGGGCAGATCCAGAGACCTACGACAACCGACTGCAAGGGGGCGAACGTTACCGAGGCGGCATACGTCTATGGAACCACGGACATGACCATCGCGGACGTACAGCCGACGTCGGGAAGATTGTGCGGGGGGACGTGGAACCGCAACTCGGGCGGTGGCATCCCAGATTTCACCTACTGTATACAGAACAACAAGTCTGGCGTGGCGTATATCACGGCAAGCGCAGACGGAGTGACGAGCAATCCGATTGCCCTCTATGTGCATCCGGTGGTCACTGGCATCGTGTTGGGCGGCACCGCTCCCGGCCCGTGTTCCACCGACCCGACCACGCTCTGCGCGACGGATTCTGGCCAGGCAAACGGCTGCTCGATTCAGGACGACATCTCGGCATTTTCCATCGCCAACGATACGCTTACGTTCCTCGTGCCCAACAACTTTACGGCGGGCGAGAGCGTGACCATTGCGGATCTCTCCGTCGGTACCTATCTCAACGGCCAGACATTTACTGTGCTGCCCACCGGTTTGAGCGCGACCCAGTTCGAGGCGGCCTTTACCCATGCGAATGTGGCAACAACCGCCGATGCGGGGACTGCGACGCCGGCTGGGGCGACGGCACCGCCGCCCTATATTGGGACGTCCTGCCTGTCGCAGGGCACCACCACGCAGCTTGTGTCGCGTATCTACGCAGGCTCGGGCGCCAACCGGACCAACATCAGTTGTCTTGCGGGACATCTGCAATACGGTGTGCAGGGCTCAACGTCCCTCACGACGATCTCCCCGGTTCTTAGCATCGACCAGAACGGAGTGGCCACGGCGAACCAGCCGGGATCGGTGTTGATCTCGGCGAACCTGTCGGACGCAGCCAGTTCTGCGGGGATCTTCTCGACCTGTCCTCCGGCGTCGATCACCTTCAGCGCGGCCGGGACCACGAGCAATCCTGTGGTTGTGAACGAGAACACTCCGCAAGCGCTGATAGCCACTGCCGTCGACACCAATGGCGTGACGCTGACGGGGCTGTCGCTTGAGTACATGTCTACCACGCCCAGCACAATCCCCGTTACCAACAGCGGGACGGTGAGTCCGCCCCTCGCCGGCACCGCCTCGATCACCGCGATATGCCAGCCCCCCAGCTGCAACACTGCGTCGTACGACCAGATCGGCCTCTATGGCAACGGCCTTCCCATCACCTCGAATGCGGTGAACGTCATCGTTCCGGGCACCAACAGCACCGTCCTGTATATGGCCAGCACGCAGTCGCTGGATATGGTACAGATCGACTTTACGACCGCGGTGCTGAGCCAGCCCTACCTGCTGCCGTATGTGCCGAACTCCATGGTCATCAGCAACGACGGAAGCACCATCTACATGGGCAGTTCATCGGGCCTTATGGTGTTCAACACGTTGAACACCCTGAACCTCTCGCGGTTGGATGTCACCTCTCCGGGCACGGTGCTCGCCTTGTCCCCGAACGACAACATCGTCGTTATCAGCGACCCGGTGCGGCAGATCACCGAACTGGAGAGCTCGTCGGGGGGCGTCCTCTCCAGCTACGGCGCGGTGGGCACGTCCGCCGAGTTCTCCCCGGACAGCCAGACCGTGTATATCACCGCCGGCAACCAGTTGCTGGTGTACTCAACCTATACCGGATGGACCAGCATCTCTCCGGCAACCACGGAGAAGACTCCGGTGACGGGCGTGGCGGTTACGGTGCCCGCCGTCGGGGCGTACTTTGCCGGGCCAACCACAACAGCGCGCGGCTACTGCCCGTTGAGCACATCCACCGTCGTCAACGGCGTGGCCAGCGAGTCCAATGTGTTCTACCCGTTGGCCGACAGCCCGTCGCCTAACAGCTCGCCGGTCATCACCGACCAGATCGCCGCGACCAACGACGGACTGCATGTGATTGGCGCAACCGTGACGCCCGCGCCAACGCTGAACGATCTGCGGGTGAACATCCCCAATACCAACAGTAAAGGAACAACGGTCAGCGTGGCCTGCCCCGCGAGCGGTGGGCTCAGCTTCTCGCACACAGTCTGGCCCACGCTGCTGGATCCGGTGAAGGCGACGTCAATCACCGGCGTGCTGCCGACGTCGGACTCGTCGGTTGCCTTTGTCACCTACACGGGTGCGGGCGGCGTGCTGCCGGCCTATACGCCGGCGGAGAGCGGACCGGGCACGACCACCTACATCAAGCTCTCCGGCTCGGCGACCGCGCCGATCGCGGGTGTCATCAGCGCGGACAACACGACAGCGTATTTCGGGACATCGGGAGACAACTTGGTGCACATCATCAACCGCGGCACGCTCACCGACACCTCGACTCTGACACCCAACCTGCCCGGCCCCACCGGCGCCACCGTGCCTGTCGATCTGCTGGTGCAGAAGCCGCGCCCAACAACGTAGAGTACAGTCTGCCGCAACCAGCGCGCGAACCTGTAACGCCCATACCGGACGGAATGGATGCTGCATCGCAGCCAGCCTTATCTGCCGGGCGGCTCTTTCTGCTTGCCCTCGAAGCACAGCCGGGCCCGCTCGCCATCGAATGCGCGCTCCCACTTCGCGATCACGATGGTGGCCACGCTGCTCCCGATCACATTCACGACGGCGCGCGGGATATTGATCAGGCGTTCCACTCCCAGCAGAAGCACCATTCCGGCGACGGGGATGTTGTGCATGGAGGCAAGCGTCGCCGCCAGCGTGATAAAGCCCGCGCCCGCCACTCCCCCCGACCCCTTGGACGTGATCGTCAGCACCGCCATCAGCGTGATCTGATCGCGCACGCCAAGGTGCGTGTTGGTTGCCTGTGCGATGAAGAGCGCTCCCATGCTCAGATAGATCGCTGTGCCGGCGGCGTTGAATGTGTACCCGGTAGGCATCACCATGCCAACCACCGTCTCCGCGCATCCCAGTTGCTCCAGTTTCAACATCACCGGCGCCAGCACGGCCTCCGACGATGACGTGGCGGCAGTGATCAGCAGTTCGTCGCGAATATAGACGAGCAACCGCGTCAGACTGAATCCGGCGAGGCGAGCAGTTGCGCCAAGCACGAATATGACGAAGAGAGTTGCGACGATCCAGACCTCCGCGGTGAAGCGGATGAGCGGCAGCAGGCTCACGACGCCGTACTGGCCGACGGTGTAGGCCATCGATCCAAGCGCGGCCAGCGGCGCGAGGAGCATGATCAGTTTTACAACGCCGAACAGGCCCTTGAGCAGCAGATCCAGTAGGTCCACCAGCGGCTTCACGACGGTGCGGATGGGCGTCAGCGCCAGGCCGAAGAGCACGCCGAGCAGGATAATCTGCAGGATGTTTCCCGTAACAAAGGGCTCGCCCACGCTGGAAGGGATGATGCCGAGGACAAAGGCTACGAATCCCGTCTGCTGCGCCGTCGCGGTATAGCTTGCGATGGACGTCGTATCCAGCGTCGCCGCATTGATGTTCATGCCTGCGCCGGGCCTCAGTAGATCGGCCGCGACCAGCCCCATCAGCAGCGCCAGCGTCGAGAACACCTCGAAGTAGAGCAGCGCCTTCGCGCCCACACGCCCCACCTCGCGCTTGTCCCCCATGCGCGCGATGCAGACGACGATTGTGGCAAAGCTGCTCGGAGCGAGCGTCATGGGGATGAGCTGGATGAATCCGTCGCCCAGCGGCTTCAGCGCGACCGCCTGATGGGGAAAGAGCGCGCCCGCGGCGATGCCCAGTACGATGCCAACCATCACCTGCAGCCACAGTGGGCCCAGCCGCAATCGAGCGGACAACGGCCGCTGCCGATGCGCGCGGTTCTCTTCGACAGGCCCTCCAGCGACCATGCTCACTCCGCGAGTTGCCGCATCACTTTAATCAGATCGGACTTGCCTTCAAAGCCGATGCCCGGCAGCTCCGGCATGGTCACATGGCCGTTCTCGACGCGCACGCCGTCGGGAAAGCCGCCGAAGGGCTGGAAGAGGTCGGGGTAGCTCTCGTTGCCGCCCAGCCTCAGGCCAGCGGCGGCGTTCAGCGCCATCTGGTGCCCGCCATGCGGGATGCACCGCCGCGGCGACCACCCCGCCGCGCGCACCACATCCAGCGTGCGCAGGTACTCGCACAGCCCGTAGGAGAGCGCGCAGTCGAACTGTAGCCAGTCGCGGTCCGCGCGCATTCCGCCATGGCGCAGAAGGTTGCGCGCGTCCTGGTGGCTGAAGAGGTTCTCGCCGGTGGCCATCGGCGCGGGATAGAATTCCGCCAGCGCGGCCTGCAGCGCATAGTCCAGCGGGTCGCCCGCCTCCTCGTACCAGAAGAGCGGGTACTCGCGCAGCATCTTCGCGTAGGCGATGGCGGTTTCCAGATTGAAGCGCCCGTTCGCGTCCACGGCGAGTTGTGCGTCGCCGCCGATCTCGGCCAGCACCGCCTCGATCCGCTTGCGGTCGTCGGCCAGCTCCGCGCCACCGATCTTCATCTTTACCACCGAATAGCCGCGGTCGAGATAGCTGCGCATCTCGGCGCGCAGCGCGTCCAGGTTCTTGCCGGGATAGTAGTACCCGCCCGCCGCATACACGAAGACGCGTGGGTCGGCCTCGCCGCCATAGCGCTGCGCCAGCAACCGGAAGAGCGGTAGGCCCGCGATCTTCGCCACCGCGTCCCACACCGCCATGTCGATGGTGCCGACGGCGACTGAGCGCTCACCGTGGCCGCCGGGCTTCTCATTGCGCATCAGCGTGCGCCAGATGCGGTCGGGGTCCAGGTTCTCTCCCGCATCGTCCACCAGCGACGCCGGGTCGGCCTCGCGCAACCGCGGCGCAAAGCGCTCCCGGATCAGCCCGCCCTGGCCGTAGCGCCCGTTGGAGTTGAACCCATAGCCGATCACGGGACGGCCATCGCGCACAACGTCCGTCACCACGGCAACCAGCGACAGCGTCATCTTGGAGAAGTCGATGTACGCATTCGCAATCTCGGATGCGATGGGAAGGGTCTGCTCCCGGATGTCAACGATACGCATGAACGGCTGTTCCTCCTGAGTTGAAGTCACATACGACCATACCTCAAACCGCAAGCCAATTGAAAACCGCCCCGCCGGGCCGGTGACGGTCAGCGTAACGCCGGCAGTAGAGGTCAATACGACAGCGTTGTCCGCGCTTTCAACGTTCACCGTCACGATGCCTGCCTCTCCACCCGCCCCATCCGGTATGGGCGGCGCGGGCGGCGGCACGGCAAAGGCCAACTGGGCCGGTATCTGGATGGTTGACGAGCCTGTCAGCGAGAGCGTCTGCGGCGAGTTCAGTCCGCTGTCCGTCAGTACTACCGACCCCGTGAAACTGTTAGCTGCCGCCGGAATGAAGTGCGCGCCGTCGTTCCGGCCACAAAATGCTCGATCAACCGCCGCTGCTGCAACCAACCGAGACGACTCTTTCGCATCCACGCCATCCTAGTTCATAAAACCCTATGAATCGGTATTATCTAGGACAGCCCCATCCAGTATGCCCTGCCTCAAATTTCGATGCCGTCACGCCCCGCCCGGATCGACAGCCCAGCCAAACGAAGTCTCGCCGCACGACAAACCAAGCCTCACGGAACCCGCCGCCGCTCGTTCAACGCCGCTTCCGGCAACCTACACGAACCCATCTTCTCCATGCATCTATCGACGGAGATCAACCCTGGGAAATCGCTTCAAGGCCGGTTCAGTAAGAGTTGTTCCGATGCCGTCGCCGCGCACTATATCCGCCGGAGCCGCCCCAGACCATCAGTGCGGCGACCAGGTGGATGATGAACCAGAGGCTGATGCCCTGGTCGAGATAGATCAGATAGAGCACCAGCACGCGGGGCAGAAAAACCGCGAAGAGCAACGGCACGATCCCATGCAGGTGGAACGGCGTCAGCGGAGCGTCCAGCCACAGCAGGAAGAGCGCAATCCGCGGCAGGAAGAGCGCGAAGACGAGAAACCACAACGGCAATGTGTGTATCACCATCAGAATCTGCAAGCTCATACCACCTCACTTGTCCTGTTGAAGCTGTCTTGACCGCCGGCGACCGGCGCAGTCGCATCCGTGGCAGGGGCCAACGTCCTCGCCAGTCTAAAGTCTTTGCTGTGTCCTCTGCACTACCAACGACACAGGACGAGCGACGCAGAGAGCGAAGGGCAGAGTGCGGTCAACGTCGCTTTTTGGCATCCTTGCCATCCAGCAGATCTTCCAGCTCGGCCTTGAACTCGCGCACGTCCTTGAAGTCTCGGTAGACGCTGGCGAAGCGGATGTAGGCCACCGTGTCGATCTCCTTCAGGCGCGCCATAATCAGCTCGCCGACCGCGCTGGTGGAGCGCTCGCGCTCCGCGGAATCGACCACATACGCCTCGGTCTCGTCCACGATCCGCTCCAGCGCCGCGCCCG
>VFSW01013391.1_pt1 | contig 11401 bp, 8 predicted proteins | sample 5358111 | NCBI WGS metagenome assembly VFSW01 (sample SAMN11554181, study PRJNA540505) | mine drainage metagenome | isolation source: sediment from site ElyBrook_90M | place: USA: Ely Copper Mine, Vershire, VT | collected 2017 | reverse complement strand
GCAAGAAGCCTGCCTGTAGCGGCGGCCTTGTCGAAGCGGCTGGCCCGGGCCGGCTGAGCAGGGGGATTCCCGGCTTGGCTCAGAATCGTGGTGCCTGGCCGTCTGGGGAGCAGGCGCGGCAATCGGTGGCAATCGACGGAACCGCTGCCGGAGGGATTCAAGCCTCAGCGCGGCACTGAATGCGCAGCGGCGGAAGCCGGCGAGCTTTCAACGACTTACCTTGGAACATTTCCAAAGGCCCTTGTAGCGGATATTTCGGCGCTTATTGTATGATTGGCACGATGTCTGAAGTGGTCCCGGCAGCTTCGTCCCTTCATAGTCGAATGACGGCGTTTCTCCAATTCTGCCGCATCGAGAAGGGACTCTCGGACAATTCATTAAGCGCTTATTCCACTGATTTAAAGAGGTTTAGCGAGTTTTTCAAGGATTCCCCAACGCTCCCTTCCTGTGAGCAACTGCGTCTTTATCTCGACCATTTATACCAATCGGGTCTTTCCAGCCGCTCTGTGGCCCGTCACCTCACTACGCTGCGGAACCTGTACGGATACCTCCTGAGGGAAGGCGAAATCTCTTTGGATCCCACCGAATACCTGCGCAGCCCCAAACAGTGGCAGAAGATCCCTAACTTCCTGAATCTGGAGGAAATTAATAAATTGCTGGCCGCTCCCGACCCGGACACGCCGACCGGCCTCCGGGACCGGGCCATGCTGCAGTTGCTGTACGCATCCGGGTTGAGGGTGTCGGAGTTGTGTCATGTAGGGCTGGCCGATCTGGACGCCGGGATGGGGATCGTGCGCACCCTGGGAAAAGGCAACAAACACCGCCTGGTTCCGGTAGGCCGCGACGCCCTGGCGGCGATCCAGGAATACCTAGATCGAGGCCGCCTTCGACTGCTCAAGGGGAAGAGCAGCAAATATCTGTTTGTCACCGCGCGCGGCAGTTGCCTGACCCGTCAGTGCTTCTGGAATCAACTCGCCGGATACGGCCGGAAGGCCGGGATATTCCACGGGCTGTCACCCCACGTGCTTCGCCACAGTTTCGCCACCCATCTGCTGGAAGGCGGAGCCGATTTGCGGAGTGTACAAGTGATGCTAGGTCATGCCGATATATCGACCACCCAGATCTATACCCATGTCATGCGGTCGCACCTTCGGGACACCGTCGAGAAGCATCACCCCCGGGCCTGAGCGAACCGTTCGCTCGGAAACATTTTTCGGATAGCGAGCACGCTTGCAATGAGCGACTACATTTACATGCTGGAGAGCCACCTGAGCCCGGATCAGAACCGGGTGGTGGAAGAGGCCCAGAAGGCCGCGGGACAGGCGGGAATCAACTTGTTCCTGACCGGCGGCGCGATGCGCGACATGTTGGCCGGCTTCCGCATACGGGATCTGGACTTCGTGGTGGAAGGCGCGGCGCTCAAGGTGGCGAAAGCCATCGGAGAGCAGAGCGGCGCCCAAATCGTCTCCATCGACGAGATCCGCAAAAGCGCGGAAATGGTGTTTCCCGGCGGTGTCACCGCCCAGGTTGCCATGGCCCGGCAGGAAAAATACGGACGCTCGGGCACGAAGCCGCAGGTCTCGCAAGCTACCATTCAAGAGGATCTGCGGGGGCGCGATTTCACGTGTAACGCCATCGCCCTTTCGTTGAATAAGGCGTCTCGCGGGTTGTTGCTCGACCCCATGAACGGGCTGGCGGATGTCGAGCGCAAAGAACTCCGCGCCATCAGCACCTACAGCTTTTATGACGATCCTTCGCGCCTGCTGCGGCTGATTCGTTTCCAGGTGAGGCTCGGCTTCACCGTGGAGGAGCGCACGGGGATGCAGGTGGCCAATGCGCGCGAAGCCGAAGTGGAAAAGCTGATTCCGGCGCATGCTTTCGGCGAGGAACTGCGGCGTATCAGCACGGAAGAGAACCCGTCGGAGATTCTTAAATTGCTGGACCAGGCGGGCCTGCTGGTTCTGCTTTCGCCCGCATTGGCAGGGGCCAAACTCAACCTCACGGGTGTATCGAAATTCGAGAAGATCTGCCGGATGTTGCCGGATGACGTGCGCCACCGCGCCGGCCGTCTGGGGCCATTTCTGTATGTGCTGACCGAGAAACTGGCGCCCAAGGAGAAGCAGGCGCTGGTCAAATGCGCCGAAATGCCGAAGGCAGACCAGGAAGCCTGGCAGAAACTGGAAGCGCGCTCGCAGAAACTGGAGACCGCGCTTCGTTCCGCGCGCATCCACAAGGCATCGCAGGTGTACCACATCGTGGCGCCGGCCAACGTGGATGAAGTGATTTTCCTGCTGTACCATTCCGGGCTCAAGCCGGTGCAGGAACGCCTGCGGAACTATTACCAGAAGTATCTGGTGACTATTCAGGAGATCACGGCAGAGGAATGGGCCACGGTGCCGGGGACTCCTGGTACGGCTAAATACAACAAAGCGCGTGAAGACTTCGTGACTCACCGCCTGGATCGCCGCGTCAAGAAGCCCCCGGCTCCGGCGGAAGCGCCACCGCCGCCACCACCGGCAAGTTCCTGGTCTACCCCCCAGACGGCGCTGGCGCGTCGCGGAAGGTAGCCTACGGGGCCCGGTTAAAGAACGTACCGGGCTTAGCGATCAGCGTCAAAGGACCGTGTGGCGCCGCGGCCATGCCCTTGCGCTGATCCGAGTTCGAACCGGCGGTTCGAAACTCGTGTTGCAGCATGCGGATGGCCACCCGTTGGCCGGAGCATCGTACGATTCGTCCCGAGATAACCAGTTGCATTGCCGATACGTTATGCAACATCACCGGCCATGCCACGGAGAGTTCGAGATTCAGGCCTACGGGGAGTGGACGGTCCGTTTCGATTAGAATTCCGCCGCTGGAAAGGTCCAGCGTACGGCCAACGCCGGTTTCCAGGATCCGCCTCCGGCGGATCAGTTTCCAGCGCAAATCCAAATGAAGGGCATAACGCCGGTCACTTCTTCGGTCTCCGGCTATCGTCTCAACTTCCTTCGACTTTTGTTCCCAAGCCATAACGCGATTTAGTCCGTTCCAACCCGAACCACTCCATTATGCGAGTTTGGGGGTCAGAACAGAAGTCACTCTAGTACCTGATTTAAGTACCGACCCTCTTAGGGATTCCCTGAGACCGAACGGCCCCTAAACTCCCGATGGGGCGATCCGCCGGCGCTTTTACTACTGCCTGAACCTGCCACCTCCGCCAACCCCTTGCTATTCTCATATACAGACCAGGAGCCATAAATAATCGTGAGAGCCGTCCCTTTGTGCCTACTGCTGGCGCTGGCGCCGGTCCTGACGCCCGCGCAGGATCTCAAGGCGTTCGAAAAGAAGGTCACTGAATTCACGCTACCGAACGGGCTGCACTTCATCGTGGCGGAACGTCACGAAGCGCCTGTAATTGCGTTCCACACCTACGTCAACGCGGGAAGCGCCGACGATCCCACCGGACGGACAGGGATCGCCCATATGTTCGAGCACATGGCCTTTAAGGGAACCGAAAGCATCGGGACCAAGGACTGGGCCGCCGAGAAGAAAGCGCTCGCGCTGGTGGAAGAAATAAACGATGCCATCGACGCCGAGCGCGACAAGGGTCTCAAGGCGGATTCCAGCAAGATCGATCAACTCAGGATGCGCCTGAAGATGGCTATGCAATCGGCCGAATCTTACGTTGTACCGAACGAATTCCTGGGCGTGATCGAAGAGAATGGCGGCGCCGATTTGAATGCGGGCACGTCGCTCGATTCCACGGTGTACCACTACAGCCTGCCTTCCAATCGCATGGAGCTATGGTTCCTGCTGGAATCCCAGCGTTTCCTTCATCCCGTCTTCCGCGAGTTCTACACGGAGCGCGACGTGGCGATGGAAGAAGGGCGCATGCGCATCGAGTCCAACCCGCAGGGCAAACTGGTCCAACAGTTCCTGGCAGCTTCCTTCGAGGCCCATCCTTATCGCAACCCCGGGACGGGGTGGCCGAGCGACCTGATGAACTTGCGCACCAGGGACGCCCGGGCGTTCTTCGAGGAGTATTACGTGCCGGCCAATATTACGGTTGCCATAGTGGGCGACGTGGACCCCACCGAGGCCCGGCGCATGGCCGAGCGCTATTTTGGCCCGCTTCCGGCCCGGCCCCTGCCTCCTCCGGTACGGACCGTGGAACCGCCGCAAGCCGGAGACAAGACCGTTGCGGTGGACCTGCCCAGCCAACCCCTGGCCATGATCGGGTACCACCGGCCGGACCAGACCAACCCCGATGACCCGGTCTTCGACGTCCTCCAGTTGATCCTGTCCAATGGCCGCACCGGCCTGTTGTACCAGGACCTGGTGCAGCAACAAAAACTGGCGGTCATTGCTCTGGCGTACGGCACCTTCCCGGAGGGCCGTTACCCGAACGAGTTTGTGTTTATCCTGGCGCCCACGCTGAACCACACGGTGGAAGAGAACCAGAAGGCATTGGATTCGCTGTTGTTACGGTTCGCAGCCAAGCCGGTAGACGCGGAGACTCTGGATCGCGCCAAGACCAAGGCGCGTTCCATCGTGATCCGGCGCCTGGCTGACAATGCGGGGTTGGCCAGTCTGCTGGCCACCTACTACGTCAACTACGGCGATTGGCGAAAGCTGTTCACGTCCGTCGACGATATCGCCAAGGTGTCGGCGGCCGACGTGCAGCGGGTAGCGCTGAAATACCTCATCGCCCGGCCGCGCACCGTGGCCTACATTCGAACCAGGGTCGCCCCTCCGGCGCCGGCCGGAGCAGGGCGCGCGGGAGGCCGATAAATGAAGCACTTCTGGATCCTGCCGGTTCTGATTGCGGCGCACCTGGCGGCGCAGACCGCGACGTCCCCCCGGCAAGCACCTGGGAAAAGGGCCGCGCCGCAGCGTCCCACCGCCGCCGGCGCCGTGGCGGAGCCCTCTTACAAAGACCTCAAGTATCCCCCAGCCAAGCCCATTCCGATACCGCCCGTCGAAACGGTCACGCTGCCCAACGGCATGAAACTCTTCCTGCTGGAAGACCACGAACTGCCGATCATTAGCGGGAGCGCGCGAATCCGTACCGGCAACCTGTTCGACCCGGCGGACAAAATCGGCCTTGCCGCCATGACCGGCACGGTCCTGCGCAGCGGGGGCACGCGGAAACAGACCGGGGAAGAGATCGACCAGGCGCTGGAGAACGTGGCGGCTTCCGTGGAAAGCTCGATCGGCGAGAGTTCGGGCACGGTTTCCTTTACGGCCCTGAAGGAAAACGCTGGTGGGGTGCTGGCGATCTTTCACGATGTGATGACGGCTCCGGAGTTCCGCCAGGAGAAGATCGATCTGGCCAAGACTCAGTTTCATAGCGCCATCGCGCGCCGCAACGACGACCCTGCCACGATCCTCCAGCGTGAATTCTCCGATGCGGTATACGGGGGGCAAAACCCGTATGGCTGGAAGATGGAGCATGACACGATCGACGGGATAACGCGCGCGGACCTGCGGGCTTTTTATCAACGCTACTACTTCCCGGCCAACGTGCGGCTCGCGCTTTGGGGGGATTTCGATTCCGCCGCCATGAATACGAAGATCGAAAAGCTCTTCGCCGATTGGACGGTGAAAGGGGAACCGGTCCCGGAGTTTCCCGAAGTGACTGCCCGCAGTTCGCCGGGCACGTTTTTGGCGGCGAAGGGAAGCACGGCCCAGACCTTTTTCGCCATGGGCCAATTGGGCGGCCTGTTGAATGACAAGGATTATGCCGCGCTGGAAATCATGGCGAACATCCTGGGCGGGGGCGCGCAAAGCCGTCTGTTCCAGCAGGTGCGGACCAGAATGGGCAAGGTGTACAGCATCAACGCTGTGTGGAGCGCAAATTACGATCACCCCGGCCTGCTGGAAATCTCCGGCAGCACCCAAGGCCTGTCTACCGTGGAGACCATTCGCGCGGTGCAGAAGGAAGTGCAGCGGATGCGCGACTCGGAAGTGAGCGAGGAAGAGCTGCGGGTGGCCAAAGAAACGGCGCTTAACAGCCTGGTATTCGCGTTCGACACCCGGGCAAAAACTCTTTCCCGCATGTTGACCTACGACTATTACGGCTACCCCATGGATTTCATCCAGCGGTATCAAAAGGAGTTGGCGAGTGTCACCCGCGCCGACGTGCTGCGAGTTTCCCAGGCGCATCTGGACCCGAACCGCTTCACCGTGGTCGCGGTCGGCAACCCTAGCACGTTCGACCAGCATCTGGAAGTTTTAGGCCGGCCGGTTACGCCCATCAGTCTGACCATCAAGCCTCCCACCGTAGCGCCCGCTACCAAAAGCGCCGGCAGCCAGGCTGTGCAAATTCTGTCCCGCGCACAAAAAGCCGCCGGGGGCGTGGACAAACTTGCCGCTGTAAAAGACTTCCTGCAGACCCGCGAGTTCGTACTGACGCCGGCTGCCGGGGGACTCCACGTAACGGTGCGAGACCGGTGGATCGGTCCGGATTTCTTCCGTCAGGACAGCGAAGTGCCGGGAGGGAGAATCGCCGCTTATTACGATGGCACGCAGGGTTGGATCTCTACCCCGCAGGGTGAAGGCCCGCTGGTGGACCTGCAATTGGAGCAGGTGCGCGGAACGCTGTTCCGTCTCTATTTCCGCCTGTTGCTGAGCGATCAAATCCCTGGCCGGACGCTGACCACGGCGGGGAGCGATGGGGTGGAAGTCACCTTGGCGACGGGGGATTCCGCTCTGATCACGTTCGATTCGTCGACGGGCCTGCCCAAGACGGTCTCCTATGAAGCCAAACAGGCATCCGGTCCCCGCCTGCAGATGCTGGAAACCTATTCCGATTTCCGCGACGTCGATGGTATCGTGATCCCCTTCAAATCCCTGATCATGCAGGGCGCGCAGGAATTCGCCAACGTCACCGTGACCGAAGCGAAGTTTAATTCCGGTCTGCACCTCACCGATCTGGACCAGAAGCCCGTGCCGGGAGTGCAGAAATGAAGCGGGCGGCGCTGCTGATGCTGGCCGCCGCGGCGCTGGCTCCGGCGGCCGATGAGACCCGCCAGCAGCGCGCCAAACGGGTAATTGACGAGGCAGTCGCGGCTCTGGGCGGCGATGCCTTCCTCCACATGGAAGACCGCGTCGAAACCGGCCGCGCCTATTCCTTCTATCGCCAGCAGATCTCCGGCTACTCCACGGCCACTATTTACACGCGCTACCTGGCGCCGGTGCCGGGCAAGGTGGCGGTGCGCGAGCGGGAACTGTTCGGCAAGAAGCAGGATGAAGGGTCACTCCTGTTTACCGAGACCGGCGCATGGGACATCAGCTTTCACGGCGCGCGCCCCTTTGATGACCAGCGCTGGGCCAGTTACCAGGACACTACGCTGCGCAATATCTTCTACATCCTGCGCCAGCGCCTGAGTGAACCCGGGCTCTCCCTGTACTCCCAGGGGTCTGACTTCTACGACAGAGCGCCGGTGGAAATCGTCGATATCACCGATGCCGACGGCGTCACCGTGACGGTGATGTTCGACCGCTTCTCCAAACTGCCCATCCGCCAGACTTACCGCCGGCGCAATCCGCAGTTCAAGGATTTCGATACCGAAACCACTCTCTTCGGCAAGTACCACGCCGTTCCGGGCGGCGTGAAGTGGCCTTACGATGTGCGCCGCGAGCGCAACGGCGAGAAGATCTACGAGATGTACGCGGAATCCGTGGAGATCAACAAGGACGTGAGCGACAGTATGTTTTCCATACCCGCGGGCGTCAAGATACTGCCGAAAGAAAAGTAGGATCCGCTTACGACCATCGACCGTCCGTCCATTGCCCGCACTTACGGGATCATTCGCCCGCACATCCGCCGCACTCCAGTGGTGGAAGTGGATGGGGCGGATTTCAACTTGCCCGGAGTGCGGCTCACGTTGAAACTCGAACTCCTGCAGCACACCGGGTCGTTCAAAACGCGCGGCGCCTTTGCCAACATGCTGGGGCGCGAAATTCCGGCCGCCGGCGTGGTGGCTGCCTCGGGCGGCAATCACGGGGTGGCCGTCGCGTACACCGCCGGCAAGCTTGGCAAACCGGTACGCATCTTCGTGCCCACGGTGGCGTCACCGGCGAAAATGGAGCGTATCCGCGGCTATGGCGCGGATCTGGTGGTGACCGGCGAACGCTATGCCGACGCCCTGGCCGCCAGCGAAGCATGGGCCGCCGAATCCGGCGCGATGCCCGTGCATGCCTACGACCAGCCCGAGACCATGCTGGGGCAGGGCAGCGTGGGTCTGGAGTTTGAAGAGCACGCGCCGGGATTACATTCGCTGCTGGTGGCCGTCGGCCGACGTGGCCTGATTGGAGGCATCGCCGCCTGGTACGCCGGTGGCGTGGCGCTGATCGGAGTCGAGCCCGAAGAGGCGCCCACGCTGGCGCGCGCCCTGGAAGCCGGCCGCCCGGTGGATTCACCCGCCGGAGGGATCGCCGCGGATTCGCTCGCGCCCCGGCAAGTGGGCAGGTTGATGTTCCCCCTGGCACAGCAGTACGTGCGCCGCGTGGTGCTGGTGCCGGACAGTGCCATACAAGAGGCGCAGCGCACCCTCTGGCGGGTGCTTCGCGTGGCCACCGAACCCGGTGGAGCCGCCGCCATGGCCGCACTGCTTTCCGGGCGTTACCAGCCCCGCCCCGGCGAACACGTTGGCGTCCTGGTCTGTGGAGCCAATACCACTGCCGTCAACTTCGACTGAGGGGAGTCTTCACCACGGGGGCACGGAGGACACGGAGGAAGCACGGAGAGAGAGAAAATCGGGAATCTGTAGCTACCATCCCCAGGGGGCTATGGTTTGCGGACCGGTTGCGGTGTCGCGGTACCGCTCCACGAACAGCCGCCGGCCATCCGAGCGGACGGTGACCAGGCCATCCTGATCGGTGCGCAGGATTGCCGCGCCGTGCTGCGTCAGCCTTTCCACCACCTCGCGATTGGGGTGTCCGTAGCTGTTGTCCACGCCCACCGAAATCAGGGCGAACGCCGGATGGACCGCCGCCAGAAAATCTTCCGTGGTGGAGGTCCGGCTGCCGTGATGCCCTACCTTCAGCACATCGCTGGCCGCAATCTCACCGGAATCCAGCATCCCCTGCTCGATCTGCCGTTCGGCGTCGCCGCACAGGAGAAACGAGTGCCGCCCGTATCGGACGCGCAACACCAGCGAATCGTTATTTTTTGGCACATCGCCGGGGACATAGTCCGGCAGCGGCGCCAGCACCTCGATCTGCGCGCCGCCGAAAGCAAATCGCGTGGGGACGGTGAGGGGCACGATGCGCGACCTGTTCCGCGCGGCCCTCTCCCGCACTTCGTGCCAGGTGGGACTCTCCGGCGTGGCGCCCGTCCACAGCTCTTTCGGCCGGAAATCGCTCACCAGCGCGGGCAGGCCGCCGATGTGGTCCTCGTGCGCATGCGAAAGGGCGATCACGTCCACGGTGCGCATCCCCCGCTGCCACAGGTACGGCGCTACCACGTCCTCTCCGATATCCAACTGCGTTTTCGGCGCGCGGCCGAATACGGGAATGCCGCCACCGTCCAGTAACAGGCGCTTGCCATCGGGGAACACCACCAGCAGGCTATCGCCCTGCCCCACGTCGATAGCGGTAAGTTCCAACTGCCCGCGATGCTGCTCCGCCGGGAAGGGCGACCACAGCAACAGCACCAGTCCGGACGCCACCGCCAGTCCCGACGCCAGACGCCACCACTTTCCGCGCGCCACCGCCGCGGCAATCAGCGCCGCCGAAAAAGCCAGGGCCACCCACAAGGGCGGCGTTGGAATCCGCCAGTTCGGCTCCACGGAGGCATGCCATCGCACAATGGCCTGGCTCACCCCCAACAACCAGCCGCTCACCCCAGCGACCCACGGCCAGCCGGTAGCGAGCGCTACAAATCCCACGGGGACCACCAGTCCCATCACCGGCACCACCAGCGCGTTGGCCGAAAGCCCGCTCAGCCCCACGCGATGGAAGTACACCACCATGGGTAGCGCCAGGCCCACCTGAATCACGGCCGAGACGACGGTCACTTCGAAAAAGAAAAACAGCACGCGTCCGAGGAATGCCACGGCTCCGCGAGCCGTGCCAAGGGGCACGTGCAAGGCGCCGCGCAGCGTCTCGGCCAGCAGGCGCATCTCGATGCGGAACTGCGCTACGCGCGGCTCCAGGTGCAGGTCTCGCGCGGTGTCCCCCAGGCCGGAAAGGCCGCGCGCCAGCGGTCCGGTGGTGGCGGCGATCAGCGGCATGGCGAACACGCCCAGAAACGCCACCGCCAGGAAGGTGAGCTGAAAGCTGGCTTCGAACAGTTGCTCGGGGTCGAATAACAGGAAGCCGAGGGCCACCGCGGCCAGCAGATTCACCGGACGCCGGTCGCGATAGAAATAGCTGCCGATCATGTATAGCGTCAGTCCGGCGGCCGACCGCACACAGGGGGAGCCCCATCCGCTCACCAGCGCATACAGCCACGCCGCCAGCGCCGTCATCAGCAATGCCAGGCTTTCGGGGACGAAGCAGACGCGCAGAATCAACAGAAAGAACGCCGCCAGGATCGCCACGTGCGTGCCGGAGATCACCAGGGCGTGGAAGGTGCCGGTACTGCGATAGTCTTCGGTCCACACGCGCTGCATCTGGAATGTCTGGCCCAACAGAATGGCCTGCATCATGCCGTCCTGGTAGCTGCTGGCGCCCCAGATGCGATCGATCCGCGCGACCATGGCGGCGCGCAGGTTCATCACCTGCCTGGCAAAGGTGGATCCGCAATGCCCCGGCAGGATCCGGACGCTGTCCGCCGCGCCCGAGGCGGTCCAGTAAATATCCCGGCGCGCCAGGTAGTTCGCATAATCGAAGGCGCCCGGATTGCCATAGTTGCGCGGCTTGCGAATGCGTGCGTCCAGTTCGATGTTCTGCCCGTAGCGCAGGGGCGGCAGCGCCTCGCCCTCTTTCTTCGTGTAGAGGGTCACTTGCGCGCGCGCATCGCTATCGAGTTCCAGCAGGAAGCGCTCGCGCCCGCTGGAAATGGCCGGCGGCTCCGCCACGCAGCCGCCCAGAATCACTATTTCGCGGCCTTCGACATCGAGTGTGGGAGCCGGACCAGGAGTATGCACCAGCGCGGTCAGCGCACCCGCAAAGAACAGTCCCCCCAGGCAGCAGAGGCCGGACAGGAAGCGCGCCTTCCGGTATACCGCAAAGACCCCCAGCAGAAGGAAGGCGGCGAGGGCGGCGAGCAATTCGAACTGATGAAAAGGTACGAAGCGGGAAACCAGGATCCCCGAAGCAATAGCAGCCACGGGACCAACCAGAGGGTCCTTCAAGTGGAAGCCCGATTGTAACACCGGGTATTCCCGCGGGAGACGCACACCCGTGGCCCGCGAGTGCGCCTCCCGCCTGCTCTACAATGCCGCTGTTACCTGCGGCCGAAGCCGCCGCGGTATCC
>VFSW01013390.1_pt1 | contig 11401 bp, 13 predicted proteins | sample 5358111 | NCBI WGS metagenome assembly VFSW01 (sample SAMN11554181, study PRJNA540505) | mine drainage metagenome | isolation source: sediment from site ElyBrook_90M | place: USA: Ely Copper Mine, Vershire, VT | collected 2017 | reverse complement strand
CAGCGCGTCGAGATCGTCTTCAGTGGCGGGTCGAGGCGGTGCGCAAAATTTCGCCGGATCGCCGCCCAGCACCGTCGGATCATGCATCACGTCGCGCAGGTCCTCGCGCGGCATGTTGAGCTTCAGCAATCCACGGTCGCCGTTCATGTGCGGCGTGATCGTCGGGTCGATGGTGCACTCGGCGCCAAGCTCGGCGGCAAGCGCATGCACGCCCGGATAGTCGAATCGGTTATCCCGCATTATCACATGCGCCATGGCGACCTTGAGGCCTTGTGACCTGAGGAACCGGATCGCGGCCAGCGAATCGTCGAGCGAACCCTTCACCTTGGTGATCGCGTCGTGAACCTCGGGCCGATGCGAATAGATGCTGATCTGGACCTTCTCGACTCCGAGATCGCGGATCAGCGCCGCTTCCTTTTCCTTGATCAGGATCGCATTGGTCTTGAGCTTCACGCTGAAGGTCAGCTCGCGCGCGCGCCGGATGATCGCGAACAAATCTTTGCGCAGGAGCGGCTCGCCGCCGCTGAGCGTCAGGTAGAAAACTCCGGCATCGGCCAGCTGCTGGAGCAGGTCGTGAATTTCGTCAAAGGTCAGCTCGCCATGGTCGTCGTGATCGAGGTAGCAATGCACGCAGCGCTCGTTGCATCGGTAGGTGACGTCCAGATGCACGCTGAGCGGGATGCCCAGCCGGACCGCCTTCTCGTTGATCGATTGCGCCAGGGTACTCATGCGCTTTCGCCTGCGATCGGATGATCTGCGACAACCAGGATTCCTTCCCTGGCCAGTTCTTCGACCAGCTCCAATGCATCCTGGTACGCGACTTCCGGCTCGACCTCGAACTGCGCCACGACCTTGCTCGCGACGATTTCCCGAAGCGGCGTGGAACCGTCCGCCGCGTTCCAGATCACGCTGGCGATCGCGTTGAGACTATAGACCGCCGAATCGCGTACCGACATCACGATCATCTCATCGTCCAGCATCCGGGCGGCAATATTGCGGCTTGGCTTGATGTACTTCTCGCTCATTGAATCAGGTCCCAGACCTCCGCGTCGGGCCGGAAAGTCAACTCGAAGACTGGGACCCGGGAGACAAACTCGCAGGCGGTCTGGAAAACCTTTCCGACCAGTCTTTCGTCGTCCGCAAAGAAGAGCACATTTCGCAACAGTGGGCTGACCGCTGCAGCCGGTGAAACGGGGTCGATCCGGTTCCGCTCTCCCTGCTTCAGGAAATAGATCGTGTGGAGCGGCGCCATCGCGTTCTCGCCAGATACTCCCAGATCGCCGGCGAACGGCGTGCCGAACGCGTAGTAACGCCCGCTAAGCAGCCGCACATAGGAGATCTCATCGCTCAGCAGCGTTGCATCCGCGGGCGCGAGCCGGGAGATCGTGGTCTTGCCGGCGCCCGACACGCCTGAGAACAGGAACGCACGCCCGTTGCGTATCACGCTGGCGGAGTGCAACAGGAATCCCTCGCCGCTTTCGGCCAGCTCCAGGCTGTGCACGATTCTCAATACGGAATCGAGAGCGTAGTGGAATGGCAGCGAACGTACCTGGCCCCGGCGCTCGGCTGGATTCCATTGCGCTGCGAAATCACCGCGCCGCATCGTCCATTGCGTCCCGGCTTGTTCCACCTTGAGCTCATCGTCATCGCCGTTGGAGATTGGCGGTTCTGTCACGGTCACCTCGAGACGCGCGACCGCCCCGGCGGGATCGCATTGGAAGCGCGCAAAGCGATGTTCAAGGATCCGGATGTATTCGGGATCGTCTGTCTGAACCGCAATCGGCAGGCGCCCTATATCGATTCCGATTTCGAGGGTTTCATTCGCCGCTGGCGACAGCATCAATCCCCCATGCCGTCCAATTGAAAAGCCGGCGGCGCAGCGCATGGAACCTCAAAAGCACTTCTCGAATGCGAGCTGGAGCATGACGCAGCGCCAGCGCGAGCAGTCCGCCGGCGCCCGACGGGCCGGCCCCGCGAACCTGCATTTCGCGTCCACCTCGGTAGATAGCCGCCACCGTTCCCAGCACGTCATGCGCCGCAACGGGAAGATCGAAGGCGCGCGAACTGTCGCCGCGCGTCAGGATTCGAATCCCCTCTGCGTCGAGGCGCCGTGCCACGCGATGCGTAATCAGGCGTCCCTCTCTGGCGAAGACCACGACCTCTCCCTCGGATAGTTGCCGGTCGCCCCTCGGGCGGACCAGCAGCACATCCTTGGGCCAAATCGCAGGTAGCATGCTGCTTCCCGCCACGCGCAGCCGAACCTCGCGTCCTGCGCGCAGACAATCCGCGACAATCTCGCAACCGATCCAATCGAGTTGCGGTTGCCGGGATCCGGCGGCGCGATCGCCGGTCAGGAAAGCTTCACCACCCGTGTGCACTGCCCCTGAGTGGAAGTCTTGCCGCAGGTGAGAGCCATGGTCTCGAACACCCGCTCGCAGCGGAATGCGGGCTTGGTGTAACTTTTGCGCACCTGAGCTTCGCGCGGCTTGTTTCCGGTATGATCTTGTTTGTTCATGTGTTTATCGCTCACAAGCCGTTTTGTAACGCCTGTATCGCGTCCCCGCTGCCCAGCGTCGAGTAGTAAATGTTGGATGACCCTGTTGAACTCGACCCGTTGTCAACTATGATTCCGCTTGCGCCGGATGCGGAGGCGAGCCCGAAGTTCGCGTTTGTGCCCCCAGCAATCGCTGCAGTGGCGTTGAATGAGTAAACGCACCCGGTGCTGGTGCAACCTGTCGCATTACCGGTGTTCGGCTCGCTCATGAACAACCAGTCTGTGGGCGTTCCGCTGGAGTTGTAGAATTCGGTAATCGGAGAGCATTCCGTTCCAGCGGTGTTGTGGGTGCTGGACAACGTGTGAATGGTAACCGGCGCTCCCATCACATTGGCAGCAATCGGTATACGGTACAGGGTAACGCCGGTGGTCGTACCGCCCGGGTTGCCGCAAAAGTAGAGGTTGCCCGTGGGCCCAGACGCAGACAGGTAAATGTGATCGAACGCACCGGCGAACATTTCAGCGTCCGCCTGGGCTCCCAAACTCACAGATGATCCGATGCCTCCAGATATTGCGGTCTCCGAAAACTGGCGCAAACACGCGTTGTTTCCAGAGCCACAGGTGTCGCCGCCCACATCATGGTCGCAACCGACGTAGACCGTGCCGCTGGCGCCGGCGGTCGGGTCGAGCAAGGCGCCTTCCGTGAAACCGACGCCATGGCATAGCGCATCACCGGCAGGACCTGAGTGAAGGACCGTACCAGTGGAAGACACTGAATGAAATTTCCCGTCGGTGGTACTGCCGGCGACATGCGCTTCGCCCACGAACGTCAGCCCGGTGTTGGGATCATAAACCGGGGTCGACAAGGCGAGGCCGCTTGTGGTCACCTCCACCGGGAATGGGCTACCCACTTCTGCCGGAGGGGTTGATGCGCTCCCGTTGAATACATGCTGGAACTTGTGGAGGTAGCCGGTGTCGTCTCCGGTCAAGAGAATGTCGCCGCCGCTGTAATCGTAGAACGGAAACGAGTTGGTGCTGTTGTGCCCGTCGGCGAACGCGATTTTGGTCATGCATGGCGCGGTGCAGGTGGGATAGGCGGTGGTCGCCACAGTCGGAGGGACCCCAGGCAGGTTGGCCGACTCGGCCGCTATCGTGAGGGTCTCAGCGGTGTAGTTGCCGGTGGCCGCGGTTGCCAGTGTGACGGTGGTACCGCTGACGGCGGCGATAGTGTCATGGTTGGGTATACCTGTGCCGGAAATCTGCATGGCTACATCCGCCGTAGTGACGGTTCCAGCCGTAATAGTGACGCTCTTGCTGCCGCTGGTCGTGGTTCCCTTGACGCCGGTAGGAGGAGTCGGACTCGCCGCCCACTTAAGCAGAACCAGGCTTGCGACCCCTCCCGTGGACTGGATGAATGCGACCTGCGAGCCGTCCATGGAAAGCACAGGCGAAGTCACGGCCGTCGCGCCGATGCCGGTGTTGTATGCCCAATAGAACGCGGGCACCCCACTACCGACGGTGCCACATCCTGGGGAAGCTCCCGGGTACAGGTTGTTGAAGGCGAGGATGGTCGATTGCGTAGTTGAACCGGCCACGCCGGTGTTGAACACCACATAATCCGTTGCGCAATTTGGCGCACTATTCGGCGAGAGCGAGAACTTCGCGGGATACTGACCTCCGCCCACCTTGGCGCTGGTGCTGCCCAAGCTAACGCTCCAGTCGTTGTTCAGTTTGGACTTGGGGTTCCTGTTTCCTCTCTTGTTTTTCAGAGGAGGCCTGAAATCAGACTGCAAGCCAAGGGCGGAGGCGGCCGCAGCCGCGGGCATCCTTTCCTTAATCTGCTGGAGCCAGTAGCGCGGGTCCTGCTGAACTCGATATTCGGTCTCCGAGCCGGGCTCGGGTCGCGAGTAAACAACGTGATGGGTGCTCCAGTCGTCGACCACGCCAACGAAGGGCTGATGCGCGGCGGCCTCGTAGCCGTGAATCGCGTCATCGAGACTCATCTCACTGCCCCGCGCCCAAACCGGCATCGCCACGCCAAAAATGAGCAGGCCGGTGATCCAGGATCCCGACAGGAATTTCAGCATTTTACACATCGTCCCTAATTTAGAGTCAACAAAGAATAACGTACCGTGTCACGAATGGCAACCGATTGGCTTGGTCCATCACGCGTCCCCGGTCGGCGCGCCAACCCCCGCAATCCGAATGGCCATAACAAATAGTAGAGCGGAAAAGGCCATGCGGGAATTGGATAAAATTGCCAATCGACCACCCGCGGCGCGAAACCATGGACGGCACAATGCCCGGCGTTGGAGCGGGCTGCTGCTCGATGCCAGCATCTTGCTCGTAGTATAGTCGCGTGAGCGGTTTGCGCCTGTGGCGGCGCTCCGCAATCTGAATGAATCATCCGACAATCCGGACGCTTGACCCCGAGAGCGAGTTATTAATCCGATGCTGCGCGGCATCCGGCCCCTTTGCGGATAGAGCCTCGATGCTGGCATCGGTCGGGCGCGGCGTCGATTGGAATCGATTTCTCGCGCTCGCCAATCGCAACAGCGTGGCGCCGATAGCCGGTGCGCGTCTCGGCGCCGAAGGCGCTGCCAATCTGCCTCCACACGTCGCCCACGCGCTTAGGCTGAGCTACGAGGTCAACGCGCTCCGATGCAACCATCGGGCAGGCTGCGCCGCGGAAATAGTCGATTCGTTTGCGGCCAGCGGCGTGCCGGCGATTGCGATCAAGGGCCCGGCTCTGGCGATTGCCGCGTACGGTGACGTCGCGATGCGGGTATTCGGAGACTTGGATTTCATGGTGCGGCTTTCGGATCTGCCGCGTGCGGCCAAAGCGCTGGAGCTAGTCGGCTACTCGTCGGCAACCTATCGAGCCGAAGTGGTCGAGAGCGGATTCTTTCCCGACGTGACGCTCGACTTCTCACGCGAAGACAATGTGGTGGATCTCCATTGGCGATTGTCGCCGGGCCATTTCCCGTTTGCTCCCGAAGGCGAGCAAGTTTGGAATCGAACCGTCGAGATCGAGTTACTCGGCAGGCGCGTGCGCGTGCTCGGCTCCGCCGACACGATTGCGTTTCAGACCTGCCACGGCTCCAAACATGGCTGGATGACGCTTGCCCAGATCTGCGACTTCGCATGGGTTCTCGCGACCGCCAAGCCCATCAGCTGGGCAAGCGTCCTCGACGACGCGCGGCGGACGCGAAGCCTGAGGATGCTGCTGCTCGGCGTGGACTTGGCGCATTCGCTTTCGCTCTGCGAGGTACCGGCAGAATTGCTCGACGCCGCCCGTCGCGACCGGCACCTGGCGCCGCTCAGCCGGCGGGTAACGCTGGGCATTTTCAATTTAAGGCGTCCAGTTGAGCTCGACGAATGGTTGATCGCGCTTGGAACTATCGAGGCGCTGCGCGACCGCGTCAGGTACATCGTCGAGCGCGTGTTTGCCCCCAAGATGCACGACCACATGCTGATGCCGCTGCCGCGCGCGCTTTACCCGCTGTATTACCCGGCCCGCCCATTTTTGCTTGCGTTCAAGCGTCGCGAGATGCTGTTTCGCAAACGTAGAGATACTGGGGCATTGCGGAGCTAAGATCCGCAGCTATTTTAAGACGAATTGCCGGTACGCGCGCTCGGGCTCGCCATGCAATCGCGAGGAGATTTGCGAAATACCCCGCTGGAGTTGACCGATTGTCGGACCGCCCGCCAAGCATTCCAGCCACCTGACTTTTTGTAAGTAAACTCTCTCGGATTGACAAGAATGAGCTACAGACTATACAAAAGAGGGCAAGAAGATAATTGGACTCACCAAGCGTGCCGAATGGCCCCTCACGCTTCCTTCGTGCAGCGGAGTTAACTGCCGTTTCAGCAGGTGCAAGTCCTGTCGGTGCAGGTGCCCAGATGCCACTGTGGATATATACGACGGCGAGAAGGGCGACCGACTCGGCCGAAAGCTCGGAAGTAAAAGCCTCCGTCGGCTAGGCAGAGCAAAATGCCTTGGTCAGGTCCGCCAGGGAGGCGAGCAACCCAACAGGTTGTAGCGAATGAGCGAACCGGGAAACCCCAAAAGTGATTGAGACGAGTTTCGCAAGGGGTTGACCGCCTCTGGAGCACCGACGCTATCCGTAACTCGCCAGGACGTTTCAGAATCGGTCCTGCGAGGTGCTCATAAGGAAGTTCCGAATCCGGTTACGCCAGTTCGAATCCACCTCTTTTCGGAGCGGGGAACCTCGATTGTTACTCCTCTTATCCGAGGCGTGCGACGCACGCAAAATCGATGATTTTTCCATCGTTGAGACGTTCGCTCCAAGCGCGACTGGTCAGCGCAAATGAATCTAGGATGCAGGAGCGTCAGGTTTAACCGGCAACTGCTGATCAATCATCTTTCCTTCTTTCGCTAGACTGGTCCGTGCGCCGAGGACGGCCCGTCTGGAATTCTTACAAATCTAAGCACGTCCACGATCGTTAGCGGGTTACTAGGAGCTGAATCGAGCCGCGCTTCGATCGCTGGAATTTGGCTGGCCAACAAAATTTGATACTGCGGTGATCGCCCGACGCTGCCTTGTTCACGATCTGCTTGACGGTCACCTGCTGCTTGGTAATCTTTTTCCGGCACCCGTTCTCGCTGATGATGAACCGGCTCGTGCAGTGCCTCCATTAGGTGAGGCTCATCGATCCGAAGTTCGTAAGGCGGTACGTCAAAACAAATCAGCGGACTTTATCGATGATCTTTACTTAATACTCCTTTGTCGCATTTCGACGTGAATACCGAGAACATCCTGGTTTCTTTTTCATGCTTGCCGTCTAACAAAACGGCCTAGAAAGCAAAAGGCCGGGCGCGTTGCCCGGCCTCTTACCCTCTGATCACCCCTGGCGCAGGCTCGAAGCTCCTTCGCTCAGCGGTTGCGAGTGTCTCGTGGCGCTGAGACTACTTATTGTCAGGAGCAGGTCAAATGATCGCGGCGGGATGCGCGTCGGGCACCTCGATGAGCGTCCCGATTGAACCTACGCCGGGAGCTTGCCGTGTCGAGGAAGCTCGGACGGACTACCGCTTTCCGATCGTACCGGTCAGTGTGAAGGTCACAACCGCGCCATCAGCGCGTATCGAAGCTGCCGAAGATACGCCATTCGCCCAGCGGCGAATCCCTAGACGGCATCTCGTTCTGATCCATAGGCGGAGTCATCAGATGCCAGCCTGTAAGCGCTAGCGCGGCAGCGTGGCGGAGACTCATAATTACTTTATAGCGAGCATCCTTTCTGATAGTTTCAGAACCGGAAACGCCCTGCGGAGTCAGGGCGTTTCCGGTTAGAACTGGCAAGTCAGTCCGCGCCGACTGCCCAAAAGCTGACAAGCCCCAGAAGCGATTTCTGTCAGAAAATTGCAGAGTAGAGGTTCGCTCTCATGGCGAGGACGGGAGTCATCTTTTTCGGAATCAATATTATAACTGCCGAAAGTTACACAGCTTGGCAAATCGGCATCACCAATGATCCCGATGAGCGCAAAAAAGAATGGGGACAAACTAAGGATGTTTCTACTTGGACACAATGGGAAGCGAATTCTTTGTCAGATGCACAGGCAATCGAATCCTACTTCGTCAACGAGAAGAAGATGAAGGGCGGGACTGGCGGCAGTACGTCGGCTGACAGAACCGTTTACGTCTACATTTTCCAGATCCGATCGCGCGCTATCGGAAATTCACGCCGAACTAAGAGGGATGCGCTGACGATAGCCCGGATAGTATCGAAGTGGTTCTTCTACGTCGTGATCGGTCTTGCGGTCGCATACCTGTGGGTGCACTTAGGGGTGCATCACGACGATACCCTTCGTTAACCGGCCTGAAAAAAAGAACGGCCCAGCGCATGAGAACGCCAGCCCGAAGCTGACCGGGGCAAGAAAAGGGGGGTGCTAACCCAGCCGGCGTCCCCCGACTACCAAATTGCCGTGCGAGCGTCTATATACGGGAGCGATGCGTTGTCAAAACGTCAGGGCAAGGGCCGCTCACCAACTAAAGATTTTCAACATACGACAGCAGCAGGCAGCCCGCGAACAGACTGGCATTTTCCATGCCCCTTACTGGTGGCAGTACGGATTGTCGATCTTTCCAGAGCAATGGAAGTTGAAGCCCGCGACTTGCGATTGCGGCTGTGCCTAATTCGTACACGATACTTAATTGAAATCTATGCTCCGAACTTGGCAGCTCAATAGCCTCTGAGCCCGTATCAATCCTCAGCCGATCATTTGATCGGCTGCAACGGCCTTGAGGGGTGCTTTGTCAAAAAAGGCCAAATGGTTTCAATCCTCAGCCGATCATCTGATCGGCTGCAACGCGAGTTCGAGATCCCGGCCATGGAAGAAAATAGGTTTCAATCCTCAGCCGATCATCTGATCGACTGCAACTCCACATATAGTACTATCCGGTCCAACACCCACGAAACACGGCTCACGACTGCGCGGGCCGGCCAGTCCGAAGCGCATTTCACCGCTTTCCAAGCTCAGAACCGCGCTTTCACGTGCGCGAACCTCCCGCCAGTTTCCGATCGCTTGTGGTTCGCGCGGACAAACCAATAGGGGATCCTGGAGGTCGAATCGGGGCTGCTTGTCGATCAGGCACAGATAGTCATTGCGCGGCTTGATCAGCCGGTAAATCCGCACGCTGTCCTTCGATCCCTCCATTTCGCGAGACAGCCGATGCTTGAGCATTTCGAGTCCGGCTTCGATCACGATACATTCGAACACTGACTTTCGAAGCCGCTGCGCGTAACCCAGACACACCTTCGCCACGCGTCTCAGCCTGCGCTTCCCTGCCACATCATCCGTGGCAACGTCGTACGCAACCAGTATTTCCATCGGGGTTTTTCCTATCGATAGAGAAACGGAGGGTAATCAGCCAGGTCACTGCGCAGATGGCGAGCGAGAAGGCGCGCCTGAACGTTGGGGACGAGGCCGAGCGGAAGCTTTTGGCTCAGGAGACGATGCTGGATTTCTTCACCCTTGCGCTCCTAAAATGCCTTGAGAACGGTGCGTCGTCCACTGTCGTTCAGCCGCACTGCACCGCCCGGCAGGATTTCGAAGTCATCCGCACCAAGCTGCTTGCGGTTGATCAGAGTCACTGCCAGCCGGTCGGCGAGAACGGGCCGAAACTCCTTCATCAGGTCGGGTGCGAGCGCAGGGCGGCCAGGTCTAAGCGCGTGCAGGTATCCGATCTCCGGATCGAGCCCGACGCCTTCGACAGCGGCCGCGCACTCGGTGCGGACCAGCGCATACAGGAAGGAGAGCAAGGCGTTGACCCGGTCCCTCGGAGGTCGGGCGTTCTTCCGTCGAAGGAGAAATTCTCTCCGTCGCTCCGCACCATCGATCCGAAGACGCCGAAGCAGGCACTTGCCGAGTTGCCCTCATGGCCGCGCACCCCGTCGAGTGCGCGCTGCACCTTCAATATCTCAAGGATTGCGGCCAGCAGCTGTGCCGACTCGGACAGAGCAGAGCGTGCGGGCTCCGAGCCGGCCTCTCGCGCGGCGCGCAGCAGGACCTGGCGGCTGTTCTGGATCTTTGCAGCGACAATCTGCCGGGCAATATTGCAGGGTCGATCCGGGTCTGATACTGCAAGATGCCGTGCACAGCGCAACAGCACGGTTCCCTTTTGTGGGCCTTCGATCCATGCTTTGAACCGTCCGTTGCGGTCGAGGCAGACCAGGTTCCTTCCGTCCTCGGCGCAGCGCGCGATCAAAAACGGGCTCAGGGTGGTCTGTTCGAAAACGACGATTCCGCTGAGCCATGCCAGCGGCGCGCGCATCCGGGTCTCGCGCTCGATTTCGACAGGACCGTGTCATGGTCGAGATGGAGCCTCGCGCCCTGGGTGAGCACGTACATCACGTTGAGTAGCTCAATCATTGCCGTCTGTGGAAAGCGGCCAGGGATGAAAGAGAGGGCGCCCTTGATGCCGCGCATGCGCGCTGGCTCTCCCACCACCCTGGGCATACAGGCATTTATCAGCGAGCACTTGGGGCTACGAGCGTCGTTAGGTGCCGGGGGCGGCTTAACTTCTTCCAGAATCGCGCGGGTCGCTGCGACCGCGCTTTCTGAGCAGCGGCGCAACTCGTAATCGAGTTTAACCTCGTGCCTGCGTCGCATGCCGTGATAGAAAATTGCACCCGGCGGCCCCCCCACCCAGCATTTCCTCCAAGCAGAGCGCCTGCGCACACAACTGGAGATCTGCGCGTGGACGGCGCCGCTTGCCGACCTTGTATTCGACCGGGTAAGGGTGCTCGGGCCTCAATTCCACGACGTCGGCGGCGCCGCGGAGGTTCAGCCTCTCCGACCTGATTCCGCCTGCAGAGGTTTCTTCATCAGCCTCGACCCGTTCATGCGCAAGCCGGCCGCGAATCGTGAATCAGCGCGTACCGGCGCGCGCAGTAGCTGTAATTCTCGATGGCGGAAATCGGCACCTCGATCGAGCAGGTTGCCGGCAGCGTTGGCGTCCAAGGAATTCCCGCTTCGCGCCGTCTAACCGACCAGACGCGTAAGACGGACGCCCTGCGGGAGGCCGACGGCATTTACTTTCACCTCATAATCCCCGAACGAGCGCGGAGCTTTAACTTCAGGCTTGTGCTTTACGGTGACCCGCTCGAAGAGGCGCTGCGCGGGAGCGTTGCCGAGCGGGCTATCGTGATCGAAGACGTAGAGGCCCTGTACCGCCATCATGCCGCGTGCCGAGGATCGGTCGAGATCGAACATGTTCTGAAGCGCGTTCCAGAACAGTCCCAGGTCTTCCCGGCTCACGCCGGTCTGCTTGGCGAAATGCGGGTTGAAGAAACCGTGCGCGCGATAGAGTCCGTACGGCACAATCCCCTTTCGCCCAATCTCGGTGCGCTTGCCGGCATTGCCTTCACCGCCTTCCACGGACACGC
>VFSW01013389.1_pt1 | contig 11402 bp, 11 predicted proteins | sample 5358111 | NCBI WGS metagenome assembly VFSW01 (sample SAMN11554181, study PRJNA540505) | mine drainage metagenome | isolation source: sediment from site ElyBrook_90M | place: USA: Ely Copper Mine, Vershire, VT | collected 2017 | reverse complement strand
ACCGTGACGGGGCGCTCCGTGCCCTCTCGCATTGTGAGGCACGGGATGCCGAGCGCGGTCGTCTCCTCCTGGATGCCGCCGGAGTCGGTTGCCACGAGACGCGCCCCGGACTCGAGGGTAACGAAGTCGTTGTAGCCGATCGGCTCGCACGTCGTGAGCCCCGAGATCCCACGGAGCCGATCGGCCAGGCCGAGCGAGCTCGCGCGGGCCACCGTCCTGGGGTGGACGGGGAACAACACGGGAATGCGCTTACAGATTGCCTCCAGCGCATTCAGGGTTGCCTCGAGCGATTCGCGGGTATCGACATTTGCGGGTCTGTGAAGCGTTGCCAGCGCGTAGTGACCCGGCCGCAGTCCTAGACGGGCGAGCGCGTCGGTGCGCGTTCTTCGAGCCCAGTGCAAGGAATCGATCATGACGTTGCCGACGAAGCGAATGCGCTCGCGGGGGATTCCCTCCGCAACGAGATTGATCTCGGCTTCGGGGGATGGCGTGAGCAGCAAGTCGGACAGTTGGTCGGTGACGACTCGATTGATCTCCTCCGGCATGCTCCAGTCGCGCGAGCGGAGCCCGGCCTCCACGTGTACCACGGGGACGCCCAGCTTCGCGGCTGCGAGCGCGGCGGCCATGGTGCTCGTCACGTCGCCAACGACGACCATTACGGAGGGTCGCACGCCGTGGGCGAGCACCTTCTCGATGCCGATGAGCACCGCCGCGGTCTGCTCGGCGGGCGTCCCGCCGCCCGCCTTCAGGCGCACGTCGGGCTCCGGCATGCCGAGGTCACGGAAGAAGACGGCGCTCATGGCGGCGTCGAAGTGCTGACCGGTGTGGACCAAGGAAACGCCGAGGTCCCGGGCTTTGAGGGCCCGCCACACGGGGGCCACCTTCATAAAGTTCGGGCGCGTGCCTGCGACGAGGGCGATCATGCGGCCGGCGGGGCTACGCCACGCTAGCACAGACTACCGTTGCGGGGACTGTGCCGCAGATTCAGCCTCGTCTTCGCCTCCATTGACCATGGTGCGACTCGGGTAAGAGACGACACCCTTGCACTCGCGCTTGCGTTGGTGTTCCAAGGCGGCTTTCTCTAGCCTGCCGCCAGCAGGAGGGCGACGTCGGTAGATGTCCAAGGCACGGCCGCTAGCGTCTAGTCGCGGGATGGCGCGCGTGTCCAATCGGTCACGCGAAGCACTGCGGAGCATCCGTACCCTCGCGGCACCCGGAACTGTGCGCGGCATGCAGGTAGTGGCACTGCTCCTGCTGCTGGAGCGCGTACTCACGCCTGCGACGGCGTGGCTCGTGCTCCAGGGGGGTCTGCCGCAGAAGGTCGGGGTTACCCTCGCTCTCGCCCTCATCTTTGGGCTTCGCAGCCACGCGCAGCGCTACTACGCGAGCCTCGGCGAGGCCCAGATGTTCGAGCGGATTGTCTCCGCTCTCATCAAGGGGGACGTGTTCCGGGCCAGCGTCCTTCCGGGCCGTGACGCGCGTAGCGAGGTGGCGGAGGCAGTATTTCATGCCGCGGTCGGGTTGGCGCAAGACCTGCCGACCCTCCTCGCTGATTGCGTCGCATCGCTGCTGCTGTCAGCTGTCCTGCTCGCTGTTGAGCCCCTCCGGCTCGTGCTGCTCGCTGTCGGCTTGACGGCCGTCGCAGCCTTGGTCGTTGTGTGGTCGCGGAACCGATTGCAGCAGGCCATTGGGGGGGCATGGACCGCCAAGGAGGCGGTTCTCCTGGGCTTCGTGGACGCGCTCGAGGGCCGCCTTGAGATTGTCACTTCGGGTAGGGGGCCTGCTTTCCTGGCGGACTTGCGCGAGCGAATGCGAACTTGGTCGCTGGCAGGCGCGCGCATGGCATCGTCCACTCTCGTTTCCGGCCGGTTGCCATTGCTGGGTGTGGCCGCGATGGTGGCCGTGGTGATCTGGATCAGCTCCCATTCTTGGCCGTCGCTCGCTGTGACACTTCCCGATTTGGCCCTATTTGCGAGCGTTACCCCGGCATTCGCGGGAGTCGCCCAGGGACTCTACGGGGTCACACGTGCGGAAGAATCGATGGCCCTCGTGGCGGAAGCCGTCCGGTGGCCGCGTCGGGCGCCAACTGGTGGGCTTCCTCCGCCCGCTAGCCCGAACCCCATTGTGTTCGATGCGGTATCGTTCGCATACGATCCACCCAGCCGGCCTTCTCCCGCACTATCGGAGGTCACCTTTTCCTGGCAGCACGGGCGCGTTCTGGCGTTCGCCGGTGGCAACGGGTCCGGCAAGAGCACCTGTCTGCGCATGCTGCTGGGCGTCGCGCATCCGACGGCGGGTGCGATCTACGTGGGCGCGGTCGCGCTGCGAGACCTGGAACCGGAGGCTTGGCAAAGCAAACTTGCGTTCTTGCCCCAGCGCCCATACATGCCGGTGCAAGGCAGCGTTGGCAGTGGGATCCGTCTTCTCGCTCCCGAGGCGGATGACGACAAGATCCTGCGAGCCCTCGACAGAGTTGGTCTACTCGACTCGCTGCGTCGCTTTGGCTCGGAGCCACTGGCGGTTCCGATAGACACACTGTCGGTGGGCGAGCGGCAGCGTGTCGCGATTGCGCGTCTCCTCTGCCGTGACGCGTCGCTCTTCATACTAGACGAACCCGACGCGAACCTGGACCGCGGGGGCATCACTATGGTCACAGAGCTCGTTGGTGAGTTGTCGAAGACATGTCGCGTCATCTTCGCTGCACACACGCCTGAACTGCTTGCGGTTGCCGATACGGTCATTGAGCTCGAGCGCGGACGAGTCGCTCGCGAGGCTTCGAACTCCTCTGCAGGCGACCGCCGGATGCCGAGGAAGGTCTGAACCGATCAGCGGCGAGGCGCATCTCTGGTCCTGACGGCCCCGGCTACGTGCGAGGCACCTCCCCCCATGGTAGCGTCGATGCCGCTCATGTCACGCCTGTCTCGGCACAACAGTCCCCGCCAAGCCCCCGGGGCGAGGGACTCCGCGCCTAGAAGTGCGCGCGTCGTTTGGGAGCACAGCGCCCGCCACGCGGGCCGGCTCGCCTACCGGATGGGGCGGCAAGGCAACAGCCTGGTCGCAGAGTGGCCAGGGCTTGTGCGCATGACCTGTCTCCAGGATGGAACCGACGTGCGGGTCACGCCCGCTGCCGGGGCCGCGCGAGGCGCCGTGAGCAAGACCCGCGGTATCATCCGTGTAGCGGTGGGCGAACTGCGGGGCGACGGGATCGGGCTTCATGCGTCCGCCGTTGTGATGGGCGGGTGTGGCGTTCTCTTTCTCGGGGAGAGTGGGGCAGGGAAGTCCACGGCGGCAGCCGGAATGTGCATGAAGCATGGCGGCCGACTGCTGGCGGACGACGCCACGCTCCTACTCGACCACCAAGGGTACGTCACAGTTGCGGCCTGCGAAGACACTAGCTACCTCACCCCGCACTCGCGCGAGGCGCTTGGCCTGCGTTCTGAGCGAGGGAGGGGCGGCAGAGCGAAGGTGCCGCTGCCCCACCAGCGCAAAGCGACGAGGCCCGCTCGACTCGCCCTCGTCGTGTGGCTCCGATTCGACGACGCCCTCGAAGACGCGGTGTACCGCAGCCTAGCCGGCGCAGCCGCGGTACAGCGCGTGCTGCGCTCGCTCTTCCGCCTGCGCGGACCTGGCAACCCCGACGAGTTTGACCGAGTGATTCAGCTCTGTCGACAGGCGCGGTTCTACGAGATCGCCCGGCCGCACGCGCGGGCGGACGTGATCGACCTGGTTGTGAGCCTCCTTGGAGGAAGCCGTGCCTAGAACTGGCGAGGCCGGACGTCTGAGGCCCAGGTCCGGGACGCATACCCGGGTCTTCGACGGCGAGTTGGTGATCCTCGACATGAATGGTGGCCAGTACTACGCGCTCGATGCGATCGGCACCGCACTGTGGCGCGGGCTCGAGGCTGGCCGCACGATGGAGGACATCGCGTGCGAAATCGCGAGCGGGTACGACGTTGGCGTCGAGGAAGCTCGTAACGATCTGCGGGGTCTTGTCGAGGAGTTGCTCAAGCGAGGGCTGTTCGAGGTCGATTCGGGGGGTGTGCGATGATCGACGGCCTTCTGATTGGCGCTGCGCGCGTCCTCCTGAGGACCCGTTCGCCTGCGACCGCGCACCGAATCATGCTGCAGCTGGGAAGGGTGCTGCCGCAGCGGCGAGACGCGGACGACCTTCGGCGCTCCGCACGCCAAATGGAGGGCCGGGGAACGTGCTTGACTCGGGCGCTGGCCCTTGCAGCACGAGCACCTTTGGCCGAGATCGTCATAGGGGTCGAACCGCACCGGGAGAGTCTCCGCGCCCACGCATGGCTTGAGTGGAATGGGGTGCCGCTCAGCACCACGGATCCGGTTGGACTGGAGATTGCCCGCCTCCGAGGGTCTACGGGACCATGTGGGCGTGGGTAACGCTTGAACGCCCGGCCCCTTCGGTGCTACCAAAAGCAACTGACTCAGGAGCGCAGCATGAAGCGAGCTCAAAAAGACAACCGAAGGCGTGAGCAGGAAGTCGGCGGCGCCCAGCAGCCCCGCAAGAAGCCGTACGTGCGCCCGGTGCTTAGGCAGTTGGGTAGTGTACGGGACGTCACGCTCATAACGGCTGGCAAATAGCAGGCTGGGTTGCTGCTAGTAGTCTGGCGACGCGAGAAGGCGTTGTCGGTGCGTTGGTGCGCTCGCCTGCCCCCGGAACAGGAGGGCATGCAGCGGACGTCCGTGCATGAGGTGGGGCACTTCGGTCGCGCGTGGGTCCGTGGCCCGGCGCGTGCGTCAGTTCGTGATGGTGGGCTTGATGTGTGGCTCGCGCGAGGGTCGGGCTTAGCGCCTGACATCCGGCTCGAGCGGGAGATGCTGGAGGTCGCCCCCACCCCTCTACGGCAGTACCCACTATTCTATTACCGCGCACCGGATGATTCTTGCCTGGTGGTCTGCTCGCAGATCGCTCCCATGCTACCCCTCGTGCCGTCCGGGGGCATCGACAAGGCGCGCTTGGTCGCGATCATGGCGTGGGCGCTCGAGACGGACCCGGCTGCTACTCCGTATCGAAATATTCGACGCGTGCGCCCATGCGAGTTGATTCGTGTAGGGCTCGGCGGCTTCCACGCGGAGATTCGGCTTCCAAGGGTCTCGGGGGCTTTTCTTCGCTCGGACGGACCCGTGCTCGCGAAGGAGCTCCGCGCACGTCTTGAGGCGTCGGTCGAAAAGGCAACCCGAGGCGCGCGGCATGTTGTGGTCAACGTCTCGGGCGGCGTCGATTCCAGCGGAGTGCTGGCCCTAGCCGCGGCGCGCTGTCGCAGGTCGCCAAGGGCGGATCTGACCGCCATCTCGCACGTGTTCGCCTCACCCGGGGATGACAGGCCTCACCTCGCCACGCTCGAGGCGGCCCTCGGCCTGACGGTCGTTCGGGTTGCTGCGACGGAGGCAGCCCCTTGGTTCGTGCGGTCCCTCGTCATGGACGCACAGCCGGGATACCATCCAAGTGGCCCCAGCGATCTCCCCGTGTGGGCCCAAGGCCACGCTGCAGGTGCGGACGTTGCGCTTGCAGGCACGGGCGGTGATCGCATTTGTGGGCGCACTCCGTCGTTCGCGCCGCTGCTCATGCAGGGTCACCCCCTGCAGGCGATCCTTCGCGGGATGCGCATCAAGACGCCAGTAAGTCTCACCGCCCTCCAAGGCCTCGATCGCTGGGTGCTGCGCCCCTCCCTCGTGCCGCTTGCGCGTCGGGCGCTTCCAGCAGGCGTCCTCCGCGCGCGCAGGCTTCGCCGCTACGCCGTCCCCTGGATGTCGAAGGAGTGCCTGGTGCTCCTCGCGCCGATGACTGATCAGGCCCGACCGGCTCCCCCTCGTACCCCGGATGAGCACATGGCGCTTCTGTGCCGGGACCCTGTGCTCGAGGACCTAGGCATCTCGTGGGGCCAGATGGCGAGCGTCACATCGGCAGCGCCGGTCGATGTCTTCCGAGATCCGGATCTCGTCGAGTTCGTTGCGCGTGTGGATCCCATGGACCTCTCCTACGGGGACGCTTTCCGTGGCCTCTATCGTCTCGCCATGAAGGATTCGGTGCCCGAGTCAATTCTCACGCGCCAAGACAAGGCGCACGTCCGGCCGGCAGTAGCGTCCGCCGCCCTGGCTGCCGGGGCTACCGAATTGCTGACTGCGCTGTCGTCGGTGGGCAGGCTCGCAGATCTCGGTTTGGTCGACGCTGGAATGTTTCGGCCGGTGTTCGCCAGATGGTTTCGGGCGCTGAAGAGGGGGGAGAGCGTCGATCCTGACCCAACGGACGCGTGGTGGGGCAAGCTCTGGTCAGTACTCGCCGTCGAAGCGTTCCTCCGAAGCATCACGGCATCCCCCGAGGCGCCCAGCGAGCCATGCGATGGGTCACGTACTGGGTAGCCCTGCCCCCCACTTGATGGTAGCTTGATGGCAGTTCTTCTTGGAGGGCTGCTTGATGCAACGCTATTCGGGCGTGATGGTCGCCATGGCCGCGGCTGCGAGTGTCATGTTCGTCGCGGGTGTCGCTACGACCGGCTGCAGCAGCCAAAACTCAACCTCGACGCCGCCGCTGGACGGGGGGGAAGACGTCACAGCGGACGCCGGCCCGGACGGAACGAGTGAAGATTCCGCCATGGCCGAGACCGGCGGCGACGTTTCCAACGAGTCGTCCGTCGATTCCGGGGCGCCGCCTGACTCCTCCAACGCGAGCGACGCGGGGGACTCCGCGCCTGGCACAGATGCGGCGGATAGCGGCTACGACGGCGCAGCTTTGGTGGCCTTTGACACCGACCAAGCGCGCGCCATCTGTACGTTTCTTCTCGGCTGCTGCCCTGGAGGGCTCAGCACCCACGACCTGAACGAGTGCATCAGCGTCTATCAGGAGTACGGTTGGGAGGGTAACGTACCTCCGGCACCTGGGACGCTTCTCCAGGGACACATGGCGATCGACGCCACGGCAGCATCGAATTGCTTGGCTACGATCGCCACGCTCAACAGCAACTGCGGCGCGCAAACGGCCGCTAGCTGGACGGCAGTCACCCAAGCTTGCGAGCTCGTGATTACAGGTACGCTTCCGAACGGCTCAGGCCCTTGCCAGACGTCGTTTCAGTGTGCGACCGGCTACTGTAGCAACGCAGTGGACGGGGGTCAGTGCATGCCGCTCCAAGCCCAGGGGCAGTCGTGCGACACGCGCACGCTCGCAGACGCCATCCTTTTCGCTGGACTCGGCCCCGTCCAAGACTATCGGTGCAGCTACCTGGGCTCGGGAAACACCGGGCAGTTCTGTGATCTCATCGATGCGCCGGACGCGTCGACGTATGGCACCTGCCAGCCACTGCGGGCGGCCGGTTCTCCCTGTGGCAACGCAACCTACTACGACGATCAAGCCTGCGCGCCTGCGGCTGCGCTCTGCGGGGACACGAATCTGTGTGGCAGCTCGGCCAGCTACCCGTATCCGTACACCTGCAACTTCTACAAGATCCAGGATGCGGGCGGCGGGGGCTGAGCCCCTTTGTCACGGGCAGTTCGGCGTCGCCTGCGGGCTGCAGCTACCAGCCTCGCAGCACTCTCCTCCCTCGCAGGCCCCAGCGCCGCTGCATGTGACGTCGCACGTCAGTCCGGTGCACCGGATGTTTCCGGCACACGAGCTGGTGCCGCCGCAGGTCACCGCGCAGGAGTTCGACGCTTGGCAGACGATGGGGCCGGGGCAAGCGCCGGTCGCCAAGCAGTACACCTGGCAATCCTGCCCTCCGCACGTGATCGCACCGCAATTCCCCCCTCCCGCGCATATCACCGTGCAGCTGCTAGCGTCGGCGCAGTCCACTCCCCCCGCGCACGCATTCTGCCCTGTACAGTCGACGTAGCACGGGATGCCGTCGGGACATCGCACGGCCTCGCACGGATTGCTCGTGCCGCAGTAGACGGAGCACTGCTGCCCCCCATCGCCTTCGCAAGCTCCACCCTCCATAGTGCACTTCGCGGCGCATACCGATCCGCTGTCGATGGTGTCCTCGGAAGCGTCGAGTTCTTCGACCGCGTCCAGGGAAGCATCGGCAGTAGTCGAGTCCCTCGACGCATCGCCTGGAGCATCGGCGGGAGCGTCAAAGGGGGCGTCCGGCTCGGGGGCGTCAGCTGCCTCGGCCGTGGCGTCAACCGGAGCCAAACCATCTGTGGCGAGGCCGCAGGCGCAGCACGCTGCACACAGGACACCTGCAGCCACGATTTGGGCGTTCATGCGCCCGAAAGTCTCGCATGAATACCAGGGCTCTGCGATGCCGTTCGTCACGCTGTTTTCCGCAGCGGCTACGGCCTGAACCACCTAAGAGGTCAGAGTTGCCCCCATTTGGCGTCACTGCGGCCCATGGTTAGCGGTGCGGGCGGCGCTGACCGGAGACGCACCTGGGCTCGACACGCCGCCGCCACGGATCTTCTTCGCGAGGTCCTGTCGGCTCTGGATGCGGCACGGATCGAGGCACTTCCGGTGAAGGGTATTCTTACCGCTCACCTCCTCTACCACGACGTTGCCGAACGGCCCATTCGCGACATCGACCTACGGATCCCGCGGAAGCACTTCCGGCGCCTCCTTCGTGTCGCGCGCGAGTGTCGCTGGGATCAGGATCTAACTGGGCCTCGGCTGTGGGAAGTGGTCCTTCATAGGCCGGCCTGGCCGTTCACTGTCGACGTGGAGTGTGCGATCGGTGTTCCCGGCCAGTGCGCGCTATCGGTGGCGAACCTCATTGCCCGCGCGACGAGATGCTCAGCACCTTTCGGCTTCGACCATCTGCAGCCGGACCTCAATGACCACGCTCTTCTCCTCACGCTCAATGCCTTCAAGGATGCTCTTGAGGTCGCCCCTTGGGCTCTCGCAGACCTGTTGCTCATCGCAAACCAGCCTGGGTTCGACCCTCAGAAGTACGTGGCTCGCGCTATCGAAGGGCGAGTCGTCGCGGCCACATCGCTCGTCGCCTGCTGGCTGGCTCGAGAGCACGGTTCCAGGTCGTGGCAACGGGTCAGCGCACTCCTCCGTCCCCTCGCCTCGTCGGCGCGCGTGAGGGCATGCTTGGAGATTGCTAGAGCTTCGTCGAGGATAGGGCTCTTCACCGCGGCGTCAGCCAGCGATGCCGGGTGGCGAGCACTTGAGGGCCTCGGCTTCGCATTCGGAGGAGTACTCTGCGGTCGCGTCAATAGGCTGCGAGCCCGCAGGGCCCGCCTCCCACGGGTCCCTTCCTGAGGCGATCTGCCCGTCGGCTCGGATCCGCCTGAAGGATCGCCAGTCACCGACCCGAGTGTCCCCATGGTCGCTATGCGGAAGAGAGCGAACTCAACCTCAAGAGCGCTCCGGTTTGATGGCTCTCGCCGTGCGCCCCTGGTAGCGTCCGCTTCCCGAAAACGCTGACGTGAGTCAGGGCAACATAGTCCAGGCTGTCCCTTTCCATGAGCACCCCCAAGAACTTCGCCATCATCGGCGCGGGCGGCTACATCGCCCCGCGCCACCTCAAGGCCATCCGGGACACCGGCAACCGCCTGGTCGCCGCGTGCGATCCGAAGGACTCCGTCGGGCTGCTCGACCAGTTCAGCTTCGACGTGGACTTCTTCACCGAGACGGAGCGCTTCGACCGCCACCTCGAGAAGCGGCGCCGCGGTCCCGTGGAGTCGCGCACGCACTGGCTCACGGTGTGCTCCCCGAACTATCTGCACGACGCGCACTGCCGGCTCGGCTTGCGGATCGGGGCCGACGTCATCTGCGAAAAGCCTCTGGTCATCAATCCGTGGAACGTCGACGCCCTCGCCGAGATCGAGGAGGAGGCGCACCGTCGCATCTACACGGTGCTGCAACTGCGCGTGCACGAGAAGCTCATCGAGCTCCGCGAGCGCCTTCAGCGCGAAAGCCTGGGGCAGCACGACGTCGTCCTGACGTACGTCACCTCGCGGGGCCACTGGTACGACGTGTCTTGGAAGGGCAGTGAAGAGAAGTCGGGTGGCGTGCCAACCAACATCGGCATTCACTTCTTCGACCTGCTCTTGTGGCTGTTCGGCCCAGTCGTCGACCAGCGCGTGCACTTGCACGAGGCACGTCGCTGGGCCGGGTTTGTCCAGCTGGAGCGCGCGCGCGTGCGCTGGTTTCTCTCGGTCGACCGCAAGGACCTTCCGTTCGACCCGGCGCCGGGGAAGGCGACCTACCGATCGATCACCGTGGACGGCACGGAGGTCGAGTTCTCCGAAGGGTTCACCGATCTGCACACGCGGGTGTATGAGCGAACGCTGGCCGGGCAGGGCTTTGGGCTGAGCGATGCGCGTCCGTCGATCGCTCTGGTGCACGATGTGCGGGGCGCTGCGGTCACGCCGTCGGGCACTGACGCGCATCCGATGCTGATGCGGTAAGCCCAAGTTGGCGTTGCAGCGCACGATCGGCGCTGACGTGGGCGCCTGCATGGCAAGAGCGAAGAACGTACGCACTCCACCGATGACCGGCGTCACCCGCATGGTTGATGCGTGGGCCCGCGCATGACAGTCTGGAGGAGTGAGGAAGGCCGGTCGTGTTGAGTGGCGCGGACGCCGCGTCGCTGCTCTGACCGTGTGTGCCTGCCTCGCGGCCGCCCTCTCGCTTCGCTGCGTGAGCGGCACATCGACTCGGGAGGGCTCGAGCGATGCGGGCGGCGACTCGGCCGCAGCGGACACAGGACAGCCGACCGATTCAACTACCTCGGACACCACCCACGTTTGCGCGCCCGGGATGTCCATCGCCTGTGCGGGGCCCGGAGGTTGCTCCGGCTATCAAGTCTGCAACGCGGCGGGCGCCGCCTACGACCCTTGCATCTGTCCCGGCGACTCCGGGGTCGACGCCAGCGGCGATTCGGCGGTCCCACGTGACGCTGGCGCCTATGTCAGCGATGCATCCGCCGATGGCCCCGCCGTTCTAAGCGGCTCCATCCAGAAGGGCCCGTTCGTCCTGGGCTCGACAGTGACGCTGTCGGCGGTCGACAGCACCGGAGCGCCTACCGGTCAGGTCTTCAATACACAGACCACGACGGAACTGGGCGACTTCGCAGTGACCTTCGCCTACCGCGGTAACGTCGACATGCAGGCACAAGGATTCTACTACGACGAAGTCACGGGGACCCTTTCGACTTCGCCCATCGTCTTGCGTGCCCTGTATGTCGTCACGAATGGTGGAGCGCAAAGCGCGTACATAAACATCATTACCCACCTGGCTCATGATCGCGCCGTAAATCTGATGGGGGACGGGGGCAGCAGCCTGGCCTCTGCCGAGGCGCAGGCGGAGAGCGAGCTGGAGGTCGCGTTGGGGATCGGGGGGACGGGATTCGATCCCGGAGGCGTGGGGATCGGTCTCAACGAGATCGGCGCAAACTGGTCTTGACCCGATTTCGTGGACACCAACGATGGCCCGCGATAGCTGGCCG
>VFSW01013388.1_pt1 | contig 11403 bp, 11 predicted proteins | sample 5358111 | NCBI WGS metagenome assembly VFSW01 (sample SAMN11554181, study PRJNA540505) | mine drainage metagenome | isolation source: sediment from site ElyBrook_90M | place: USA: Ely Copper Mine, Vershire, VT | collected 2017 | reverse complement strand
CGTGTACAGCGAGGAAACCGGGCGCCCCACCATGTGCTGGATCAACTGATCCGTAGTCAACTCATTCAACATGCAGGAGTGGACCGTTTCGCCGTCGCGCAGCACCGTTACGCGGTCGCCGATGGCGCGCAGTTCCTCCAGCCGGTGCGTAATATAAATGACGCCCACTTCGCGCCGCTGCAGCTCCCGGACGATGCGAAAGACTTCCTGTGTTTCCGATTCGGTGAGCGACGACGTGGGCTCGTCGAAGATCAGCAGGCTGGAGCCTTGCTCCACCGCGCGGCAAATCTCCACCAGTTGCTTGCCCGCCGGGCTCAATTTGCCGACCAGCGCTTCCGCCTGCAAAGGGAAACCGTGGTGTTCGATCAGCTTTCGCGCGCGCTCCTCCGCGTCCCGGCGGTTGATCCAGCCCAGAGGATGGCGCTTTTCGCGGCCCAGGAAGATGTTTTCGGCGACCGAAAGATGCGGGGCCAACAGCGATTCCTGATGCACCATGGCGATGCCCGCCGCCGAGGCCTCCGCTGGATTGCGGAACCGTGCGGGCTGCCCGCGGAAGCGCATCTCGCCGCCGTCGGACGCCAGCATGCCGGCGACGATTTTCATCAGCGTGGATTTGCCCGCGCCGTTCTCGCCCATCAACAGATGTACCTCTCCGGCTTTCACGGTACAGTTGCCGTTGCGGAGCGCGGCTACGCCGCCGAAGTGTTTCTGGATCGACTGCAGTTCGAGAAGCAAACTAGATAGTTTACTCCATTGACTCTTCCGGCAAATCATCCACCCGGTTCTCAAATCGCGTGTACTGGCCGAGGAAGCGCAGGGGCACGGTGCCGATGGGGCCGTTGCGTTGCTTGGCGATGATCAGGTCCGCCAGGCCCTTGATGTCCTCGCGGTCGCGCTTGTATATTTCCTCGCGGAAGATGAACATCACCAGGTCCGCGTCCTGCTCGATCGAGCCCGAATCGCGCAGATCGCTCAATTGCGGCTTGTGATCGCCGACACGCGTTTCCGAGGCGCGGCTCAACTGCGAAAGCACCAGGAACGGCACGTTCAGATCCTTGGCCATCAGCTTCAGGCCTCGCGAAATCGCACTCACTTCCTGGTTGCGATTCTCGCTCCGCCCGCGGCTGCTCATCAGTTGCAGATAGTCGATCACCACCAGGCTCAGGCCCTCCTGGCTTTGCATCCGCCGTAGCTTGGCATGCACGTCCATCAGATGCACGCCCGGCGTGTCGTCCAAAAACAGCGGCGATTCTGTCAGATCGGCCAGCGCGAACTGGAGCTTGCGCCGCTCGTCCTGGTTCAAGAATCCGGCGCGGAATTTGTGCTGATCCACGCGCGCCGCGGAGCACACCAGGCGGTTCAGAAGGCTCGACGACGACATTTCGAGCGAGAACACGGCCACCGGCTTGCGCATCTTCGGATGCGTCGCCACATGCTGCGCGATGTTCAGCGCCAGCGCCGTTTTCCCCATGGACGGACGCGCGGCCAGGATGATGAGCTCGCCGCCGTGCAGCCCTCCCGTCATTTCATCGAACTTCGTGAACCCGGTGCTGATGCCCTTGATCCGCTGCGTGGGATCGAGAAACGCGTTGATGCCGCCGGGAAACGTCGAGAGAACCTCCGTCGGCGAAATGAGCTTTTCGCCGCTGCGCGACTCGCCCAGCTTCAGCAGCGTCTCTTCCGCGCCCGACAGAATTTCGTCGGGCTCATCTTGGCCCAGCAAGCACCTGTCGATCACCTTTTGCGCGGCGAAGATCAACTTCCGCAGCGTCGCCTTGTCCTTGACGATGCGGACATAGCTTTCCAGGTTGGAAATTTCCGGCAGCCCTTCGTCGAGCGAGACCAGGTACGTCAGTCCGTCCACCGATTCGAGCTGACCCTGCTTCATCAGTTCGTGGGCCACCGTCAGGCGGTCCAGGTGTTCGCCCCGGTCGTACAGATCCTTCATGCGGGCGAAGATCCGGCGGTGCTTCTCCATGCTGAAGTCGTCCGGCTCGATGGCGCCTGCCACTTGCAGGTATGTCGAGTCGTTCAGCAGGATGCTACCGAGCACGAAACGCTCGGCATCGAGATTCGCGGGCAGCCCTTTTTCAAGCGCCAGATCGGTGGAGAGCATGAGGACCGTTCTACCTTAACCGTTTCGTCACAAACATCGCAATGAACTTTATCCGCTGAGGGGTGCTTCGGTTAGCCTCTGGAAATTGCGGTGGAAAACCCGCGCGCGCCGCCCAATGGCCAGGCCGATGATCCCAAAGGATCCGCGCGCGGATTTCCTCCGTTTTCCTCAAAACAGGAACCCTCTGTTCTGTTTTATAACAGAATTCGGGCTATTGCTTGGCGGGTGTGGCGGATTTGGCGGGAGCGGCCGGCTTCGCCGTGGCGGGCGCGGCTGGCGTCGCCGGCACGATGGTGGCGTTCTTTACGCTATCCACCTTCGGCATGTGCGTTGCGATCCACGGCTGGCCAAGCTGCATCAGCGAGCCCTGGTCCGGATTGCCGCCGTAACCCGAGTAAAACTTGTCCACCACGTCCATGCCTTCGATCACCTCCCCGAAAGGAGCGAACCCCTGGGCATCCAGCCCGGCGTTGTTGGCGTAGTTGATGAACACCTGCGTGGTGCGGGTATTGGGTCCGGCCGTGGCGAAGGTGATCAATCCGCGCTTGTTGGACTGGGTCACCGGATCGTCCTTCAGGTTCGCATTCGTCCAGACCGCGTTGATTTTGGGATTGCCGTTGATGCCGAACTGGGCCATGAAGCCGGGAATCACGCGGAAGAACGGCACGCCATTGAAGTAGCCCACGCGCACCAGATTGTAAAAACGGTCCGCACCCAGTGGCGCCCAGGCGCGCGTCACCTGGACGACGAAATCGCCCTGAGTGGTGGTGAACTTCGCTTTATAAGTCGCCGGCGCGATGGCCTTCAGCGAGGAGGGATTCATCAGGTTCGGCGCGGCCACCGGGGCCTGCTTCGCCACTGAGGCCGATTTGGCGGCGGTGGACTTGGTCTGTGAAAACGCGGCGCCGCACATAAAGAGGATGGTCAAAAGCTTGTTCATGGTTTCGATTTCATCATAGCGAATTTGTATTCGTGCAGAGCCATGTCCACCTTCGCGCCGCGAAACGTCACGCCCTCGGCCTTCAAGCGCAGTTGCTGATCGAGGCCCTTCGCGCCCGGCAGCAGAATTTTCCCTCCGGCGCCCAGCACGCGATGCCACGGCAGTTTGCCGCCGGTGTTCTGAAGCGCCCAGACCACCTGCCGTGCCGCGCCGGGAAATCCCGCAACCTTGGCGACGGCCCCATAGGTGGAAACCTTGCCTCGCGGGATTCGGCGAATGACTCCACGAATCGCAACAAACATGATCTCAATCTCAAAATTTCGAACCAGGACTCTCCCATGGTACCGGAGAGGCCCTTGGGTGAGGACACCATCCGCGCCGGCCGGGTTATAATTAGAGCAACGATGCACGGTTGTGATGGGGCGAGGACGGCCATCAATTCCTTTGCCCTGATTTCTTACTTACCTGAGCCGTTAGGCGGGTTTCTCGATACGCTCCGCTGTGAGTTGGTGCCGGAGTGTACTGCACGGAGCCACGTGACCGTGCTGCCTCCGCGGCCGCTTGCCGCCGGCGTGCCGGACAGTGCCTGGCTCGATCTCCACAATTTTCTTGCCGATTTTCCTCCGTTCCGGGTGGAACTGACCGGCATTGAGGTCTTTGAGAACACCAACGTCGTGTATCTTTCCGTTGGCGCGGGCTATCGCGACCTGGCGCAGATGCACGCCGTTCTCAATCGCGGGCCGCTGCAGTATGCCGAGCCTTTCCAATATCATCCGCATGTGACGCTGGCGCAGGGCCTGGCGCAGAACCAGGTGGAGGCGGCCGTCGAGTTGGCGCGCAAGCGCTGGCGGGAGTCCCCCCTCGGCCATAGCTTCGTGGTGGACCGGCTGACCTTCGTTCAAAACACGCTGGAAAACCGCTGGACGGACCTTGCCGGACGGGACCTGACCATGCGCGTGGCGAGCTAAGACCCTTCTCCGAACATCTCCAATTGCGATTCCCCGGCTGTTTTCCTGGCCCCGCGGCGGAGACCGCTTCCGACCACTCCCAACACCTGAACCTCGCGCAGGGCGGTCCGGGGAACGAAAATGCGTTGATTTTGGAACGTGGGGTCCGGAGGGACGATGCGGAAGCCCGCCGGTTCCAGCAGCATCAGGTTTCCGGACAGGATCCCCTCCAGGGAATCACCGTCGCGGAACAGCAGGCGGACCCATACCCCTGGGGTTTTGGGGCGGGCAAGGAACCTCCGCTGGACGGGCGGCCAAGCCACGCCGGACTCGAAATCCCGAACAAAACAAATGGCTTTCGTCTCGTCTAGGGGAATCTGGAGGAGATTGCCCGAAGGGGTAAGAATTTCGACCGCGCCGGCGTCGAACCCGGAGGCCGCTTGAACGAACCCCTCCACCGGCTCGCGGTCAAACCGGGCCAAAAGCACCTTTTTGTTGGTCGATTGAGCCACTTAAGAGCCCTAAGTGAGAGGATTTCCTTTCAAACAATTTCGCAAGTATTGTATCATTAGCTCAATGCAGGCGACGCCGCCTAAAGGTCCCCTTTCGGGGCACGTTCAATCGTTCCTCGATTTCTGCCGTGTCGAAAAGGGTCTGTCGGCGAATTCACTTAGTTCTTATCTAATTGATTTAGAGAGGTTTAATAAGAAAATCTCTCCCGAAGGTGCCACGGCGGAGGATTTGGGGCGCTACGTCGAATCTTTATATGGCGCGGGATTGTCGGCGCGGTCCATTGCCCGGCATATCACCACTTTGCGCAACTTTTATAGCTTTCTGGTCCGCGAAGGCGAGGTCCAGAAAGATCCGAGCGAGTTTCTGACCCCTCCGCGGCAATGGTCGACGCTCCCGAAGTATTTGAATCGGGAGGAGATCGACCGGCTGCTGGCGGCTCCGGACCCGGCCAAGCCTGTGGGCCTGCGGGATCGGGCCATGCTCGAGCTTCTGTACGCCACCGGTCTTCGCGTCAGCGAGCTGTGCCGCTTGGAGTTAAGCCAGGTGGAACAGGACTCGGGTGTGCTGCGCGTCACCGGGAAGGGGAATAAGCAACGGCTGGTGCCGTTCGGGCAATCGGCGGGGGAGGCGGTCGCGCGGTACCTCGAACTGGGGCGTCCGGAGGTTCTGAAGGGCCGGGCCAGCCGGTTCCTGTTCGTGACGGCGCGGGGCTCGGCGATGACCCGGCAGGGATTCTGGAAGCTTCTCGGCGGACACGGGCGGAAGGCGGGCATTTTCCGCGATCTGACGCCGCATGTAGTGCGGCACAGTTTCGCCACGCATCTGGTGGAGGGCGGCGCGGATCTGCGCAGCGTGCAGATCATGCTGGGCCATGCCGATATCTCCACCACGCAGGTCTATACGCACGTGGCGCGGCGCCGCTTGCGCGAGATCGTGGATCACCATCACCCGCGCGCGTGACGCTTTTCCATTTTCGGAGGACGGCGCGATGCGGCGGCAGTCGGAAGGCGGGTACGAATGAGCGATTACATGTTCAAGCTGGAGAGCCACTTGAGCACGGACCAGTTCCGTGTGGTGGGCCAGATGCAGGAGGTCGCGGCGGCGGCCGGGGTGAATCTGTTTCTCACCGGCGGCGCCATGCGCGACATGCTGGGGGGCTTTCCGGTCCGCGATCTCGATTTCACGGTGGAAGGCAGCGCCCTGAAACTTTCCCGGGATCTGGTGAAGAAGTTCGGCGCGAAGGTGGTCTTCACCGATGAACTGCGCAAGAGCGTCGAAATGGTGTTTCCCGGCAGCGTGCCGGTTGAACTGGGCATGGCCCGCACCGAGAAATTCGCCAAGTCCGGAGCGCGCCCGCAGGTTTCGGCGGCCACCATTCACGAGGATCTGCGCTGCCGCGACTTCACGGTGAACGCCATCGCTCTGTCTCTAAATAAGGCGTCCATGGGGCTGCCAATCGACCCCACCAACGGCGTGGGCGACATCGAGCGCAAGGAACTGCGGACCATCCACAACTATTCGTTTTATGACGATCCCATCCGGATGCTGCGGCTGATCCGGTTCAAGGTGCGGCTCGGCTACACCATCGACGAGCGGACGCGGATGCAATACGAAAATGCCCTGGCCGCGGAAATGCTCTCACGCATCACGCCGCAGGCGCTGGGCGCGGAACTGCATCACATGGCGGCGGAGCCGTTGTCGGCCGACTTGATGCGGGCGCTGGAAGAAGAGAAGCTCACGACGCTGTTTTCGCCATCCCTCATCGGGGCCAAACTGAACCTGGCGACGTTCGGCAAGCTGCAAAAGGCGCGCCAGATGGCGCAGTTCGGCGGCGAAATGAAGATGCATAGCCTTCCCCTGTTCCTGAGTGTCCTGCTGGAAAATCTGAATGCCAAGGACCGGACGGCCCTCATCAAGGGCGTGGCGCTCGGCCGGACGGAGGTAACGGCCTGGCAAAAGCTGGAGGGTGCAGCCAAGAAGCTCGAACGCGAATTGAAGGCAGACAAGCTGAAGAAGGCGTCGCAGTTGTATCAGGCGCTCATCAAAGCCGCGGGGGAGCAGGTGCTGTGGCTGATGGTTTACTCGACGCAGCGCCTGGTGCAGGATCGAATCAAGAATTACTTCGAGAAGTACCTGCCGCTCTCGCAAGAGGTTTCCGACGAGATGGTGGCGCTCACCGGCATCACTCCGGGAACGCCCAAGTTCCAGAAAGCCAAGGCGGAGATGATTCTGAAACATCTGGACGCGAGGCCGAAGAAGGCCGAGCCCGTGCCAGAGCCTCCGCCGCTTCCGCCGATGTCGAGTTTTGCCCGTGGCCCAGGCGTCCGCCACGCGCGGTAGCGTCAGCGCGGCGGATCCTTCTGTGGATCTTTCGGCTGGTCTTTGGGCGGATCGGCGGCACCCTTCGCGTGCGTCTCGCGCGGCTGCACCTGGGTAATCTCCGTGGTGGAGATCTCCTCAACCCGGACGAAGGCCGGCATTTCCAGCAGCTTTTCGCTTTCGCCGTCAGTTTCCGGCTTCATCAATAAAAGCAATTGGAGGCGGCCGGGCTTGGCAAACGGAGGAATGCGGAACTGGATTGCCTTGGCGGTCTGATTCAAAACCTTCACTTTCATGTCGAATTTGTGATCGGTCAGATACACTTCCTCGACATGATCGTCCCCGAGGGAAACGCCGGTGACCGTCACTGTTTCGCCCGGTTTTACGACGTTCGGGCTAAGGCCGCTGACCTCAAGAGCCTGGTCGCCGGATGCGAAACAGGACCATGCGAGCATCAGCGCTGGAGCAAGCAGTCTCATGGCGGCGGCACCTCTCCCCTAACACTAGGAGCAAGCCGGCACGCCGGCAATAAGAGGAACCGCTGAAGTTCCTAGGCGAATCCTTGTACTCCTCTGGCTAAGGATGCCCTTACGACTGGCCCCGGCGCTCCGTCTCCGGTATTCTGAACATGAGTGTTTCGGGGACATCACCGTAAAGTTCGCATCCTGTTTGGTTTGGCCGACGTTCTGCTGATTGCGCTGGCGTTCTGGCTGGCGTATTGGACGCGCAGCCATCTGGGGCTCCTGGAACGCCGCTTCGACCTGGCCCCGGCGGTGATTGCGCTGCTGCTGGGCTGGTCCTTGCTGGCGTGGGTGACGCTTGGATTCTGGTGGGAACTGTACGCCCGCGTCGAGGCGGCCAAGGCTCATGTGATCGCCGCGGACGCATTCCGGCAGTGCCTGGTGGGCGCCGCGTCGATCGTCCTGCTCGAATACCTGCTGCGGCTGGACCTCAGCCGTTCCTTCGTTGGGTTGTTCGTGGCGTTCGCGTGGGTACTCATCAGTCTGTTCCGCATGAACGCCGGCGGCGTGGTGCGGGCCGCGCTGCGGGAATTCGGCTCGGCGCATTACGTGATGGTGGTGGGCCTGGGAGACGCGGCGCTTAAACTCGGCCGCCAGATTGAAGACGCCCGGGATTATGGCGTGCAGCTTTCGGGCTTCTTGGCCGAAGACAACTCCGTGGATACGGTGGAGCTGTCGCGTCCTTACCCGGTTCGCGCACTCTCCAAACTTCCCGATCTGTTACGCGAGCATGTGATCGACGAAATTATTTTCGCGGTGGATAGCCGCCGGCTGGCGGAGTTGGAAGAGATCTTTCTGCTGTGCGACGAAGAGGGCGTCAAGACCCGGGTCGCCGTCGATTTTTTCCCCCATGTGAACAGCCAGGTTTATCTGGAACGTCTGGGCGCCTCGCCTCTGCTGACGTTTTCGGCCACGCCTCACGATGAGGTTCGCCTGCTGGCGAAGCGGCTGATCGATCTGATGGTGGCTGGGGCGATGACTCTCGTTCTGCTGCCGCTGATGGGGCTGATCGCGCTGCTGATCCGGCTGACTTCGCCAGGCCCGGCGATCTTCCGGCAGATCCGCTGCGGTTTGAACGGGCGGCGGTTTGTGTTTTATAAATTCCGCTCGATGTGCCAGAACGCGGAGGCTATGCGCGCGGAGGTGGAGCATCTGAGCGAACGCAAGCTGGCCATGAAAATCCCCAACGATCCGCGGCTCACCGGCGTGGGCCGGTGGCTGAGGAAGTTTTCGCTGGACGAGCTGCCGCAGCTCTGGAATGTGTTGAAGGGCGATATGTCCCTGGTGGGCCCGCGTCCCGCGCTGCCCGACGAAGTGGAACAATATAAGCGGTGGCAGCGCAGAAGGCTGCGCATGCGCCCCGGGCTGACCTGCCTGTGGGCCGTGAGCGGCCGCGATGCCGTGGATTTTGAAACCTGGATGAAGCTCGATATGCAGTACATTGACCAGTGGTCGCTTGTGCTCGATTGGAAGATTCTGCTGCGTACGATTCCCCAGGTTCTGAGCGGAAAAGGCGCTCATTAGCTGTCAAACTGAAGATTATGCAACTTGTCCCAACCCATGATGAAGTCGTCGCCATGCTCCGTCGCACCGGCGGTCTGCGCGAAGGACACTTTGAATACAGCGATGGTCTGCACGCCAACGAGTATCTGCAAGTGGCGCTGACGATGCGCTATTACGAAGCGGCGAAAATTTTGAGCGTCGCGTTGAGCCGCCTGCTGCGCGCGCATTCCGACATCCGCGCGATGATTCCGGAGCTGTCGATCGTCGCGCCGGCCACGGGGGGCCTGCCCGTCGCCTACGGCGTCTGCGAGGCGCTGCGGGCCAAGCAGGTTTACTGGGCCGAGCGCGAGAACGTGAACGAGCCGCAGCGCTTCCGCCAGTATATGGACGTGAAGCCGGGAGAAAAAGTCCTGCTGGTGGACGATATTCTGCGCTCCGGCCACAAGCTCGCCGAATTGAAGAAGCTGGTGGAGTCGCACGGCGGAGAGGTGGTCGGCCTAGCCGTGGTGATTTATCAGCCGAATCCGAAGACGGTAAATTTCGATCCGCTGCCCTTCTATTATTTGGCCAAGTTGGACGCCACGTATTATAAGGACGCGGCCTCGTGCGATCTGTGCAAGCGCGGCGTGCCCGTGGAGAAGGTGGCAATTTAGGCAGAGAGCCGCGCATGGAGGAGCGGACTGCGTTCTCCTGCAAGGACTTCGCTCACGTCCTGAGGGCGGCGGCGCACACCGTGAAGATCCCTAACTTCAGCGGCGATCGGTATCCGTTGGCGGAGCATCCCGATCCATTCGCCGGAGGCGCGTCGTCTGCTGGCCGTCGCGCGCTGGTCGAATCCAACACAGCAGCGGCACGAAAGAAACAATTCTGGTAACTGGTTAGCGGTTGATTCGCCACGCCGAGGCGAACCGCGCAAAATCGCCGCAACCAGGCTCAAAAAAAATCGATTTTCTCTTGAATCGCGAGAGACTTTTTCGTATAGTTACCTATCCTCCTCCATGATTGCGGAAGTTGAGCCCCCTTGTGCGGCGGCGCTTGGCCCGGTATTACCTGGGCACATAAAAGGAACACAAAATGACTCAACCATACACTTCGCGGATCACGATGTTTCGGGCGGTGAAACTCATCGCAGGGGTTTGGCTTGCGGGCATTGCGTTCAGCGCGGCCGCGCTGGCGCAGTCCTCCACGGCGGGCGCGGTCGTCGGGACCGTCACAGACGCCACCAGTGCTTCGGTGCCAGGGGCGGTAGTGGAACTCCTGAACACCGACACAAACTCGGTGACCTCGGCCAAGACCAATGACTCCGGCGAGTATACATTCCCCAATGTGACTCCCGGCAAATACCGGGTGACCGTGAAGCACGAGGGATTCAAGCCCACTTCGGTGGCGGATTTGACCGTCGAGGTCAATCGCAGCTACTCGGTGCCGGTCCGCATGGAGGTAGGAACGGATACGCAGGTGGTGGAAGTCCAGGCCACGGCCTCGGTCCAATTACAGACCACCGATTCGCAGATCGGCAACTCGGTGTCATCCGACGCGATCATGCGGCTGCCAACCCTGCAGCGCAACGCTACGGAATTGCTCGGATTGCAGCCTGGCGCAGTGCCGGTGGGCAATGGCATTCAGATGCGGGTTTCCGGCGCTATCGACGATCAAAACACGGTGACCATCGATGGCATCGACGTCACGCAGAACATTATCGCCACCGGAACGTCGATTCCCACCGGCACCGATAGCGTGGAGGAGCTTCGCGTGACCACTGCGAACCCCAACGCCAACTTCGACCGCGCGTCGGGCGCGCAAATGACGTTGCAGGGCCGCCACGGAACCAACCAGTTTCACGGCACGCTTTACGAGTACTTCCAGAATTCGGCGTTGAATGCGAACACCTGGGACAGCAACCGCGCGGGGCTGGTAAAGCCCCCGATCAAGGACAACCGTTACGGTGTGAGTTTGGGCGGTCCGATTAAGAAGAACAAGACGTTTATCTTCGGCAACTTCGAGGAACGCCGTTACGATGCTGTTTCCCAAATCACCCGAACCGTCCCCACCGCCACCCTGCGCCAGGGCATTATCCGTTTCCGCGATCCCAGCGGGAACATCGACAGTTTCAATCTGGCCACGGCTGCGGTCTGCGGCTCGAACGGCAGTTCCGCCTGCGACCCGCGCGGTCTGGGCATGAGTCCTGCTGTAGCGGCACAATTCGCGCTGATGCCGCTGCCGAACTTCGGCGGCGTTGGAGACGGGCTGAACACCAGCGGGTTTACGGCGAATATTCCCACTCCTATCCAAAGCGATTTCGGCGTGGTGCGGCTGGATCACTATATCAACAGCAAGCTGACCTTCAATGGAAGCTACACCGTCTACAAGGTGACGCAGATCGGCTCGGGTGATGTTTCGATTCTGAATGGCAACGCCATCTCCGCCGTGTCCTCCCCTGAGTACGCCTCGGTGCTGTCGGCTTCGTTGACGTACACGATCTCTCCGACGCTGGTCAACATCTTCCGCTTTGGTTTTGTGCGCGACGATAATATCAACCAGGCC
>VFSW01013387.1_pt1 | contig 11403 bp, 10 predicted proteins | sample 5358111 | NCBI WGS metagenome assembly VFSW01 (sample SAMN11554181, study PRJNA540505) | mine drainage metagenome | isolation source: sediment from site ElyBrook_90M | place: USA: Ely Copper Mine, Vershire, VT | collected 2017 | reverse complement strand
TTTCGGAATCAGAGTGGACACTAGAAAATTCAATGATTTAGTGGCCTGCTTATCCTTGAAATTCATCTAATGAATTTCAGGGGCAGGACATTAGAGCAATATCCGTTCGCATTGGCTCACGGACAATGCTCTCGCTCATCGTTTTGGCGAGCAACCATTTGTGCGCGCAATGCGCTAAACGTTGTCACCTTCGCACCGGTGCGAGCAGCGATTTGCTTCAGAACCGCCTGATACCGGGTCGGCGGGGCGATACCGAGCCGCGCGCGCACCACATCAATATCCTCCGCCAACAGCAACTCCAAATCCTCGCCCGGTAGCCAAGCGGCTTGTGACCCATGCAAGGCGGCCTCGCGCACAGCCTCGGCGACGCCTGATATTTTTAACTTTGATTGGCGCAGCAACTGCCCGATGCGCAGCCGACCGAGAGTTGCAATGACCGCAAAACTGCGGATTTTTTGCTGCGGATATGAAAACGCCAACACGCACACCTCACCCAGCTCATCACGGCCATAGCCTGCCAGGACGTGATATAGATCATGCATGTCGCGCATCCGTGTCGCGAAAATTCTTGCACCCTCTTCACGATTGGCGAGCGAGGCGATCGCATCACTCGAAATTTCGGCAAGCCCCTCAGCCGTCAGGTTTTCCTCGGCCATGAACGCCAAATAGCAGCGCCCCACACAATTATCCGGCAACTTTGCCAAAGCGGCACGGTCCGCCAGCGCATTGATGAGGTGCCGCCGTTCGGCGATAATTCGCGCGCCAACCGGTGATTCCCGAAACCGCTGATAGGGCTTGACCCCCGAACTGCCGCGAAGTGCATCGGTCAAACGGAAAACCTGCGTGGTGTCCTGCGGATCGCGCAACAAGCGCAAAATGGCGATCGCGGCGTCCAGCGGACGCACACGCGGCGGTTTATAGGGGCTGAAATTCATTGCTTGGGACATTTTTACCCATTCCTGACAATAACCGCACCAAACGTTGCATTTCTCACCGATTGATGCCAACTGTTTTCTAAATTGTCAATATCATCAACACCCACTCGCCCAAAGCCCGATTGCCGCAAATGAGCCCAACAATCGCCCGGAGAGTTGCCCCGACACGGATTCACGGTTATGCCGACGCCCGCGTCATCAGGCGCGCCCGGAGGATCGACAGTGCCCAATCAGCCACCCTTGAATGTCCCGACCCTACGTCGCAGCGCACCGGCTCGGCGCATCGCCATACTGGCCTCATCGGCACTCGCGCTGCTTTTATCCGGCTGCGGCCTGCAACAACATTTGCTCGGCAGTAACGTCAAAGGCTTGGGCGAACCGGCACCGCAACGCGGCGTCGTGGGTTTTGCCGTCACCCCCGTTCCCGAAGCCACCCTCGCCGCGCAAAAAATCCTTGATGAAGGCGGCAACGCCGCCGATGCAGCGACGGCCGCTGGCTTCGCGCTCGCCGTCACCCTGCCTTCACGCGCAGGCCTTGGCAGCGGTGGCGCCTGCTTGATCCATATGAAGGTGCGTAAAGCTTCTGCTTCCACCACGGCCCTGATGTTCCTGCCCGAACCCGGCACCGGTGGTGGCAGTCGGCCCGCCGCCGTGCCGATGCTCGCGCGCGGGTTGATTGCCATGCAAGCGCGCTATGGTCGCTTGTCGCTTGCCGCCGATATGGCGCCCGCCGAAACGATGGCGGGCGGCGGTGTGCCGGTTTCGCGCACATTGGCCGCCGATTTATCGGTGGTTGGCAACGCCTTCCTCGCTGATCCCGCCGCCCGCGCCATTTTCGCTGGGCCTGACGGGCGCATTCTGGGTGAAGGAGCAACACTGCAACAACCCGACCTTGCGAACGTGCTGAACCGCTTGCAAGCGAATGGCGTGCTCGATTTCTATCAGGGCCGCCTCGCCGCCCGGATCACCAATGCGGCCGATCAAGCGGGTGGTGGCCTCACCACCGCCAATTTCCAGAGCGCCAAGCCGTTTTATGCAACACCGATCACGCTGCATCGCTTCGGCACCCAGATTGCGCTCCTGCCCCGCCCGGCATTCGGGGGCGTTGGCGCTGCGGCGGGCATCGAGGCGCTGGCGCAAAACCCGCAAAACCTCCAATTTGCCGCAAGTCAGGCGCGTGATAGCGCCATCGCCGTTCGCAACGGCGGCGGTGCGGGCAGCGACGCCTTGCCCGCTTCAGCGGGTTTTGCGGTGCTCGATGATCAAGGCGGCGCTGTGGGCTGCGTGACCAGCATGGATAATTTGTTCGGCACAGGGCGGGTTGCGCCGGGCACCGGCATCGTGCTCGCCGCATCACCCTCGCGGATCAAACCGCCGTTGCTCGCGGCGGGCCTTGCGACCCAAGGGGCTAAATTTCGCGCGATGGCGGTGGGCTCGGGCCAGCAAGGCGCGCCGATGGCGGTTGCTGATGGCCTCTATAATGCACTGCACACGCGCACAGCCATGCCAAATGCTGTGCCAAGCCCGGGCCGCGTCAGCGTGATTGCCTGCGCCGGCGGCCTGCCCGGTGCGCCGAAAAGCTGCGCTGCCGCCGCTGATCCGCGCAGTTTCGGCTTGGCTGTCGGCAGTCGCTAGCGCGCTCATGGCACTCAAAATCGGGGCGGCCAAGGCGGTTCCGCCATTTCGGGTGATGGATGTGATCACCGCGGCCAACGCGCTGAGCGCGCAGCTTGGACCAGCGGACCCCGCAATCATCCGCATGGAAGTCGGCCAGCCCGCGCTGGGTGCTCCGGCCCACGCGCTGGCCGTTGCGCAGCGCGCCATGGGCCAGCACGCGCTGGGCTATACGGAGGCGCTCGGCCTACCCGAATTACGCGCCCGCATCGCCGCCCATTATACCGATTGGTATGGTCTCGCCGTGCCATCAAGCCGGATCGCCGTTGTTGCAGGCGCTTCAGCCGGATTTCCGCTCGGCTTCCTTGCCGCCTTCGAGCCGGGCGATCGGATCGCTCTCGCAACGCCGTGCTACCCGCCTTATCTGAATATTATGACGGCACTTGGGCTACACCCAGTTCCGTTGCCGAGCGATGCGACCACTGGCTTTCAGCCGACCATCGCGATGCTCGATGCGCTCGACCCACCGCCCGATGGCCTGTTGATTGCCTCACCCGCCAACCCCACCGGCTCGATGCTCAGCGCCGATGACCTCGCTGCACTGGCGCGATATTGCCATGCCAAAGCCATCCGCCTGATCAGCGATGAAATTTATCACGGCCTTACCTATGGCAAGCCGGTCGCCACCGCTGCAGCGTTTAGCCCCTCGGCCATCGTGATCAATTCGTTCTCAAAATATTTCTCGATGACGGGCTGGCGCGTTGGCTGGATGTTGCTGCCTGAGGATTTGATCCGCCCGGTGGAGCGGCTGGCGCAAAACATGTTCATTTGCGCCCCCCATATTTCCCAAGTCGCTGCCCTCGCCGCGTTCGATTGCCACCCCGAACTGCAAGCGAGGCGCGATCGCTACGCCCAGTCGCGCAACATCCTGCTCAAAGCCTTGCCCCAAGCCGGGCTCGGCGCAATCGCCCCACCCGATGGTGCGTTTTATCTCTATGCCGATATCAGCGCTGCCGGACAGGACAGCACCGATTTCTGCCGCGATTTGCTGGTTGATTGGCATATCGCGGCAACCCCGGGCCATGATTTCGACAGCGAACGCGGCGGCCAATTCATCCGCCTATCCTATTGCGCCGATCCGGCCGATATCGAAATCGCCACCCAACGGTTTATCGCGCGCGCAGCGCAATCATAGCGCGATTATCGATCAAACTTAATTGCTTTATTGCAGGTTGGCCCAGCGATTTTATTGCCATGGCGCTAACTGCGGAACGTTATACTCTGCCCGGCTGGTGCGCCGAGCACCGCACCATCGCGCATCACCACCGCACCCCGCACAATGGTCATGACCGGCCATCCGGTCACGCGCTCGCCCTCAAACGGCGACCAACCGCACGGGCTTGCCAGCCATTCGGGCTCGATGCGGCGCTGGGCGCGCAGATCCACCAGGGTAAAATCCGCATCATACCCGGCGGCGATCCGACCCTTGCTAACGGCGCCATAAATCCGCGCCGGTCCTGCCGCCATCAGCTCGACCAGCCGTGCGAGCGACAGCCGACCCTGATGCACCTGCTCGAGCATCACCGGCAACAAGGTTTGCACGCCGGTGAGGCCCGCCGCGACATCCGGCCACGGTCGCTCTTTGGCGCTGCGCGGATGCGGCGCATGATCGGACCCGATTGTGTCAACCAACCCATCCGCGACCGCCCGCCACGCCGCCTCAACATGGCGCCGATCCCGGATCGGCGGGTTCATCACGGCATACGCGCCAAGCCGATCATACGCCTCCGGCGCCGCCTGGGTCAGATGATTAACCAGCACTTCCACACTGGCCACAGCGCGATAATCCGCCAGGAGCGCAAATTCCTCCTCGGTGGAGACGTGCAAAATATGGGCCGGCCGCCCGGTTTTACGCGCCAGCGCCATGATCCGCCGTGTGCCGAGTGCGGCGCATTCCGGGTCGCGCCACACGGCATGATTGGCAAAACCATCGCCCACAGCGAAGAGTTTGCGCCGCTCTTGGAGCCGATATTCATCTTCCGAATGAAACGCGATCCGCCGCCGCCCGTCGCGCATCACCGCCTCGATGGAGGCATCATCCTCGACCAGCAACGTGCCGGTCGAGGAGCCAGCAAATACCTTGATCGCACAAATCCCCGGCTCCGCCTCCAACGAAGCAAGCTGTCCGATATTTTGCTTGGTCGCCCCGACATAAAGCCCGACATCGCACCAAGCCCGCCCTGCAATCGACTCGCGCTTCACGGCAAGGGCGGCTGCATCAATGCCGGGTGTGCCGGTATTGGGCATGTCGAACACGGCGGTAATCCCGCCCAGCACCGCGCCACGGGTGCCGGTCTCGAGCGTTTCCACCAAGGGCAATTCGCCCGCGCCGGAATCGCGAAAATGCACGTGCGGATCGATCAGGCCCTGCAATATATGCAACCCGCTGGCATCGATACGCTGCGTTGCCTCGCCCTGCGCCGCCAGCGTCACGATACGCCCTGCCCGCACCCCGATGCACGCCTCAACCGCCCCCCATGGCAGGACGGCGATGCCATTCTCGATCACCAAATCAAACCGCTCAACCATGACTCACCCCGCTAAAACCTCAAATACATCGCCATCAACCGCGCCACCCAGCCCATGCCGATGATGCCACAAAGCCAGAAACAACAACCGCCAGCATGCCATGCCGGCCCGCCGCCGATCCGCCTGCGCGAACAGAAGCCGCACCGCTCCCGGCTCGGCTAGTTCCGTGATCATGGGGGCACGCGCGACCAATTCGCCCAACCGCTCACCTTGGGCGGCAATCCAAGCCGCCACGGGCACGTCAAACCCTTGCTTGCGTGCAAAGGGTCGCGCTGCTGGCAGATTTTGTGCCAGCCAACGCCGCAGTAAATATTTACCAAAACCCTGCTGCACGCGCAGCCGATCCGGCAGTGCCAAAGCAAATCGAGCGACCTCCTGGTCAACAAAGGGCGTGCGCCCCTCGACCCCGTGCGCCATCAGGCATCGGTCCAGTTTCAACAACAAATCATTCGGCAGCCATTCCGCAATATCCGCGCGCTGAGCGCGCACCAGCCGTGATCCGGACAGGCCATCGTTGCTCGCTGCGAGCCCTGCGCGCCAGTCGCGCCCCTCGCCACGCAAAACGCCGAGCCGCTCGAAAGCACCCTTACTGCGCATGGGCCTGCTAAACGGCCAAGGCCGCATCGCCGCACGATAACGCCCATAGCCTGCGAACATCTCATCACCGCCCTCGCCTGAGAGCACCACCTTGACCGAGCCCGCCGCATGACGCGCCAGAAACCATGTTGGGATAATCGCATAATCCGCCACCGGGTCGTCCATGGCCGCGACAATCTGGGGTAAATGCCGCCACATCATGGTGGCCGTGATATCAATACGCTCGTGGCGTGCGCCCACCGCATGCGCTGTCGCCGCCGCCGCGTCGCGCTCATCCGCGACCGATCCGGTATCAAACCCCGCCGTGAAAGCCTGCACTTTCGCCGTATTCAACCGCGCCATCACGGCCAAAATTGCGGCACTATCGATGCCACCGGAGAGAAACATGCCATAAGGCACATCGCTGCGCTGATGGATCTCGACACTATTTTGCAACACCCGATCCAGCATCGCGACTGCCGCATCCTCGCCGGAGGGTGCATCGCCAGCCGCAATCGCCGGATGCGACGTGCGCGCTACAATATGTCCATCGCGCAGCGTGAGTAGATCACCCGGCGTCATCCGGTCGATCCCAGCAAAGACGGTTTGGGTGCCCGTGGTAAATTGCAGTTGCAACAATTCCACCAGCTTTTCCGGGCGAATCGCCGTTTGCACCAAGCCAGCGCCGATCAACGCTTGCGGCTCGGAGGCAAAGGCCAGTCCCCGATCGGTCATCGCGGTATAAAGCGGCTTGATTCCGAACGGATCGCGTGCCAGCAAAACATCACCCGGCATCGAACGATCAATCGCAAGGGCATACATGCCGCGCAACGGCACCATCATGTCGGGCTGGTCGCGCGCCAAATAGAGCGGCGGCTCACAATCGCTGCCGCTCGTCCAGGCCACGTTGGGCATCGTCGCGCGCAATTCACGATTATTATAGATTTCACCATTACCAATCAGCACCGAACCCGCACCAAACAATGGTTGATCGCCGGTCGCCAAATCGATAATCGCGAGTCGCGTCTGCACCAAAGCCGCGCGCGCACTGACATGTGAGCCCATGCCATCCGGACCACGATGCGCCAGTCCACGCGCCAACGCCGCGATGACTTCAGGGGTGATCTGCGCGCCGGGCTTGAACGCGATACCGGCAATGCCGCACATCAGCGCACCAGCCCGTGCAACGCGTCCTGCCAAACGCGCAGCACCGCCGCGCGCTCAAACTCTGCCTCGAACCGGGCTCGCCCTGCCGCGGCCAGCCCAGCGCCTTTTTGACGATCATCCAGCACCGATCTGATCGCACCGGCCAGCCGTGCTGGATCATCAATCGGCACTAACAGCCCATCCTCCCCATCATGGATCACCTCGGAGGGGCCTTCGGCTGAGGCGGCCACCACCGGTGTGCCTGCCGAAAAAGCTTCGAGCACCATATTTCCCAGCGGTTCATGGCGCGAGGAGGAGACAAACACGTCCGCCGCCTTCAGCAGCGCCCCGGCATCGCCACGCCAACCCGGCAAATGGACCCGATCACCCAGCCCGCATTCAACCACCAACCGCTCTAACGCCGACCGCTCCGGCCCCGCGCCGGCAATCACCGCATGCGCGTCAGGCAATTGCGCCATCGCACGGATCAAGACATCGAACCCCTTCACCGCATGCAGTCGCCCAAGGGCCAGAACCAGCGGGACACCGACCGGCACGCCCAATTCCACCCGCGATGAGGCTGGCGTAGCCGCGAAATCATCAACAAAATTAGGCCAGTAATGCACATTGGCGCGTGGCCAGCCTTGCTCGGCGATCCAACGGACAATGCCTTTGGTATTGCCCACCAAATGATCGCAGCGGCGGAAATATTTCAAATCATAATATCCGCCAAGCCGCCCGACCATGGTCCAATCGCCACGCGGTGCGAACATCGCGGCTCGGCTCATCCAGGCGATGGCGATCTCGGCGCGAAAATCGCGCAATGCCGCAGCGATGATCGGCTTTGAGCGAATATCGAGCACACCGCCATAACGGGTGGTGACCGGCGCCAGCCCCGCCTCTCGCAAACGCTCAAGCCGTCCCGGTTCGGCCCGAATGACCGGCAACACCTCATTCCCGGCTCCCGCCAGCGCGATGGTCATTCGCTCGTAAAATAATTCGGCGCCGCCCTGCGCGGCGCCCGCCATGAGTTGCGCGATTCTCATGCGGGCGCCATGACGCCCAACAAATCCCGCGCCGCCTGCGCGACAGCCTCCACCGGCAACCCATCCATTGCCGCCTCGCCCTCCGGCCCTGGTGCCGCAACATAAGCGGCGCGCAGCCCCGCCGGGGCATATTCTGAGGCCCGCGACCGCCCAAACAGTCCGAGCGTCGGGGTTCCTGCTGCTGCTGCCAGATGCATCAGCCCAGAATCATTGCCAACAAACAGCGCGCAGCGCGCCAAGCAGGCCGCCGCCTCGGCAACGCTCAACGCGCCGACCAAATCAATCGCGCCTGGCAACGAAGCGAGCACCGGCGCGGCCAGCGCCCGCTCGGCTGCTCCGGGGCCGCCAAATACCGCAATGCGCGGTAACGCCAAACGCTGTGCTAGCGCCACAAATCGCTCGGCGGGCCAAATTTTTCCATCCCAATTCGCTGTCGGCCCCAACCCCAACAGCGCAGGCCCCGCGAGTAAATCCTCGGCCCGTGCGCGATCCGGCGGCGCGGTCCACACCACAGGCAATGGTGGGGGCGAGAGGCGCAATGAATCGGCAATTTGGATATAGCGCCGCCCCGGCCGCCGCCCGCCGCGCACAATCAACCGCCGCCGGGCCGGTAGCGCATAGGCCAAGGCAGAGCCACGAAAATCCACCACCAAATCCCAACGCTGCCGCACCAGCCGCGACCACAGCGACAACCAATGCCGATCGAGGCTTTGCTTCTCGAAAATAATCAACCGCTCCAACCCTGGCAGCCGGGCAAATACCCCCGCTGCCGCCGCACCGCAAGCCACGGTCAATTTTGCGCCCGGATGCGCGCAGCGAATATGCTCAATCGCGCCCGAAGCAATAACCGCATCGCCCAATCGGGACGAGGTAATGAATAAGATCGCCATCAACCCGGCTTAGCACGCCTTGCCGTTATCAAGCCAAGGGGCCACATCTCATCGATGAGCCATCTCGCCACCCTGCCCTATCGCGGCGTCATTGCCATCGCCGGCCCTGATCGGCTGAGTTTTCTCCAAGGGTTGGTCTCGAATGACGTGAGCCGCACCGCACCGCATCAAGCCGTCTGGGCCGCCCTGCTCACCGCGCAAGGCCGCTACGTTGCGGAGTTCTTTATCCTCACCGACGGCGATAGGCTGTTGCTCGATGCACCGCGCAGCGCCATCCCCGACCTGATCAAACGCCTGTCACGCTTTCGCTTGCGCAGCCAGGTCGAGATGAGCGATTGCTCGGCTGAGTTCATCGTCCATGCCGCATGGGGTGATGAATTCGCGCCGCTTGCCGGAACCGTTTCCGCGCCTGATCCGCGCCTGCCCCATGCCGGGTCGCGGATTTTGGCACCAAGCACGCTCCCCGATGCTGAAGACGCACAAGCCTACCTCGCCCATCGCCTCGCTCTCGGGCTGCCTGATCATGACGATCTGGAGCCAGAAAAAACCTTGCTCATGGAGGCTGGTTTCGGCGAACTCAACGGCATCGACTGGGAAAAAGGCTGTTATATGGGCCAGGAATTAACCGCACGCACCCGCTATCGTGGTCTGGTCAAGCGCCGCCTGATCCCTGTGAATGGCGATGAAGCCCTTCCCGATGCTGGCTCGATCATGGTCGCGGGCCGCGAGATTGGCGAAATTCGCACTGCCCTGGGGGCGCGCGCCCTTGCGATTCTGCGGATCGACGCGCTGGATCAACCGTTGCTCGCGGGCACAATTGCCATCAAACCGGACATACCGGGCTGGATGCATTTGCCATCAACCTTTGAGTTTTCTCAACCATGACGGAGCCCCTGATGATTATTGTGCACCATCTCGAAGCCTCGCGCTCGCAGCGAATTCTCTGGCTCCTCGAAGAATTGGGCCTGGAATATGAGATCAAACTCTACAAGCGCGACCCGAAAACCATGCTCGCCCCACCAAGCCTGCGGGCTATCCATCCGCTCGGCAAATCCCCGGTGATCACGGATGGCGATCTGACCATTGCCGAAACCGGTGCCATTGTTGAATATCTGATTGATAAATATGGCGAAGGTCGCATGATTCCCCCCGCTGGCAGCGATGAGCGCCGCTCCTACACCTACTGGCTCCATTATGCCGAAGGCTCGGCGATGCCGTATCTGGTGATGAAGCTGATTTTCACCGAAATGCCCAATCAGGGTCCGCGCCTCGCCGCGCCGCTGCTGCGCATGATCGGCAAACAGGTTGGTGACAAATTCCTCGATCCCAATATCGCAACAAGCATCCGTTTTTGGGAAGATAGTTTGGCGAACTCCACTTGGTTTGCCGGCAATGAATTGACCGGCGCTGATATCATGATGAGCTTTCCGATCGAAGCGGCACGCTCGCGCAACTTGCTCCACGGGAGTTTTCCGCGGCTGAACGCCTTCCTCGCCGCCGCCCATGCCCGACCGGCCTATCAACGCGCTCTGGCGAAGGGTGGTCCCTACCCCTACGCCTGATTGACCGCTGGTTTGACCGGCCGAACCCCGACCGACAAAGCGGCGCCGCCCACAATGAATAAGGCGGCGCCGATGATCGGCACGGTCAATGCGGCGCGGCCTGCCGCAATCAGCAAGGCCGTCGAGAGGAGCGGTGCCGCATAAGACAATGTTCCCAAGAGCGCCAAATCACCGCGCTTGGTCGCAAAATCCCAAAAAAAGAACGCGAGCCCAACCGGCCCTAACCCCAGTGCGATCATTGCCAAAAATTGCGCCTCACTCGGCATGACAGTCGGCTCCGCGGCGCCATGCACCAGCAGCGCCGCGAGTGACACCGCGCCACAAATCCCGGCGATCAATTCGCTCGGCACGTCGCTAATCCACCGATTCGCCACAGAATAACCCGCCCAAACAAACGCCGCCGCCAACGCGCAACCATAGCCGAGCGCGGTGCCATGCCCGCCCCAGCCGCTACTCAGCAGAATCAACATCGTGCCCACCAAGCCCATCACGGCACCAAGCAGATGCCGCCAATGCAAGGCGCCGTCCGGCAACAAAGCGGAGAACAGCACGATCAATAAAGGCCATAAATAATTCAACAAGCTTGCCTGTGCGGGCGGCGAAAAATCCAACGCGGTGAAATACAGAGCGTGATAGCAAAATATCCCGCCGAACCCGATCAGCCACGCCCGCCAGCCCTGACGCAGGCGCCCCAGCCGTCCGCGCGCGATCACCACCGCCATGCCTGCGCAAAAAGCCACAAAAAAACTGATCGCCAGCGTATCAAACGGCGGAATTCCGCGCGTGACCACCGCCAACAACGCAAGGCCCGACCATAGCAAAATGGCAAGCCCACCCAGGGCTGTCGCCCGTCCCCGCACGCGCATCAACCGGCGCGCATGCGACGCGGATCACCGCCTTCGCTCTGGGTTGGCTTCACCGGCAAAGAGCCGCCTTCGCGTGCCGATATTCAGCGATCAGCCGTTCGATCCGCACACGCGCCGGCACCACTGCGTCAACAGCCCCAATCCCTTGTCCGGAACCCCAAATATCCTTCCACGCTTTG
>VFSW01013386.1_pt1 | contig 11403 bp, 16 predicted proteins | sample 5358111 | NCBI WGS metagenome assembly VFSW01 (sample SAMN11554181, study PRJNA540505) | mine drainage metagenome | isolation source: sediment from site ElyBrook_90M | place: USA: Ely Copper Mine, Vershire, VT | collected 2017 | reverse complement strand
ACCCGACACGCATTGGCGAAGATCCAGGTCTCTGCTTTGGAAGTCTGTTTCGCCTGCTAGATATGCTCCCTACCTGGGATGAGACTTCGCCCTGCCCAGATGGGATTATTTTCGAACAAATGAGAACCGGACAGAGATTGACCTTTATCAACGGGCAATCCAAATATATGAATTTGCCGGATGAAGTAACCAAACGGCGACTCAGGAATCGGAGAGATAAAAATCATGTTTATCCGGTTCCAGGCAACCTATGAACAATGTCAACCCAAGGAGGTGATAGGAGTTGAACCGTGCGTAACTTCGTACTCATCAGGGACAAGGATGTAACCGGAAGATCAGGTACCGGTATTGTAGCTGAGGGAGTTGTATTTATGGATGGCAAAGTAATTCTCAAATGGCTGCGCGAGCCCTACGCTTTGGGCATCTATGAATCCTTGGAGGATATGATTTCCGTACACGGCCATGAAGGACTTACTCACATCGAGTTTAGTATGAAGAACACAATTGCATCGAACCCGTAACCACCAGAATCATCTACAGGAGGAACACATGGCAGCAAAAATTATCACCGTCAGCAATCAAAAAGGAGGAGTAGGAAAAACGACGACATCCGTCAACCTGGCCGCGTATCTGGCCAGATGTGGCAACCAGGTGTTGTTGATCGATCTGGATCCACAGGGGCAGTGCGCCACCAGTTTGGGGATGGACCCGGAACAAGGGACTTTCTACCTGCTGATGATCACACAGAGCAGCCCGCACGAGATCGCCTTCGTGAAAAGATTTATGCGGCCAACTGGAAGGGAAAACCTTAACCTGATCCCCGGTAACCAGGCCACTGCTCAAGCTCAATCGAGCATTCAAGAAAAACCTATTTCCTACCTGAAAGAGGTAGTTCGAACCTTTGCCCGGGACGGCATGGACTACATCATCTTTGATACCTCCCCTTCAGTGGGCGGTCTGCAAGAACGGGCCATTTGGGCAGCCGACCTGGTGATTATTCCCTGCGCAACCGAATTTGCTTCGCTGGAAGCAGTAGGCAATACGATTGTCACGCTGCAGACTTTGAAAAACGAAAGAGGTTGGGGAGGAGGTCTCCTGGGCATCTTGCCCACTTTCTACGATAACAAGACACGCGAGTCCCGCAATTCCCTGGCAGATTTGAAACGCGACTTTGGCGAAAAAGCGTTGCTACCGATCCATGCTGCAACTGTCTTACGGGAGTGCTGGTCGATGGGCAAAACCATCTTTGAATATGCGCCCGAGTCGAGAGCTTCTCAAGAATACGAGACGTTTGCCAATCTTGTTCGCAAGTATTAGGAGGACTGATGCCAAGAAGAGATGCTTTTTCCAGGCTGCGCGGCGCAGGAGCAGAACCATTATCGGGAGAGAGTCCCCTCCCTCAATCATCCCCGGATACAGTTTTTCAACCATCCTCCATTCAACCGCTCGATTTTATTCCTTTGGCTGAACCAAGAAAAAAGAGAGGGCGAAAATGGGAGAAGGACCATCAGGTAGAAATTGCCACTTATCGGGGCATTCCACCGGAAATGCACCAGGCCTTGATCCGGCTGAGTCATCACCTGGGTGTCCCGGTGGATGAAGTCGCCCGAGCGTTGATCGAGTTCAGTCTACAACAGATCCAAACCGGGCTGCTACCCATTCATCCGCAACCTAAAGCCCAACGAATGACTCTTTTTCCTACTGGGCAGACAGCACTCTTTACCCCCTCACAAAGTTGGCTGAAGGAAGCATTCCCCAGCAGGAAACACGACACCAAAGGCAAGAAAGACAGTTCCCGTAAATCGTGGGAAGCGCGCGGGACCTACCGGCTTCCGCCGACTTTGAAGCAAGAGGTCAAACGAATTGCAGATACCCATACTGTCGCGATCGGTGAGCTGGTTCATTTTCTGTTTCTGCATGCGCTAAGAGCATTCGAAGCGGGTGAGTTGAAATTGGAGGCTCATCCAAAAGTCTCCGGCAACACCCTTTTCTAAACAGCTTTATGGAAAATGCCGCTGTTTCGAGGAAAACATGAATTCTCAAGATGAGATCAAAACTACGTCAGCGGCATTGCTGACGTGCCGCTGACGTGATGTTGACGTGGTTGTTGACGTTGCCGCTGACGTAGTTGCTGACGTTGGCTTTCCAGGAAAGGCGCTGAGGGGCCTGATTTGACAAAGGTGAGTAAAACATCGGCTCAAAAAGATACCCTCTCTGGCAGCCTCAAAAGCGCAATTTCTTGGCTGAAGTGAACTACCTGAACTGGAGATCTGAATGGCTTTATCGGGGAATCCATCACAATCGCCGCAGCAAATTTGGGAACAGGTCTTATCTCTCCTTCAATCGGAAATATCCAGAGACTATTTCGAGACCTGGGTAAAGCCAGCTGTAGCGATGTCTTTCTCTGACAACGTGTTCACCCTTTGATGTCATAACGCCGATGCGGTGGAGTGGTTGGAAAACAGGCTGAAGTCAACACTCGAACGAGTGCTGTTCGGATTGTGTGGCGAACCTGTCCGGGTGGCTTTTACACTACTGAGTTCTGCGCTACTGAGGGAAGAAGGAGGTAAAACCGTTGAGGTAGATCCAATAGCGAACAACAACGTTGATGACCATGCCGATTTCGAGCCGATTTTTAACTCTTTGCGAGATGCTCTGCTCGAACCAGGCCGGGTGGTCAAGATGCCAGTGTACTTCCTGCGGTGGCTGCCCTACGTAGGCGCGCGAACGATTTTTGAGGTGGTTGGCCTGTGGCAGGAGTATTACCTGAACAGTCGGGGCAAGCAGCCCAAAGGTGGTGAAAAAGTTTCCACCCGTATCGAAAAAGTTTGCCGGTGGGCAGGCGTGAGCCGGGCGCAATTGTTTCGGGACCTGTCTCCCGGCGGACAATTATCCTGGTTTTTGAATAAGATCGAGACAGACCACTAATTGGATCGCGGTACTGGCAGGTCCAAAAAATCTGCAAACAAGTATTCCCTTTTCGGGATCCCGTTGACGCCAGGGGATGCTGAAGATCTGGTGGCGTATTTGATAGCGATCGGCGGAAAAGAAAATCCTAAAAAAGCTATGCAGATCGCCATTGAAGTTCAACCTCACCAGATCTTGAATTACCCAATTCGTGTGCCACCAGAAAACTTCGACCAAATGCGCCCAAGGAGAATCAGTGTTCAGGAAGTTGTCAAAGATGTCGTTGGGCGCAGGATGGATCAGGAGCTATCGGATCTTGCAAACCAACTGGCTGATCGTCTGTTGGGCGCCGGAGACTTTATCCTGATCAGCTGGTATTTTCTACACAACTGGCTGCCATTGTTAGGGCCTAATGTCGCCATGCTGATCGTCCTGCTGCGCAACTTGTGCTACTTCAACGACGAAACAGGCGAAATCCGTGATGAGGTCTGGATGGAAGGTGGCAATACGGCGATTGCGTCTCGCCTCGGGATTGATAATCCCAGGCAGGTTGCCCAATGGTTTCCGGCAATTCTGGAACGCGGCGGGCATAAAGATACGCACACTCCATCATCAAGCCTGGAAATGTCAAGACGGCAGAAATTGCAGGAAGCCATTGCCTTGTTTGTGACTCGGACGGATTATCGGACTAACAACAATGGATCTTACGATTGGCATTTCAAGGTGCAACGTATGGATCCGCTGCTTCCAGAACATCAACTGGTTAAACGCGCGGCGATCAGTCTATTGGCCACAGCCGAAAATCAAGGCGTCTTGCAAAAACTATACGAGTTTTTAGAATGGCTTCCGAATGCTTGTTTTGAGACTCTCAAGAAGGACCCAATGCTTGTTTTGAGACTGTCAAAAATCGACAATGCTTGTTTCGAGACTCTCACAACGATCCTGAATGATTGTTTTGAGACGCTCAAAGACCTGCCTAATGGTTGTTTTGAGACTCTTTTAAAGATTCTTAAGAGCTTTAAAGACTCCCAGAAAGAAAAAGAATCCTCCAACCCCCAAGATTCTGCAAGTTTCAGGCAGACGCTGCCCCATGAGGTGGGGGGCGGGATTTCTCAAAATGACAATTGGAGTCTCGAAAAGATTTTGGCGCGGGTCAATCCAAAAATACGCGAGCAATTGATTCGCCAGGAGAAAAGCTCAACTCCATTTATTTCATGGATATTTTACGGTACAGCAAACGGCACGATCAAAGACCCAGTTAGCCTGGCGATTTCCAAACTCAAAGAGCAACCTGGTTTGACGGCCGGTGGACCATTTGACCGCCTGGCTACTTTATCACCGGAAGTATTTTGCCAATGCCTTCGAGCTGCACTTACCTGGCAGGGAACCTCAGATCGAGATTGGCACGCTGCGTTTCGTGGAGTGGAGCATGAACGGCTGAGATTGTTGGCCGATATTCTTGAAATTCAAATTGATTCAGGAGGCGAACTAAGATGAAAAGTTGGAATACCAGATTCGGGATCGAAGGAGGCCGGGGAACACCATGCCTTTAGGAAACCACACCTGGAATTTAGGAGATATCACCGGGGACATTTATTTTGACAAGCATCCCAACAAAGAAGGCGTAGAAATTCCTTTCATCCGCCTGATCATGATGATCAACGGCAGTTTTCTGGCAAAACCAGTCTATGGGCTGCGGATTGTAGCCTATGGCGCATTGGCCGAACTGGCCTTTGGCCACCTGCAAAAAAGCAGCCGAATTGGTGTGGAAGGCCACATCCAGATGCGCGAACGCGGCAACAATTTGCCACCCGTGTTTGAAATCGTCGCCGATCACATCGAGTTTATCCGCAACATCGACTACGAACGGGGCAGCCAGGTTATTGAAACGCTCAAGGCGCGTGAGCGTATCCAACCGCAGCGAGGGATGAACTGGCAAACGCTCTCGACGATCACCTGCGGTTATTCCGAAGGAGACGAAAACCTTGTCATCGTCCGATAGTCCCAAGGAAATCGAGATATCCGAAGAAAGGCTGCAGCGGATTGGGCTGATCATCCTGGCATTGGCGGTGATCTTTGCGGTGATCGGCGGGTTTACCTCTCCTGTGGACGAAAAAGGCAAACCGGTCTTGCTTTTACCTGAGGTCAAGGCTTTTGAGGATTATCGCCGCTCCGGACAAGATTGGTTGCAGCAAATGGTCGTCCTGGATACGGAAATCGACGGTGTTCTGGCCGGCGATAATTCCGGGGATTTGTTCACCCAATCTCGGCAGGCGCAGCAAATGCTGCAACACGCGGTCAACCTGGCCAAGGACATCGATCAGGCCGTCGTCCCAGCCGCGGCGGCAGGAATCCACGAGCAGCTCTATGTTGCCGCGATGGCTTACCTCGAAGTGTCACGCCTGACCATGCGCTGGGTAAGCGCGCCGGATATTGCACAGAAGGAGCAAATTAATACAAAGCTTGATGAAGCGCGACTGGCACGAAAAGGCTTGGAGGACAATCCATGGTTGAACCAACCTTGAGTGATCTGCAAGCGCATCAGGCCAATCAACTGAGCGATGCGTTTAGGGTCGAAATTGAAAAAGAGCAGGCCAGCAAGTTACTGGACATGCAGCACATGTATGCGATTGCCCACAGTGGATTGGTGTCCTTCCTGACCTTGCTGGAACCGGAATTCATCGAGAAGTGGACCAAGAGTGGAAAATCCCTCTCGCAACTGGACGACCGTTTTGCCCAGATGCGGGTGACTGAACTTCTCAAAGGCCTGCGCGAGAAAGCCGCCCAACCTCTGATGACAAGTGACGAAGAGTCTCACAAACGAATGGTTGAACTAGAAAAACGGGTCGCAAAACTTCAGGATGAACTGGAGCTCGCCAGACAGAAGGTCAAAGCGCTCGAACAAGAGAATCAGAATCTTCACGCACAGACAACGGTCCAGAAACAAATCCAGCGACTGGTACAGGAGAATGCCCCATGTCCCCCTTCAATCCCTAGCGAGACACCAGCTTCGCCTGTAAACCAAGGCATGACGGAACCAGATTGGATGATTGAATGGCGTAAGAAGAAAACGTTTGATCGCGACATTGTTTTATTGTCTTTGATTGGAGAAACCGGTATTTCACGGAGACCTAAAATTGTTCACCTGGCTGCGGAACGCCTGGGGTTGAAACCGGATAACAGCGCCATTGTGGATGCGCTTAATCGCATTGAGAGCCGAGGATTAATCGAGAGACTCGATCTGTTCGAGAAGCGTGGGGCAGACACCGGAGGCGTTTTACCCTATCTATACCGCCTGACGGAACAAGGGCGGCAGGCTTTCTGGTTATTGTCGGGCAAGAATGCATCTGAATGCGAATTCGACATCCTGTTAAGGCGGCATAAGACTCCTGAACACACCCTGCTGAATATGAAAGTGAGGGAATTCCTGGAAGCGCACCAGGTTTACCAGGTGCTTCTGGAGTCACCTTCTCTAGCATTGCCAGATGGGCACAAGTTCGAGCCGGACATCACCGCAAAAGATCTGGTAACTGGCGAACTGATCTATATCGAGGTAGAAAGAGAAACCAATAAAGACACTGAATTTCGGGTACAAAAATGGCAAAGTTTGTATGCTGCTTCAAACGGCAGTATCCGGGTCATCTGCGATAAGCCCAGCTTTATGAGGAAACTGACAAGCGAAATTAATTTCGCATTATCTGGCCTTCACTTCGCTACCTACATCAGCAACATGGAAGAGATTGAACAGACTCTGGCTGCAAAATGCAACATTTGGATCCTGGTGCGGAAATGAGGTATTTTCGACTCGCTTGAACCCCTGCCGCTAAAACCAGGTATTTGCGCCGTTTAAACCCGGTAGAGTCTATAGGGGGTAAGTGCGACTGCCGAAAAAAAGTAAATCCGCTTGAACTAGCGGAATAAGAAAATAGGAGAATGTTTATGGAAACTTTGATCAAGGTTGAACCTGGCAAGCATATGTACCTATGGTATTCCATTGGGATCCAAAGCACTCTAGTGGATGGGCTGGCTGTCATCTACGGGTGGGGAAGCTTGAAATCGCCGTTTCAGCAATGGCGGACAATTGGCGTGGATACCCTCGGCGAAGGCGAAAAAATTGTTGCTAGAATGCTGGCAGCAAAGATGAGAAAAGGGTATATCCAGAAAGTAAACTGAAACCGGCTTTTCGAAATGAAATCCTTGATCTTAGCCTTGAGAACAAGCAGGAATCGTAAAATAAAACGTCGATCCTTGATTAATGATGCTTTCCACACCTACTTGACCACCCTGGGCTTGAATCAACTGCTTAACTATGGCTAATCCCAGGCCCGCCCCACCTGTAAACCGGGAGCGGGAAGAGTCCGCTCGAAAAAATCTCTCGAATAAGAAGGGTAAATGCTCGGAGGCAATCCCAGAACCGGTATCCATCACTGCCACCCGAACGAAAGCTCCTTCTGCCCTGGCCTGGATGATTATCCTGCCACCCGCCGGGGTGTAATCGAGTGCGTTGTTGATCAGATTGCGCAGCACCTGCCCGATGCGCTGGGAATCGGCAGTGACGTCGGGTAAACCCGCCGGGATATCACAGGTCAATTCGAGGCCCAATTTCTGGCCGATTGGGAACAAGGTGTCAACGGTGGATTGGATCAACTGGCCCAGGTCCACCGCAGCCAGCTCCAGATGGAGTTGTCCGGCATCCGCTTGCGCCAGTTCCTGGAGGTCGTCGATTAAGCGGTTGAGTAGCATCGCTTCATCGAACAGGGTATCCACCCACTCGCCGTCGGGTTTGACAATTCCATCCTTTGCGGCTTCAAGGTACCCCCGAATATTGGATAACGGCGTACGCAGTTCGTGGGCCACATCGCTGACCAAATTTTTTCGCAATTGTTCCTGTTTCGCCAGGTTGTCCGCCATTCCATTGAAGGATTGCGCCAGTTCGCCCACCTCATCCCTGGAAGCCACCTTCACCCGGGCCGATAAATCTCCATGCTGCATTTTTCGGGCCGCAGCGGTAAGCTCCTCAATAGGGTGGAGGATGCGGGAAGAGAGCAGCAGCGTCACGATCAGGGCAATGGCGAGTGCGATCAGAGCCCCTACCCAGGCGGAACGGCTCACACTCAGAAGATAAGTCGTCATATTCGCTTGAGCATCATCGGGCAGATTGAAGTACAGGTAGCCAACTGCCGTGTTATTTGCCCCAAAAATCTTCGCATTCCAGTTCGAGCCGGCTGATTTTCCAATCAATATCCCATCGGAATCGGCGATGACAACCTTATTCGTATCGGCCAGGACGATCCGTTCTCCGGTCATCCCAGCCATTTGAGCAACGAATGGCTGGACGCCATCCCAGGTTTGCGCGGTGCTATAAAAGCCGGTCAACATGACGGTAAAGTGGTTCTCACGTATGGTCTGGCCCTGCGCTACATATTGTTGAAACGCTCCCGTAGTGGAACGCGTGGCGTATAAAGCCGTGACGACGACTCCGGTAAACACGACCAGGACGATTGCGATGAGAATTTTATATCTAAGGCTCAACCACATGGGAATCCTCAAAGCGGTAACCCGTTCCGGGTATTGTAATCACATAGTGAAAGTTGTTTGAGTCTGCCTCAATCTTTTTCCGCAAATTCATCACGTGGACGTCGATGGTCCGCTCCACCCCTTCGTATTCAAAACCAAACACATGCTCGATCAATTCAGTCCGGCTGAAAGCACGCCCCGGATTCATCGCCATCGTTTCCAGCAACCGATATTCGGTCGCGGTCAGATTGACAACATCCTTGCCCAGCTTCACTTCGCGCCGGAGGAAATTTATGCTTAGCTCGCCGAAATGGACTTCGGTGGGTTTCGCTTCTGCCTCTTCTCCCGACCGGCGCAATACAGCCCGGACACGCGACATCAGTTCCCTGGGGCTGAAGGGTTTGGCCACGTAATCATCGGCGCCCAGGTCCAACCCCTGGATTTTGTCTTCTTCGGTAGTGCGAGCGGTGAGCATGATGATCGGGACGCGCATCTTCGACCGGAGGATTTGGCAAACCTCTAAGCCGTCCAGCTTGGGCAGCATCAGATCAGAATGATCAGGGCAGGTTGTTTCTGAATGGCCTGGTTAAGCGCTTCCTGGCCATCGTAGGCAACGCTAACATTGAAGCCCTCGTGTTTCAGATAGAGACTGACCAGGTTGACGAGCTTGCGGTCGTCATCTACTACTAAAATCTCAAGGGCAGCGGTTGTTTCCATCGGGTTCATCACTTTAGGACACTTCCTAAATCCTATTGTACCTATCAGCGATAAAGATATGATGAAGATGATGAGGAATCTTTCGGGTTGGGGTCGATGTCCCTGTTCTAGACTTTCCCTGCTGGAGATACTTCATAGCCTGCTTTTTCGACAGCTTTGTTCAAGTCGGCCATCGTCACCATATCAGGAGCCATTTCAACCATAGCGTTTCCGCTTGCCAAATCCACGCTCACGCTGAGCACTCCAGGCACCGAGCGCAGGCTCTTTTCAACGCGGGCCACACAATTGGCGCAGCTCATCCCCACAACAAGGAGCGTGATCGTTTTGGATGGCGTGCTTCCTGCTGGTTTCGAAAAAGTTTGAGGTTCTTGTTGGCTTTGGATTGAATCCAGACCTTCTTCGTGCAGCATTTCGTAGACCTGCAAACATCCCCCACAGCAAAAGTTGAGCACTCGGCCATCGATCGTTTTGGTGACGGGGTGTTTTGCCACCGCGCCGCAGTGTACACAATAAATTGTTTCTACCATAGCATCACCGGTCCAATGATTAAAGATGGAATGACATTCGCAGCGGCAAGCCCGCGTAGAATGGTTTGGATTGCAAACAAGAGGATGAGAAACGCGGCGAAAAACTGCAAACGCCCGCGCAGTTTGGGGCTGAGCAGATTTGCGGCGAGGCCAAATCCTAAGAGGGTCGGCACGGTCCCCAATCCAAAGGCGAGCATGGTGAGGGCGCCGCCCCCCAACGTCTGCGTCCGGGCGGCGACGACAAGCATTGCAAAGACGAGGCCGCATGGCAGGAATCCCCACAACACTCCCAGTCCAAAATTTGCCGCCAGGCTGCGTCTCCCCAAAAGGCCGCGCATGCGTTTCATGGGCGACGCTCCGCCGCGGATCGAGGCCAGAGCGACCTCGATAGGAGGTAATACACCCATCAGGCTCAGCGCAATCGCGATCATAGCAATGCCGACGAGGATGGAAAAGATGCCTTGCCAGCCCACCAATCCGCCGGCCTGTTCGAGCAGCGATCCAGCCAGGCCGATCAGCGCGCCAAGCAAGGTATAGGTGACAATGCGACCGGCGTGCACCGGAGTGAGCGCACCGATGCGGGCCCATAGGTTGGGGCGAGACCCGTTGGCGGTCACAAGCACCGGTTGGCGCGCCGAATAGATGGCGACGATCCCGCCGCACATGCCGAGGCAGTGTCCAAAACTGCTAATCAGGCCGGTCACAAAGGCGAGTACCAAGTTGCTGATGAGCATGGGGTTATATCCCCACGTCGAAAAATGCGGATTGCTTTTGGTTGCCGCTCTGGATGATGATCTCAATCCGCCACAAATCGCGCATTGTGAACCTGCCCGTAGCGTGATAAACCCCGTTGCCGGTATGCTGCGCCTCCAGATTGTTGGGCGGCATCCACATCCCCGGCATGGTCAGGTCAAGAGAAATGGTCGCGTCGGTGACTGCTTGACCATTCGCATCCGTCAATGTGACGTCGAAATTCGTTGTCTGAAATCCCACCGGCGGATAGGGGGATAAAGCAAGCGAGACGTTCAGGTTGCCGACCTTTTGCACGGCGGTACCTTCGGGTAATTGGCTTTCTGGATTAGTTGGAAGGGCTTTGCCGTCCGCCGATACGGCGGCTAATCCACCTGGCGCCTGACCCTGCCCGCCGCCCATCATGCGACCTGGGCCAAACCCCGGACCGGCAGAGAACCGACGCAACAGCATGAACGCACCAATAACCAAAATTACTACCGCAAGGAATCCAATAGCAACAAATACTACAATATTTTTGCGATTCATTCTACCTCCATAGACTAAAGAAGTTTCATCTCCATTTTATAAGCTCGCCTGCGAAGGATAGCTTTCACCCTTGCTATGATGATCAACGGGCTGACTGGAGTGACGAGATAGTCCTCGATGCCAGCGTCAAAAGACGCTATCCGACAGTTCACATCGTCCAATGAACTGATGACAATCACCGGAGCGCAGATCGTACGAAGGAGTAGACGGCAAAGCTGCAAATCCTCCTCCTGGCGCCCGGGCAACCTGGCGATCACAAGCATTGGAATATAGTGGGTAACAACATCCTCGATCTCAGAAATATCCGTTATCATAACTTGATAGCCATTCCGCCACAAGGCGCCGGATAGGTCAGGGGAGGGTTCAGGTTCTCGTTTCTCACTTTTCACATAAAGAATTGGATTGAGCGGTTCCATTGGACTGCACCTGGATCTTTATGAACAAGAATTCCCTATAT
>VFSW01013385.1_pt1 | contig 11404 bp, 9 predicted proteins | sample 5358111 | NCBI WGS metagenome assembly VFSW01 (sample SAMN11554181, study PRJNA540505) | mine drainage metagenome | isolation source: sediment from site ElyBrook_90M | place: USA: Ely Copper Mine, Vershire, VT | collected 2017 | reverse complement strand
TTTTGCGCACGACTGCCGCTGACTCATAAGCGGAAATTCCACCCGCGTCATACAACAATCCGAATGAGGTCCAGGCCGAGGAGTGGTCGGACTTTTCGGAAATCATGCGCCAATTCTTCCAGTAATCCGCCAGTCTTCGCACCGCCTGACTCTTGATCAGCGCGTTGCCGGCCAGCAACAGGGCGGCGAGCGCCATTCCGCCCAGCAATTTATGAGCAGTCACCCACAGCGCCACGGTGTTGTACAACACGATCAAGGGTGGCAAATGCACTGCATTGCCATTTGACCATTGGGCAAAAAACCGGATCATCGTGGGCGACAACCAGCCCATGGCGGCATAGGTGCCGACCAGACCGACCACGACCAGAACCTTCATGGGCAAAAATGTCGAGTTGATGGCAGTGCGCAAGCGCTCGGCGCGCGCCACATCCTCTGCGAGCCGCACGAAGGCCTGCCCCTGTTTTCCGGTTGCATCCGCCGCGCGGATCACATTCAGATCCCGCTCTGGAAATCCTGCCGACTGCATGGCATCGGCGATCCTGGCGCCATCCATCAAGCGTTGCTGCATCAAGTACAGCGCATTGATCAGCAAGGGATCCGTGGTAAATGATATTGCCGCTTCCATACCACTGATCATGGGTTTTCCTACCTCCAGCCGTTTGCCCATGGTGCGGTAAAAGCGCACTTGTTCGCGCACATCAAACCGTCCACCCAGACCATTGAGCGTGCCCAGCGCATCGAAACGCACATTGGTCACGCGCAGTCCTGCTCGCTTGAGTTTGGCATACGCCGCAGTGCCGCCCTCCGCATAGACCAGCCCGCTCACGGCTTTGGACGCCTGGTTATGCGCGTGATATCGGTACGCTATATTCATTTCAGCTCCGATCCGCACGTATCATCAATTCGTCCATCGAAGTCACGCCCGCTGCAACCAGATTCAGCCCCCGGTACCAGATGGTTTCAGTTCTTTGCACCCCTTCCTGTTCAATGCGAGAAATCGACGCGCCTTCCTCGATCAACTGGCGCACGTTGTTTGCCGGCATGATCTCGTACACCATTTGTCGCCCGTGATAACCCAGCTCTCCGCAATGCGGACAACCCACCGCGACATAAGGCGTAAACTGGTGAATATGGTGTTCCTTGAACGTACGCGCCGTTTCCTGGCGCAGATCGGCTGTTTTGCAGTAAGCGCACAAGCGAGCCACCAGTCGTTGCGCAATCACCAAGCGCAATACCGATGCCAGCGCATCACGGTTGGCACCCAGTTCCAGCAAACGCAGCACTGCCTTGGGCGCGGAATTGGTGTGCAACGAAGTCACAACCAGATGGCCGGTATTGGCAGCCGCCAGCAAGGTTTTAACCAACTCCGGATCGTCGCGCACCTCGCCCCACAAGATGACGTCCGGCGCCTCGCGCAACAGCGCCTTTAAATATTCGCGCCCAACATCACCTTCGGTCTGGCGCCGATTACCATCCATTTTCGGTCTGGGCAACTCGTGCTGTATCCACATGCCATTGTGATATTCGATCGGGTTTTCAACCGTGAAAACACGCCGTTGTATCGGGTTGATCTCACGCAAAATGGAATACATGGTGGTGGTTTTTCCCGAGCCGGTGGGGCCTGTGATCAACACCAGTCCGGTTGGCGCATGGACATTTTTGAGGATGATTTCGCGCGAAGCGGTATCAAAGGGCAGCGCGGCAAAATCCGTCTCGGTCGATTGACCGTCATTGATCCGAATCACGCAGTTTTTCTTGCCGGTCGGGCTCATGACCGCTTCCATACGAAAATGGAAGCGCCCGAACACATCTTCGAATTCCGCACGAATGTCGGGTGGCGATCCGGAGAACTCGATCTTGGTCTCCTGCGGCCCCAGTTTGATGGCTTCCGACAAACCGCACGAGCTGATCAGCAACTCCATCACTGACTCAAAAATCTCGCTTTTCAAAGCTGTAAAGATGGATCCTTTGCCGTCGATTTTGAGACCGATTTGCCCTACCTTGCGCGTCGACCAGATAAAGACATCCGATGCGCCAGCATAGCAGGCATGGCGCAACAGGCTGCCGATCAGGCGAAATACCAGTCCGGGTTCATCCGTCAGCGTGCCGCGCTGCAGCGCCGATTGCTAGGCAGCAACAGCGGCTGTGAAGGCCTGCTCGGTATTGGCAAAATGTTTACGATAAATTTTGCGGAGGGTTTGTCCGGACGCAATCACAACTGACGGCTGGTAGTCAAAAAACAGGTTGCGCGCTTCGTTTACCCGTTCCTGGGTGTCTACCGCAAGGATGACCCCGCCTTTGCCGTTGAAGCCCACCAAAATGAAACCGGTGTAATGAAATCTGACCTGCCCGACAATTTCCTGCAAGCGTCGAACATCAGCCATATCCATCGCATCGGCGTCTTCAAGGCTGAAATAGTCATAGCCGGTATGCCAGGCGATGGCACGCGCCACCATTTCCTGCGACACGAGCCCCATGTCGCGCACGATCACCGGCAAGGGCTCATGCGTTTCGAGCTTGCGCTTGAGCGCCTCACGCACATATTCACGCTTTGCGCCCAGCGCGATCAAGATATCTTCCAGAGGCTCACCGGCCAGAGCGGCATCTGCATGCTGCTGTTCAGTCAGCTGTTGGGATGACGGTGACGGCGGCAATATGGGATGTGGCGTCTTCGGCAGTGCATTTCTTTCCGCTTCGAATTTGTCCGCGAGATTATCGACGAGACTTTCTTCGGAATGCGGCGCGACGCGCACCTGCGCGACATCATCATCCGGCGCCCGCGCTGCCGGATACGGGTCTTCCGGAATTTGCTCTGGGAAACGCGGCACGTCCCGCTCAGGCAGCGCCGTCTTTCGGGCATACGTCATCGCCGTGTTTGTGGCGTGGGGCATATCATGCCCATGCATCAGGGAAGACGGCTGTTCATTATCCGCATGCACGACTCCGCGAGCAGCTACGCCACCCGGACTTGTCGGCGTTTCCGGCTGCAAAGCGGAGGGCGCATTCTCCGGATTGCCGCCATGCCGAATTTTTTTGCCAAAAAATATCGCCATTCCTGCCTCACACACCTAAAAATCCAACCAGCAGGCTGGCATTGCCGGCTATGCCGGTAATCGCACTAAAATACCCGCCGGTCCGGGGGATCTGGGCGATAAAATCTCCCAGATCCCCCGCTTCGTGAAAACCCACCTTGAACAGAAACATGACACGCTGGATATGACCCGAAGTACCTGGTACAGGGTGCGCGGCCTGTTCGACAACAATCTTGCCTGGTGCAGCACCTTGTATGGACAAAGTGCCTACCATCAGGTGGTGAGCAATCGCCAGCCGATACAAGCCAAATGCACCATCAATTGCTACCCGACTGAGCGGCTGCAAATGCTGCGTTGCCTGAGGGATATGGCCGAATACCTGAATTTGTTGCGTGCGTGCCGCAAGCAATGCCTGGCTTGCGGTGTCTCTGGCTTGGTCGAACTGCTTCAGCGATTCCCATTGTGTGCGGTTCAGCATGGCCAACCGACCGGCTACTAGCAGCAGCACCATTGCCGTGAACAGCATCACCATTTGGCTAGTGAGCTTCATCATGGGTTTCCATCATGGCCAGCGCATCCGTTCCACGATCACATACATATTGCATGCGCAACTCGCTTGCCGTACTGGACAAGGTGTATCCCACGGCATGACAGGCGTCAGGCAGGCCATTGGCGTGCGGCAGCTCGCTGGCCGAGGGCACATCAGGCAACATGCTGGCCAGGGCGCGATCCATATCTGATTGGTTTATGGGATGCTGCTTGTCTTGCAAGGGCAATATCAGTGTATGCGTCTCCCGACCCGCATCAGCTTCGCTTTCAACCCGCCCGCCAGGTACCCAGAATTGCGCCGCATGCGCGAACAGCTGCGCATAATCCACTGACATGGCCGTACCCATGCTTTCCGGATTCGATTCAAGCCGGCTGACCGTGGCCGCGTTGAAATCCTGTGTTTGCCTGTTCCACGCCACGAGCCGTCCACGCACCGCATGCAATTGCTGGGCAATATAAAAATAGCTTGCGCATGACCCCAGCAATGCGCAAACTGAAAGCGTCAAGCTGACGCGTGCCAACCAAGAGACGGGCAAACCAAGAAATTCTGTATCGCGGGGGTACGCGGGTGCCTGCTTCAACGCCAGCAGAAATTCGCTGCCTGTGTAAATTGGTACCGATTCAACCTGAACGCTGATGCTGTTCAATGCCGAAAACGAACTGATAATTTCTGTCAGATTGTCAGGTGACACCGAAGTTTGTACATAAGTACGACCATTGCCGGGAAACGCCATCAACACCAGCAACTCGGATTCACCAAACAACACGCCGGTCACGCAAGGTGGAATCAGGCCATCTTGCGCCATAAGACGTTCCAGCGGCAGCGCAAAAGGCTGTATATGCCCCTTGCTCAGAACCTTTTCTTCGACCACTGCCCAGGCCATATGCCCGCCACTGCTGCTGACAATGCTGCGCAACTTGTGGAACAACCCGAGCTCACGCTGGATATACCGCGACGCCTGCGCGCTGGCCATCTTTTTGGGCAGACTGAAGCGGTAATCGTCCGCAGTATCGTCATCGGCGCGCCCAGGTGGCGCATAAACCGCCGAAACCAGCATGACACCGCCCATCGGCTCTTCGACATGCTGGACACGGCCATCCTGCTGAATTTCATAATAAAGATGTGCACCGGATTCAATGCGGCAATCCAGCACATAAGGACGCGCCGCGTGATGACCCGCCGCCGAGGTGGGTGGCTTACGCTGGGCAGCGGTGTCTGAACTTGAAAAGCCAGGGATACGCATCACAAACTCTCCGCAACGAGGGTATCGCTGTGTCGCGGCGGGATCACAGTGCTTTGCAGCAGAATGACCACTTCTGCCGCCGACTTGTCACCTGTTCCACCCAGAGGCACTTTAATAAAAGGCAAGCTGGTGCTGCTGTTGTTGTCATTCCCCGTACGGATGCCACCCAGAATAACGGTTTCACCATTATGGACAATGGTTTGCATGAGTATGCGTTTTTCATTGGTTTCCGGTGCCACCAAGGTGCTGCCACTCACGGTAAAGCTTTGCATGGAACCAATATTACTGACCGTAGGCGCCAATGTGATCTGCGCATCGTCATCGCTCAGGATATCCGGCATGACCGAAAGACTGACGCAGCTCTCGGCAAAACTGGTAGCGGCACCGGTTGTGGAAGCACTCAAAGAAGTGGTTGTGGAAATGCTGCCCAGATAGGGCACGCTGGTGCCATCAAATATGGCGACAGGAGAACGGTTCATCGCTGTAACGGAAGGCTGGGTAAGTACTGAAACCCTGGCGTAGTTCCGCAATGCATTGATAATGCTACTAATGCCTGCCGTAGTGAAATTCAGGCTCAGCGAAGGGTTGACCACATTGGCCGCACCCCCACTCAATGACAGAGAGGCCGACGAATTCTGCAAAGGTTGCAAGACACGGCTCCAATCAATGCCATAGCTCATGCTGTCATCCAGCGAGACCTCAATCACAGACACTTTGATTTCCACACGACGATCATTGTCGTAAACAAACTGGTTCATGAACCGATGCATTCGGTTGAGCGCCGCGCCATTACCGCGTACGGTGATGTATCCGGTATCACGCGATACCGATACCCAGGCGTTTTCTCCGGCGAGTGATTGCAGAAAAGATTCCAGACCACCTTGCAGGGTTTGCACGTTTCTGGCCGACAAGTTGGAGGAGGCGCTGAAGGTGGCCTGTACGCCGCCGACCGATCCCGATGTGCCGCTGCCTGCTCCTCCGGCCGAGCCTGCGCTCGCGGCGCCTGCCCCCATCCCGCCTGCCCCGCCTCCCAGCGAGGAGCCGCCGGTTCCGCTGCCGTTGATGCCATAATTTTCATTTAACTGCGTCATCAAGCGCACGGGTATGCGAAAAGTCCACGCCGCTTGTTCGGCAATGGTAATGTTGCGCGCCGTGGGGTCGGCTACTGCCACATAGCCTGCGTTGGCGGCAACCTGGCGGATGGCCGCATCGGCGCTCATGTTGCGCACGGACACTGAAGATATCCTGTTGGCATCCACGCCATCGACATACGAAATGGCATAGCGACTTCGCGCAATGGCATCCAATATGCTGCGCATGCCTCCGCTGGCAGTGATCGACACGTTGCCTCGCTCGCTACCGGGTGCTGCACGTTCTACAAATCCGCCCGGTAAATCGGCCACGCTTTGCACATGTTTCAAGCCGTAGGCACCAGCGGAAGCGCCGTCTGCTTCATTGATGACCGCCTGCGCCTTTTCATGCACCTGCTGCGCCTGTGGAAGCTCGCTACAGGCGGCCAGACCGAGCAGACACAAAAATGCAGAATATTTTCTAACGTACCAATACATTCCGGATTTTACCTTCGTCATTGCTGAGGTATCCGGTAATTTTTGCAGCCACAAAAAATTTGTTGGCCACATCCTCAAAGCTGTCACCCGTAAACTCTGCATTTTGTTTTGCGTAGAGGTCATCCCCAGTCCAGCTCACCTCATACTGGTATTGCTTGGCAAACCCAGTCAAAATGGCCTTGAGGCTGTCCCCTTTTTGTACATGCAACACTGCCTGGTTTGGCGACAACGCGTTGGGCTCGTGTGGCTGATTGAGGCTTGCGGACGTACCACTGAACGGCTCGGTTACCAGTCCTTTACCGCTAGACACGGATTGCTCACCGATGGCAGCAGGGCTTTGTTCCACCCGCATGACGCCGTTATGGCAGCTGTACCGCAGTCCCGGCCCCTCGGTCAGTCGCTGGATCACCTCGCCCACTGTTCCAGAGACGTTGCGAGCTGAAATGGTGCCTGTATTGAATTCACCGGATTCGATCAACGCTATGCCGGTGCCCGCCAGTATCTTTCGCAGTGCAGCACCCGGCCTTTCGTTTTCAAAGCTGACCGGACCAAAATGCGCAGCCAGATTGCATTCCTCTGCCTGACTCGACAATGGCTGCAGCGCCAATAAAAGCCAGAATGCAAACCGATATCGACTCATGGCTGCTCCTTGCCAGTAAAAAGCACATCGATCAACTGCGCGCCGCTTTGCAATGGATTGCGAGCATGTGCGTTGTCCGATTGCGGCTTTCCTTGATCAACCGATTCCAGGCCAGATTTGCGTCGCACCAACCGAATTTTCTGTTGGTTCACACCCGCCTGAACCAACAGCAAGCTTTGTTGCCGAATGCTTCGCTCGTCTCCGCGCAGATAAATACGGCCTGCCCTTTCTGCCTTTTGCATGACCTCATCCTGTGATCGGGATTGCCGTATGCGTATCTGACCATCCTCTGTGGTTTCATAAATGCGAAAAACCGCATCTGAAATTGAAGCAGCTTGCATGGCGTCACCTGTGTATTGCCCTGTCAGGGCTGATAAGTGGGCGTTTTTTGGAGAATCCGGATTGATGCCTGGGTGAAGGGTTGGCTGGGTTTGTACCGCACTGACGGGCAAAGGGATCCACAAAATTTGACCCACATGGATCCAATTCAAGTGATGCAAACCATTGCGAACGACCAGATCTTTCAGTGGTACGCTATATTCCATGGCAATACGCGACAGGGTTTCTCCTGGTCGTACACGGTGGAGACGATCCTGCGCCACTTGCGCCACAGCCATTGCGGCCGCATTGTTTCCACTCAAGCTTTTGCGCACAATCGGTATCGCTGCGTCACGAAATGTTTCGGAAGGGATGACTTGAGGCTGGGCAACGCTGGAATGCACATACGCACTGACCTGCGCATCTGTCCTAGTGTCGGCTGCGGCCTGGTTAAAGATCAGCTCGCCGTGAAAATTTTCGCCCCGTAAACCGGATTCGTTATCTGAAAAAGACAGGCTTCCATCTGAATTTGAAGGCGCAGGATTATGAGCTGCAACATTTTGTACCAATGCGGGCGCAGATCCGGTATTGCGCCCACCATCAACCAGGGCACGCCCTCCTGTATAACGAACCAATGCCTGCTGCCCATCCAGCTTCAGCAAGAGTTGCGGGAACAGTCGATCTGCGACCACATAGGGAAATTCCGCATGCACTGCCAACCGTTCGAAGCCTTCTGTGGTGCGAACAAAGATGGCCGGGATCACGGTTTGGTTTTTGAACTGGAAGTACACATGTCGCCCATCATCAAATACCTGCACCGGTGCTAATGCCATATCCCCACTGACCGCATAGTTAAAATCAAATCCTGGAATTTCTGCTGCGAATGACAACCCACACCAAAGCAGCAGACCGCTGACTGACGACAAATCCACCACCCATGTCACAATCTGCTTGCGTTTCAATTGGTCACCTTTTCGTTTTTCGCCATGTCCGGCAAGGCAATGTCCTGGAGCACGATCAACGTACACCGGGTGCCTGCCGCCACATTCAGCTCAGGTTTCAGGTTTTGGTATTTGCTCAGGATGCCTGTCGCGGTATCTGCAGTAATTTGCCCCGCAGCGGTATTAAATGATGAGAAATTGCCACCTGCCGTGTTCACCGTGACGCCATTCTGTGTGCCAGAAGGTTGCAATACCCAGGCGAGCGCACCCAGCAGAATTCCAGTTCCGAATTGTTGTAGCAGATGGTTATCCAGATCGCCTGCCACACCGGATCTGCCCTGTGCGTCACCGCCTGTCCATGCCGCAATCCGTATCGAAGCCCCCGAGGGCAAGATGATCCGGCTGAAACCGAACATCATGCGGTTCTGTCCAAATACGGTAGATTGGTTGTAGTTGCCTTCAAGCCGAGAACCTGCGGGAATGGCCAGTACCTCTCCCGCAATCGAGTCATACACGTTGCTGATGACCCGTGCCGACACATGCCCCGGCAGGGTATTGTTCAATGCGGTCAGCAACACAAGCGGGATCACCGCGCCTTCCTGTAACACCGGGCTTGTTGGCGGCTTTGCAATTTGTAGCGGTGATGTCGATGCACTGCTGGCCAACTTTTCTTGCTTTTCTTGCCACTGCTCGTTCGGATCACCCGGCTGCTGCGATGCACGTCCATGCATCATGGATTGGATCAGTTCGCTTTCACTGCGGTCTGCCAAATTGCCCGTTCCCGTTTCGGCCATGCCCAATGTTGGCATCGTTGGCGCTGGCGGAGTGGCCGCCCCGCTTGCTTCGCCATTGGTCTGTGAAGCCTCGGAGGGTGCTTCGGACTGGTCTTTGGGTGCTTCCATTGACGCGCTCACGCCATCACCCTGTTGCTCTGCAGCCTTTCCGGGCACGACTGGCGCTGCGGTTTGCTTGTTTGATGCGGGTGCGATTTCTGCCGCACTGATGCCACCCTGATCGTAGGCTGCTGGCAATTGCTCGGGTATGAACTTGTTCTTTGCTTGCTCAAAAAGCCTACTCAGTGCATCTTTTGCAGCCTGATAGCGGTCAAGCTGCTGCGACGTGACCTCTCCAGTTTCAAAAGGCAACCCATCGTTTGGATAGCCTTGTCCTTCCGGCGGCGTCTCTCTGGTTTTCTGGCCTGCCTGCTGAATTTCCCATTTTTCTTTCGCCGCACTTGCTGCAGCTACTATTTCTGCCTTAGCCGCCGACTCCGCTTCAGGGGTATCATTGCCGACCTGCGCTGCAACGGTTGCCGCCATTTTTTCCGCTGTGGCATGGCTGGGGTGATCACCTTTGATGCCATATTTGAACATAAAGGCAACAATCAGCCCGCCTATCATCAGTACCGCAAGCACGACCATAATGTGCTTGCTGAGTTTGCGCGAATTCATTACTGTGGCCGCCATCAATCAAACCATCCAAACCAGGATCCGGTGTTGCCTGACTTCACCGTCACACGCACCTCTTCATCGCCCAATTTGAGCAGCCATGCTGCGGATGTTCGCTGTGCCTTGATGAGGCCATTTTGATCCAGGGTATAATTCACGAGTTCGGCTTGAGATTTGCTGTTCAATACGAACAGCGCTGGCAACTCCTGCACGTCTTGCGGCAGCCGAAACCAGGTAAATTTACCGTCGTCCGCCACCAGCGTCGGTGCAAATGCTGCGTCTCCGCTCACGGTATAATTGACAAACATGTTCTGCAGATCAGGGCCTGGCGGGAAATCCGGTGCGGGCACACTGTCTGGAGCCGTTTCGTAAGCATCGGGCAGCGCCACATCGGCGTCAGCCGAAGACGTCCAGCTGCCGCGCTGAAACCAGGTTCCCCCGTTGGTGGACACAAACGTCAGGAGATAGGTACGCTTATCGGTTATCAAGGTTGCGGTATTGACGCTACCCGCTTGCATGGGCATCAGGAAAACATGTTGCCTGTCTGCTGACACGGTATAGGGCCAACCCCTTTTGTCATCGGCTGAGGGATACCAGGCCACAACTTTCTCGTCGGCGGGAACTGCAATTTCCGTGTAGGTTCGCACCCGCGTTTTTACCGGGTAGGTACGATTTGGATCATATTCATAGGACACCACTCGTGTGTCCTCGAACACATCTGGCTCGTTCTGCGGTGCTGGCTCATTCGGCTGCGCCGGTTCATTTTGCTGCGCCGGTTCATTTTGCTGCGCCAATATATATTGCTGCGTCATTCTTGCTTGCATGCTGGCTTCAGGGGTGGTGCGTGATTTGGCCTTTGTTTGTTGCCCGAAGGTTTGCGCACTGACCCCATCCTGTTGTGCATACTGCTGTCCGGACAAACCGGAACTCGCAGCCATAACCATCGGTACGCACAGCAGCATGCAGATGCCTGCCAGAGACTGCTTTACGGGCTTCACTGTCCCAACTCCTCGTCAACCACAAATTGCGTCACATAGAAGCCAATCGGGTTACGCAATGCTTCTGCATCACTGTTCACCGGCTCTATGACATAGTGCAAGCTAACCACCTTGGTTTCTGTGGAAGTTGCGCTATTGCTGCTCATGCTGCTCAACTTGACCACTGCCACCACCACATTTTCTGCACTCGGCAGGATGGTAATGCGCTCAAACTCTACATTTCTAACCCAGGATGGATCACGCACCATGTGCTCCAGCGTATTGTCAGCAACCAGAAAATCATTGACCTCGGTTTTGGCTTTGCTTAAAACCATGGTTTTTACCGAAGGCAGATATTCGCTGCGCGTGCGGTATGGATCAATTGTCAACAATTCACGCACGAATTTCGCTGCAAAGTATTTGATGTTCTGCTCGGTCGGTGTAAATTTCTGAGCCACGGTACCCGACACCTGTACCAGACCCGTTTCCTTGTTTGAAGCAACGAAGTAAGGAATGCGTTCTTTTAAAGGCATCATGGCTGCCAATAAGAAACCCATGGCAACATTTACCGCCATGGATCCAGTCAGCAAGATTGCCATGCGATTGGCCTCGAGCCGCGGCGCCAAATTGCGCTTCAACTGGATTTCAATCGGATTTTCCAAAGCCATCTTTGATATGCCCCGCCAC
>VFSW01013384.1_pt1 | contig 11404 bp, 9 predicted proteins | sample 5358111 | NCBI WGS metagenome assembly VFSW01 (sample SAMN11554181, study PRJNA540505) | mine drainage metagenome | isolation source: sediment from site ElyBrook_90M | place: USA: Ely Copper Mine, Vershire, VT | collected 2017 | reverse complement strand
GGCAATCACCGTCGACAAACTGGATATATTCAACATCTGATGCCAATTCCCGCAATCGAGCCGCGCCTTCATTGCGGGCTCGCGCAGCAGTAAATGGAATCGACATATCCAATTCAACCACCGACACGCCCAGCTCTCGCGCCAAGCCGACAGAACCATCCGTCGAGCCGGAGTCCACATACACAACCTGTTCGGCTTGATCGATGACCGAAGTTAAACAGTTTGTTAAGCGCACGCCCTCATTTCGGCCAATTGCCACCACACCAAATTTACTTCTACCGAGATTGCCGTGTCGCACGTCAAGTCACTTTCTTCGGCTTAACCACTGCCGGCACACCTACAGCGATAGAGTCATCGGGCACATCAGTGATCACCACTGCGTTGGCCCCGATCACCACGTTATTACCAATCTTGATGTTACCCAATAGTTTGGCACCAGAGCCGATATCCACGTTGTCGCCGACGGTAGGCGCGCATGGTTCATCCACATTTTTCAGACCCACCACCACACCGTTGCGGATGCGGCAGTTATCACCAAAGCGGGCATAACCACTGACCACAATGCCACCGAAATGATCGATCACAAAATTTTTCCCGATTTCCACTTCGCAGGGAAATTCGATCCCAGTCAATATCTGCACCAGCTTATAAAGCACTTTATAAATCAGCGAAAAAAACTTGCGGAGAAAGCTTGGGCGCACTCCATAACGCCAACGCCCGAAGCGATATACCCACATCACCCAAAAGCCTTGCGCGCCCCAGTCACCTTGATAGGCACGTAGATCGCTGCGCACATTGTCGAACATAAAATCTTTTCAGCCTTCCGGATAAAAATAATTCACGCGCTGACGCAGCAGCTCTGGCTCAATCATCGGATCAAAGCCGCCTTCACGATTCTTGATCAACCCAGCCCATGGATACTGCTCGGTTCTTTCTTGCAGCCTTTGCACCAAATCCTCAACCTTGCCGATTGGCTTGGCGGGCACCCCTCCCACGATACTGCCCGGAGGCACGTCTTTATTGACTACGGCACCCGCGGCCACCACCGCGTTTGGCCCGATCGTCACGCCGGCCAGAATAAGTGCGCCGTGTCCGATAAACACGTTGTCACAAATGTCAATTTTGCCGACCGAATCCACTCGTGCGCCGTATGCATGAAACAACATCGCAACGACACCATCGTGCCCAATCAAGGCGCAGTCAGACAAAATGACATTGTTGCCGATTCGCACATAGGAGGGATCAGTAAACGATGCGCCTTTATTGATACTGACGTTTTGCCCAATCGAATGCAGTCCACCATGCAACCGCAAATAATTCGCGCGCTCAACTGGGCTCGCGCAATAAAGACGGTCATATAAAGACCAAAGTCTTCCATAACGAAATGCAACTAATCTCAACAGTCTTTTGAACACTTATCACCCATCAAACAAAACGAATTGGAATTAGATCATTGCGAGGATTTAACCTACCTGGTCGGCTTCAAACCCCAAGCGGTATTGCGTAGCAACAGCCAATACAACCCGGTGTGAGCCCCATAAGCCCGCCACTCCGGGTTCTTCCAAGTCTTGAGCAATCGCTTCATTGGGATGATGAGATCGGCCAAAGTGTGCAACAGCACATTGAGCAACACCGCCCCCACGCCATAATTCTTGCGAAAATAGAGCAACTCACTTTCGATCTGCAATGCCTCTATCTGGCGACCACCCGCGGTGATCTCGCTATCCGACTTTGCACTTTCGCCACCTATGTGCACGACCGTGGTGTCGGGAAAGTAATGGATTTGCCAACCCGCTTTTTTAACCGCAAGGCACCAATCCACTTCTTCGTAATACAGAAAATACCTCGGGTCAAAAAGCTCGATCTGCTCGATCACTGTGCGGCGAATCAAAAGATAGCAACCAGGCACCCAGTCGCAATTCCGGGCCGAGGCATGATCCCAGCCCATGTCATCCACCATGCGCACCCAAGGCAGCAGACGATTTAACCCCGTGCGGCGCAAAAAAATATTCAACGGCGTGGGAAAGTAGCGGCACGACGGTTGCAGTACGCCATCGCGTCCAACCAACTTCACCCCTAAAGCCCCACATTCCGGGTGCGCATCCATGTACGCCACTGTTTTATGCAATGTGTCCTGCGCGACAAACGCATCGGTATTCAGCAACAAAACGTACTCGCCCTGAATGTGGGGAATCGCTTGATTATTCGCCCTGCCAAAGCCCACATTCACCGGGTTTTCGATCAACTCACAATCGGCGTAATCCCTTTTGATGAGTGCCACCGAACCATCACGGGATGCGTTATCCACGATGATGGTTTGCAATGAATAACCTTCTGCTGCGCTACGCAGCGCGGCAATGGCATCTGGCAAAAGAGCTGCCGTGTTGTAAGAAACCAAAACCACGGAGATCTCTTTATTAGTCATACAGTGGAATAGTTGCATCATCAAATCTCTGTAAATAAGCCCCCCGCCACATGCACTCATGTGCGTGTGGCATACCCTGATGTGTCAAGATCAGTTGGTTTTGTATCACACCAAGGTTTCTGTTTAGTTACATATCGGCCTCTACCGTCAGTCATAGAACCCCATGCCTTGGTTTTGTCCAATTGTTGTGCCACAAACTGGCAACGAAAGAGGCTTGCTGTTCAACGGCGGAGATTTACCGATGTAATTCGGAGTCGATTAAATTTTTTAGAATTAATTCAAATTTTTTTGCGGCCACATCCCAAGAGTATTCTTTCGCTTTTCTGTAGGCGTTATCTGACAGGGTCTGCCAGTCTGAATCTTCCATGTTTGCAAACTCTGTGATTGCCTGTACAAAAGCCTCGACGGAATCAGGCAGTAGCCTGCCATTGTTTGCGGAAATGATCTCCGGGGCTGCACCGGCATAGGTCGAGAGCACCGGTGTCCTGCAAGCCATCGCTTCCAATATAGGCAAGCCGAACCCTTCGGATCGGCTGGTAAATAGCCACGCATCACAGGAGGCATAGATTTCTGGAATCTTGTTTTGAGGCGGACTGAGATAGTATTCCACCCAATCAGGCAGCGTATCAGGAGCCGGGTGTGAGCCGAATGCGACCACTCTAAGATTCGGCAATCGCTGTTTAGCTTGAATGATCGCGCTTATTCCCAAAGCAGAATTCTTTCCTTCAAATGCCGAAATCAGCATCCCAACTGTTAACTCAGTTTGTTTCCTTCTTAAGGGCGCATCAAACTGAACATGATCAACCGCGTTTTCCACAAGACTGCAACTCACATCCCGATACAAGACTCGCATGACCTCTTGCAACCATTTTGAGATCACCACTTTATGCAACGGCAACCAATAGGTTTTTTGAGCTCTATTAGCAGCACTCGCTAATATCTCGTGACCCTGGATCAGGTAAACCTTGATGCCTTTTTGAGATGGGAAGGCACTCACCCATTCCGCCGTTTCCCACCATGTGGCGACGACAATATCGGCATCGGGCACGTCCGCCCCGACGACGGGACGCCAACGCTCCAAAACATGGTAGTCCAAAGACTGCTCATCCAGCATCGAAAAGCTCGATGATGCACCCGTCTCCCACGCCTCCGTCCGGCGCCATCCTTTGCCCCTGACAAAATATCTCAGGCTTTCTTTGAAAGAGAGGATCTTAATCGGGGGAAACACGAGCAGCACTTGATGCCCCATCTCTTGTAGCGCTTTGGCATGAATCAATACCACGCGTATCCCGCCGGATATATTCACTGTGGGCAAAACAAATGTAATTCTCATAGCACCACTACCACAAAGTTTGAACATCTTTCACGTTTCGCCAGACGAATTTTAATGCCGGATTCGAATCAATCTCACGGGTAAATAACTTCCAGATGCTGTTTGTTTTTTGAATGAATAAAAAGACATTCGGCGAACACTACCCCTCCCTCAGGAACGGCAATTAACGAGCCGTTATCTTTAATCATCCAACCCGCATATCCACGGTCTTTGAACCATGTGTAAAGATCACGGGTACTGGTGCCGAACCGTTGAAGTGCAGTCTCATTAAATTCAATCAATACGCTGGGCAAGCGCTTAAACAACTCTTCCATGCCGCCGAGAGCCAGCATCTCCGCACCCTCGATATCCATTTTTATCAACGATAAATTTTCTAGGCTGATCTTGTTCTTTTGGACAATATCGTCCAGCTTGGAAACAGGCACCACTGCTTTCAAAATCTCATGCTCTGCGTTTGACTGGAAGGATATGGAATAGGAGCCTTGGTTGCCGCCTTTGGGCATTACCAATTCTACTTCTCCGGGCGCATCTCCGAGGGCCGTCTCATACAAATCGATGTTGGAGAAATTATTTAGCCGGATATTTTTTCTAATGGTTTCACAGTGAAAGGGAGCTGGCTCGAACGTTATCACTTTGCCGGCTGCGCCGACTTTAGAACTCGCAACCATACTGAATAACCCGATGTTTCCGCCGATGTCGATGAAAGTGTCCCCCCCCTTAAGCAGCTTCTCAAGCAAGTTGATACAGTGTGGTTCAAACATGCCAAGGTAATAGATCAGACACTGCAAATAATCCGTCGGATCCACAATCATCAGCTGGCCTGTCCTCAGCCTCACCACCTTGGGCGTTCCCCTGAATCTAAACCCCCACCACAGGGCGATCCGCTGTGAAATCTCATTCTGTTTAACATGGCGAAACAGCCAACACAGAATCGTATCTACCCAGCCGTACAATAAATTTTCATTTTTTGGCTTACTCATCTGCTATCCCTAAAAAATACTTCCGATTTTTTTGATACTTTATGGCACCTATTGCCATAAAGCGAAACTTCAACATCAGTCGCTTACGGCAATAATTGTAGAAATCCCCAACCTAAAATTGCGGCAAGACCAAACACTGGCAGACCTACCAGCTCTCTCGCCCAGTCTGTTAGGCCGTGTTGTGATTTAAAATACATCGCCACCGGCCACCCCGCAAACTGGCTTGCCACAATGGCGATCACTGCACCCTCAATACCCGCAATGCTGAAACCCAAAGGAATGCCCGCGAATAACGCGGCCATACGAATCACGCTGGTTACAAACAAATACCGCATCGAACCCATCGCTAAGCAAAACTGGTATACCACCGCATAGCGCCCCGCGATCAACCCTAATGCAAGGATTGCGAGCATGGGGCCAGCGTCATGGTAGCGATGGTCATATAACAAGCTGACAATCCCTGTTCCTGCCGCAAAAAGGAACCCCGCCGCGCCGAACAAACAAAAATCTGCAATCATTTGCAGGCGGTGATACACCTTGGCAAGATTTTCTGGCCTATCCCGCACCACTTCGCTGATCGCCGGAAAAACGATCCTAGACAACATCGATGCGAATAATTCCGCGAACGCGTTGCTCAACAGGAATGCCACCGAATACAGCCCCATTTGCACCGGATCCAAGAAGCCACCAAGAATGATCCGGTCACCGCTGTTCACCAAAAATCCAATGATCGACAACAGAAATATCCACTTGCCGAAGTGCAGAATTTCTTTGGACGAATCGAATTCCCAACGCAACTTGTTTGCTACCCCGGGCAACCATAAATGTCCGACAACACAACGCACGAGCCCGGCGACAATCGCCCCCGCCACCAGCACCCATATGTTTCGGTATAGGCCTGCCCACACGATCATCACCACGAGTGCTACGACTTGACTCAGCAACTCTATTTGGGTGATCGCCTTGATCTGGAGCTTGCGTTGAGCCAACGCGATCTTGGTGGATTCAAAACCTTGAATCAACGCGGTGAGCGAAAACACGCCCCATATCCAAGGCAACAAAGGATTCGCATACACCGTTCCCGACGCCACCCAATTCTTGCTTACGGCCAATGGCAAAAGAAAAGCGAATGCCATCGCTAACAACCAGATCAATATCCCGCGCACAATTTGTGCGGTCCAAGCGGTATTCAGGAAATCAGGTTCATCGCCGCGACGGTTTTGAATGATCGCCTGGCTGATTCCAAAATCAGAAAACATCGCCAAACCTGTCATCAGCACATAAACGACCGCCATCAAACCGAACGCCTCCGGGAAGAGCATGCGCGTCAGCAAAAGATTGCCCCCCAGCCGAATGACTTGAGCAAGCGCAAATCCACTCAGTGCCCAGCCGCCCGCCCGAATCGCCCTGTTTTTAAGTGTTAACGCCTGCCCGCTCACGAGTTACCTGCTGCGCTTCTGGCGACATCCATCAGCACATCAGCCGATTGGGCACCTGTTAAATTTGGCAGGTGATCCCCCCCACTATAGGTGGCAGGTAACGCCTTAGCTCTACTGGCCTCTGTCAATTTATGCCCCTTGGGTGCGGCGACCCGCGCGACAGTTGAATGGGTTCTGCATAAAAATTCTTGGTCACTCTGTTTAACCTAAATAATCCGTTAACTCTGTCATTCGCGCGAAAGCGGGAATCCAGCAAAAATATGTTCCGCACAGCGGACAAAACCCAGCTCCCACCAACAGAACGACTAGCCCCATCCGACTAAACCGGAAAAAACGCCTGCAAAGTCGTCGGTTATTTGTGGGATGATTTTTAATCTGGATTCCCGCGTTCGCGGGAATAACACGGATTTTTGCCAACAAACTATTTGGGGTTAATATTTGGCACGTTTTCTACGGAAATAGCCACTTCACGAGCTTGCCGCACGCAGTCTGCACTAAGACTGTTTCATTTTTATTTTCAACAACGACCCATACATCCGATTAAAAAACCCCGTGCTCGGTCAATGTTGGGACACTACTGTGATTTATTCAACTTTTTGGCGAACCCTGCGACCGCAGGGGAGTATTCACATCAAGGATGGCCCGCAACTTTGGAGTTTCGCTGAGCGGCTGCCTATAACGCTCGGCATGCCCCCATGAACCCCATCTTGTACCTTGCTTGCTAACACTGGAATAGGCACAAAATAATTTGCATCCGATGTCCTGATGCAATTGTGAATTCTGCATATAAAGGTCGTACATCCCCGGATGTTTTTGCGCGGCTGCCAGCGCGGGCATGTATGGCAATTCCTGCTGTTCCTCCGGCTGGATATGCTGACCACCTTCGTATACCAACATGTCCACGTTGAACGAATGCGCCAGTGCTGCCATGTCTCTTGTCCATTTGGACGTGTCGCGTGCAAAAGCATTTTTCAAATCGGCGATCACTTCATCCGCTGTCAATGCCGCGCCGCGTTTTTTCCAGTGCGCGTACTCAGTCTGTCCGGGACCAAAATAACCTGCGGGAGCCAAAGCATCAGCACCACCATGTTCCATGCAATATTTCAAAGTGCGCTGTGCCGTATCCAACCAGGCATGCTGGACGGCACAAACACGAACCAATCGCCGCCGATCTTCCCCGGCAAAAACCTTTTCCCATATAGCGAAGCAACGGCGGAATAACACGCCGGTACGTTCCGGGTGATCCTTCCCCTGATGTTTCAATTTATCTGCCCAAGGATTGAATCCATTTGCTTCGAGTGGCGCGGCGGCAATCTCGCTTCTCAACATCCAGCTGGATTGGATAAAGCTCCAATTCCAAATTTCGTTGGAAAATTCGCAATACACTTTCAGGTGAGGATCCAACCTATCCTTTACCAGCCGTGCAAATTGTTCGATGTAATCATCGGTGGCACGGTGCGGTACATTGAACCAGGCATCAACTCCCAACCGGTTGCACAACTCAATACATATTTCGATAGCCACGCCACCCGCAAGCAAATATTGGCTCGGAGAGACCCCATCACCAAAGAATCGATCCGCGTCTCCGCCGGTACCCACCATGGTATAGAACGAATGTTGCTTGCGGTTCGCCCAATCTTTTTCGAGAGATCCATTGGTGTTCATCCAATCCATAAAACGCAGCGCATGAAAGGGGCGACAGAAATCGACAAACTCGGGCAGGAAAGGATCGTGGGCAAGGTTCACTTTTTCATCGGCCAGTGCCACGATGCGCATATTCCGAACATGGTTACCGCGCTTGGAACGAGTGATGCAAATACCCTCGAGTTGTTCGGGATTCGGTTCATTGGGGTTGCCTCGCGCATGTTTCATTTCAAGCAGCAAACGCCCTGCGATCCTTGATACTATTTTAGTATTCAGCACCCCCTCAAAATCCCCCTCCCCGTCATGGAGCAAAACATAACGTCCCGGTTTGCGCGCATTGGGAAGCAAAGTGAACACCGTTTGAGGTTGCTCTACCCCGACCACTTTCTGGGGTAATTCCAGCGGATACCCATCCCCATCTAATGAAATCCGTCCAATCGCAGCGGTATCCCACTGCCCGTCCCCATGAACGTTGCGCGTCATCCACAAACGCGCACCCCACATCAAATTCCGAAATGGGAAGCCGACTTCCCAGTCAGCAATCGGGGAAAGGTTCATCCCAATAGGCAGCTTGGGGAAATTAGACGGGATACCATAGACCGCCGTAGGCACGACAAGAACAGCAGCGGAGAGCTTAATAAATTCGCGACGATCCATCAAATAACCCCGAACAAGTTAGAAAGCATTCGCCCTGAAGATTCAATTACGCTTACCAACTACTGGCCAAACAAGAATTGCCAATAGAGCGGTACCCAAGAAAATTAAGGCGGGCTGAAAACTCTTCGTAGACGACTAAATGGTATTTCAACAAAGCGGTAAATTAAATACGCTAACAAAAACGTAATCACTAATGAAGCTGCACCCAACAAAATTTTATGGGCACTTGAAAAATAATGTGTGATGGCTTGAATGACGGTGAAGTGCACCAAGTACAGCGAATAAGACAACGCACCGACAAACCTCACCCAACCCCAGTTAAGGGCTCTAAATGCACCCCAGTTTGGAAAGCGAATTGCCGCAATAAATATTGGGATCAATCCAATTCCCTGAATGCTATATCTCAATGTTTCTCTGAACCCCGCATCACGGTAAAGCAGTGAGAACGCAATCAATCCAAGCCCCAGAGGGAGCAAGTAGCATTTGACTACACGATCAGAGAAAGGGCCGGATTCAAACATGGGGTTGCCATACACGGCAAGAGCACAACCAAACAACAAACTGTCGATCCTGGTATCAGATGCATAGAATGTCCGAACCTCGCTAGCTCCCATGCCATACACCAGAACACACCGCCAAATCAGAACCAACACACATAAACCCAACAAAACCTTCATTTGTTCTTTGGGTTTGATTTTTTTGTTCAGCAGGTAAATATAAAGAATTGGAAATATCAGATAAAAGTGTTCTTCAACACCCAAAGACCAGTAAACACCACTGCCTTTCGTTATGCCTGCATCGCCAAAAATGATTGCGTAATAATTCGTGATGTGAAGGCACTGGCTTAAAAATGCAAAAAACTTTATTTCACCCTCAAGCAATCCCAGCATCGTTAAGCCTGCCCCCAAAAACAGTACTAAATAGAATGCTGGCCAGATGCGGAAGACGCGTCGTATATAAAAGTATTTTAGCTTGATATTTTGATTGGACTCGTATTCCTGTCTAAGCAAACTTGTAATTAAATACCCGCTAATAAAAAAGAAAACAGTAACCCCAAACCCACCGGGAATCACATGATCAAGACCCGCATGAGATAAAAACACCATCATGAAGGCCACTGCTCTCATCCCATCCAAAGACGGGATATAAAAAGATTTTTTTTGCAACCCAGCCGTCATGTTCGAGATCGACTCCATTTTTCAGGTTTGATTGCGACTTGGCATTTGAATATAGGCCACGCCCATTCCTGCGACAGCCCAATACACGGCGGGAATGACAGTAATGCTACTGACCGTGTAAATGGCGATCAGAATGGCTGTCAGAACTGCAAACAATGTCACCCCCAACAAGTAGTCCTCATCTTGCCGGGAATCGGGTTGAGCCTTAAACAGTCTCACCCCAAGCAGGTGGTGCTCGACCGGACGTGAGCGGTATTTACGCAAAGTGTTGTATATCCCCCAAAGAACACTGAGGAAGAAACTTGCAAACAGGCTCAAGCCGAACAGGCCGTATTCAAGTGCAATACCCAGATAACTATTCACAACATCGATAATGCCCTCGCCCTGTACCATGGATAACATTTCAGGGCTATTCCGATAGTCTACCGATCCAAACATCGGGTTTTTACCAATCACACTTAGTGCATGGCTCAATAGTTGCTCGCGATATTCCACATTAGCACTATCTGTTTTCCCCACAAACGGCAAGAGGTCGATCAGTTTGTCACCCCCGGGAAGATTTATTGCCAGCGCAAATGCCAACACACTGCCTGCGGTCAGCAAAAACATGTTCCTTATGGCACGAGGCCCCAGGCCAATAAATAGGATGAGTAAGACCAGTATCCCTATCCACGGTCCTCGCGATAAAGCCACGAATGAACCGCCCGCTAACAGGAGCAGCAATAAGTTTCGCCTGTAGAACTGAGAAATGTCACGCTGCAAAAACAGATAGAAACCCAAACCTACCATCACAACGAAGCCCAAAGCGATCGGCTGTCCGGTGGTAACCAATGCACGCAATGAGCCCCCTCTTAACAGCATGTTAGACATCTCAATATTCGCGCCCAAATCACGACCCAGTGAAGCATAAAGCAGGGAATGGGTCGCATATTCATAGATTGCCGCCCCCGATAGTAAAAGCGCGGCAATAACAAATGCCGCGAGTGCTTCCTTAAATTGCTTGATGTCGCGCAAGGAGCGACTGATTACGTAGTATGGCAACACAACATCTACGGCCAGATATAAGCCATTGCGCAAAACGTTGGTTACAGTGGTATCGCCCAACTTAGAAATTACAATCATCAAGATATACGCCATCAGCAACTTGTCCGGCGTAGTTTTTCCAAACGGCAATCTATCTCGCTGCCTTATAATCGCCAAAAATGCGGGTAACAGAACAGCCAACGCCAGCAGACGCAATGAATTTAACATTGCTAAGGCTTCCCCGATGCCCCCCCCAATTTTTTCCCATACAGGTGGCATAACAAATAACAGCACCAAATACAGCGCGACCTTATTGTGTTCGCGATGCTGGAATATTTGAATGGCAATAACACTGAGTACAACGTACAGCCAAAAATTATGTGCTAAAAATACGATCAATGTGACAGCAAGCCACAGGTTTCGATATCTCTTGAACTCAGCTTCTGGCAATAGATTCGCGAATGCCGACCGGGCGATCCAAAATATCAGGATAGCGATAACGACAATAATAAAAAGTGCTTCTAAATTTGCTAACATGCGCCGTTAACCTGCCATGCCGTGTTTGGTGTTGACTGCCCTGGCGGCTATCGCATGGAGATTGATCGGAGAGCAACGCCGGAAGTCGAGCCTCGGGTGGGGGGGGGCCAACCCCCCCACACCCCCGCCGGTGTAAACCCCCCCCCCACCGCCCCCACAACAACAAACACGCCCAAAATAAACCACCA
>VFSW01013383.1_pt1 | contig 11404 bp, 10 predicted proteins | sample 5358111 | NCBI WGS metagenome assembly VFSW01 (sample SAMN11554181, study PRJNA540505) | mine drainage metagenome | isolation source: sediment from site ElyBrook_90M | place: USA: Ely Copper Mine, Vershire, VT | collected 2017 | reverse complement strand
AGATATACCTGTATATATTACTATCTGCCAAAACTTTTATTTAGATTAAGTCGGAGTTTGCACCCTGGGAAAATTAATTAAGCTTTGACGTATAACGTTTTACCATGAAATCTGCGTACCTGATTATTGCCGCATTGCTACTCTCAACTGCTTATGCTTCCGCGTCCTCAAGCGTGCAGGCGAACGTAATCGTTGCGTGCCCGTTCAAGATAGCCCTGAGCGCTCTTGCGGATTATCCGCTTCTTGGAACTGCGCACATCAACTTCACTATAAATTCCCTTGATTCCTGCACCTCTCCGAGCCTTCCGGGCTATTTTTCAATTTTAAGCTCAAGCTCGGGTAACGTACTTTATCAGAAATCTATATCTTCAGGGATTATAAGCCCGACCCCCGTCGAGTATGATTATACTTTCAATACGCTGGCGCTTGGCAACATAACAGCCATTGCAAAGGTAAATTTCACCAATAATGGATATTCGAATCAGAGCGAGAAAACCTTCCAGATCCTAAATCCAGCGAATGTGATTGTCACTAGCATAACTTCACAGAGCCAGATAATCCAAAATTCTCCGATGCAGGTTTTCATTTCATTGTTGAACAAGGGCCAGTATGCTTCTGGTAACATACTGCTAAATTTCTCGATATCAGGACCTAGGAGTTCCGTATTTAGCGTAAACGCTACCGCACTATCCCCAGGACAATCTGAGAACGTAACTGTAACTTTACTTAATGCAACAATCAGCACCGGTTCATATACGGCGAACGTATTCGCAGTGTATTATTATGGCAACACCCTGAAGGACTCTAGCACCAAGCAGTTCACTTATTCGGTAGTAGCTCAGTCATCGCCAGCCCAATCGACTTCCGGAGGATCGGTTGGAACGGCTAGCACCGGATCCCCTATTGCTGGGCTCTCCATACTTTCGACTCCCCTTTACGTTACTTTGCTTGACGGAACCTCGTCGATATCTAGCATATCGCTGCAGAACACCGGAAATGCGCAGGAAACGGTTACTATAAGCATACCATCTGCATTCTCGAATCTACTGTCAGTCTCGGCTGACAATTTGACGATACAGCCAGGAGATAGCATCACAGTCGACCTGCTTTTCAACGCGCCCAAAGGCGCGATATCTGGAAGGTACATAATACCTGTCAACATAACCACCAGCAGCGGACTTAGGAGGATTACCCAGACGGAGTATGTGGCATCTTCGATTTATTCCAATTCCAGCTCAAACCTTGTACTGCTTAATCAGATCAACATGATTAATAATTCTGACAGCGCAGCCGGCCTTTTGTCTATTCAGAATCCCCAGGGGGAGAACCTCTCAAACATAATGCTCGAGACCTCCATACCCAGCACACTTGTCCAAAACATATCGCAGATATCGACATACGGCCTGCCTGCGACAATAGCTGCGGAGAACGGAAGGTACGTGATAACATGGAGCGCGGGAAGCCTGCCTAAGGGCTCGGACGTATATGCATATTACACCATACAGAACATTACCACGCAAACTCTCCTTGCGAAGATATCTAACTTCGCTGCCCTGCCTTCACAGGAATCACCGCAAAACCTGCTGAAGATAGTAAACGTCAACGTGCCTATTGTCTACACAAATTCGACTGCGACGCTTCAGGTTGACATGCTCTACACGGGAACTACCCCAGAGCCGATATTGTTCGTGCTTGGCGGAAGCTCAAGCATATTCATAAAGAACAACACGCAGAGCGTCAACGCCTCTCCAAACGACAACATAGTAAGGCAGTTCGAGATACAAACTGGCCCTAATCCTTCGACTGTTCTGCTCACATTATACGTGTACTCTGCGAACGCAAACCTTTCCTACAGCATACCTTTGGTAGTGTTGCCAAAAACTGCAGAGCAGAGCACCCAGATCGTAGTTGAAACAGGCGGTGCACAGCAGAGCCAGCTCTCTCACCAGGACATAGCTGCGCTCTCTTTAGTCGGAGTGGTGATATTGGCAGCGGCCCTTGTCTACATAGCAAAGGTCGGTTCTAGGAGGGTACGCTACAACCCTGACAGAGCGTATAAGCTAAAAAGATTGAGCGACAAGATAGACACTGAGGAATAGCGATTGTGGTGCATTGGCAAAGAGCTACATCATAGGAATAGTAAGCCAGAAGGGAGGCGTTGGCAAGACCACGATAGCGGTGAATCTGGCGACAGCGCTCAAGATGCTAAAGTATAATGTCCTGCTTGTGGATGCGGACTCCACCAATCCTTCGATAGGATACCATCTGGGCCTTGACGACGCAAACATAGGGTATAGGGATGTCGTCCAGAAAAAGGCGCATATAGACAAGGCGGTTTCTGTGCACAGCACGACCGGCCTGCATGTGCTCACCGGAACGGTTTACGCCAAGCCTTTTCTGCCGACAGTAGAGCAGCTCAATTCGTTCAGGAGCCAGGTGCAAAAGACCCCGTACGACTTCGTGATAATTGACACCGCCCCGGGATTCCTTCAAGAGGATCTAGTGACGCATTTTGACGAGTCGATAATGATTGCGAACCCGGACATGCCCTCGCTGTCTAGCTGCATAAGGCTTGCAAAACTGCTAGACAAGCACAACCAGAAATACCAGCTGGTGTTAAACAGGATAAAGAACAGGAACTACGAACTTAGCATAGACGAGATAGAGGGAACCTGGAAAGAGCGCGTGTACTCAAAACTGCCAGAAGACGAAGCGGTGCTGGAGAGCCTTGCCGAGCACATACCGCTGCTTGTGAAGAACAGGAACAATAGGTTCTCGAAGGAGATCAGGGAGCTTGCCATGAAGTATTCCGGAAGAACCGAAGCGAAGTTTGAGAAGGAGGAGGGCGGCGGCATAGTAGCATTCATAAGGCGCTTGCTTGGGCTGAATAGGGAAAGATAAATAATTTATCATCTTTAGTATACTGGATAATTTTGGCGACAGATAAGCAGGATACGCACACATCAATAATACATTATGCGTTTATCATAGCAATAGCAGGCATTCTCATATCTACCAATGTCTTAGCTCCAGTGCCGCACACCAGAACGCTGTTGTTCTCAGGTTCAAGCTCTTCTAGCACTTCCACGACCTACAGCTCAACTACAACCTCTTCAACTTCTTCATCAACAACGCGAACAATATCGACTATAAATACGACATCGACGTCTTCTACGACATTATCTACATCATCTACGACTTCTAGCGCGCCGACAAGCACTACAACGACGTCTTCTTCCAGCTCCGTACATACAACATCAACGACAACATCCCTTAATACAGCATCTACATCAACTTCAACATCTAATTCAACTTCTACAACCACCGCATCTACATCGAGTTCTACAACTTCGACATCAACGTCTATGACGACATCATCAACAACTTCATCAACTGTGGCACCAACTTCAACAACATCATCCACTGTTGCATCAACTTCAACAGCGTCAACATCATCAACAATTTCCACGTCAACTTCGATGACTACGACATCTTCTACGACCATTGGTTCGACTACTACGATACAGTCGCTGCAGGTATCGGCCAACAGCACCTATGGTAGCACGTCATACCAAAACGCAAGCCCAAAGCACGGATTGAACAGCAAGCAGGTATCATCTCTTTTGTCCGGATACGGCACAGATATACTATACTCTACATCGCAGGCCGGATCCGTTAACTCGCTCTCGCTTGGCCAGCTCAACGGAATTCTTGCAACTCTAATAACTCAGAACGTAACTGTGCGCACGGAGCACATAGACGTCCCATACGGCACACTGTTAAACACCAGCGGGGCGGCAAGGATAGGGGCGATTGGATATTATATATCGTATTATAACAATTCCGGAAATGCCACTGCGTATGCCTTAACTGTTGTGAAGGCTGCGCCCGAAGTCTCGGTTAGCATGAGCGGGGCTACGCTTTTTAAGCAGAACTCGACGGAGATCGTTCACGTGCCAATACTGCCAGGCCAGAAGACTTATACCGTACGCCCAAGGCTCTATGCAAGTCTCTATGCAGGGAACATTGCGCAATTTAGCTATCGTATACAGATAGCAGGAACGCAGGTTGCAAATCAGAGCGTGAACTCAACCACGCTCAACAAGAGCTTTAGCTACACTGTGCCCGCAAATGAGACAGTCACTGTCAGATTAGACACCTTGGGAAACGCGAACTACACTCCTGATGACCCTACCATAATAGACATACCAACAGTGCTTACGAATTATGTGCCGATAACCTTCACTAACTCCCAGTCCAGCGGTATCTCGGATCCCTTCCAGCTAAATGTCACAGTGGACTCAGCTGCATACAAAAGCTATGAGGATCAAAACCTTGACAACGTTGAGTTCTTCTATGCAAATGGCACGCTCGTGCCTTCGTGGCTCGAGGGCAATGCACTAAACGATCAGCAGGCAACCAATCTCTACACTTCGGCGAACACGGTCTACTACCTTAGCGTGGTTGGCCCTTTTCTCCCTGCATCGTCAAGCAACACCCTTTACATGGGATTTGCCCCTCTTTCCACTAACCTCTTTGACGGGGTTACAATAGGCGCCGCTCCGAATCTCCAGTGTGCAAGCGGATGCCCGCAGACAGGATATGGGCAGTACGACAACGGCAACAACATATTCGTGGACTACTTCAATGGGGACACTGCGACATCATCCTTCACTGTGCATTCGTCGTATACCCTCTCCAAGGCTACAGGCCTGACATTTGGCTCTACCACCATCGACGCAATAAAGATAACTGGCAGCGGCGCCACGAAAGACGCCCAGTTCGCATACAGCATAGGCGTGCCACAGAATGGGCTTGTGGAAGAGGTGAACTATGAGTCGACAACTGCAAACAACAAGGCATTCCTTGGCATAGGCGACAGCCTTAGTCTTGGGTCCATACAGAACGCGATCGGCAGTTATATTCCTACCACGACGGTAGACACGGACTACATATCTGGCGGGACAAGCCATGGAGCGAGTTCGGGATTGGCAAGCGCAACGGAGAACGTTTGGTGGTATGGCACTTTAGAATACCCTGGCGCATCGGCATCAAGCTTCTCCATTGGAATAAGCTCAAACCTCTACCCCGCCACATTCAAGGCCGTCTCAAGCGTGCCGATCACTGGCGCATCCACGCTTTACATAACGCCGCTCTCAAGCCACACCGGGACTGCTTCGGTGACATTTTACTATAACTGGATCAGGCTGCGCATATATCCTCCTGCAGGGGTTATGCCCAGCGCAAGCTTTGGATCTTTTGCGCCTGCATTGACTACAAATTTCATAGAATCAGGACTGCCTACGCCTTTTACCTGGAATGTGATATATGGGGGACTTCTTGAGAACTCTGCATCGAATTCGAATACGATATCGTTTAGCACAAATTCGGGGATCTTTTCTTATGCGATAGCAGACCAGACAATTAGCAGCAACACTTATGTTCCTTCTCCATCAAGCGGCACTCTTGGAGCAGGCAATACTCTTGACATAACCTTCTCTATGCCTTCGGCAACATGCACGATATCGCTAAACAGCAATTCGATAAACTTCGGCAGCCTGATACCGACAAGCTCTTTCTCTCCAACAAATCAGATACAGGACACGAATTCCGGCAGCGCTAATGCAAACATACTAGTTTCGGGAAACGATTGGACGAGCGTCTCTGGAAACACATTCCAGGTGTCCAATACATTGTGGTCATCATCTTCAGGAGGCTCTGAAACTGCGATCACAAACACCATCACGTCAACATCGATCGCGGTCCCTAAGGGAGGATCTGCTGACGTGTACTTTGGAGTGAATATTCCGGCGGCCCAGGCTGCAGACGTATACTCACAGACAATAACAGTGGAAAGCAGCTGCTGATCAGAGTGCTTTGATGGACAAGAAAGTGAGTTATTTTCTTTTGTTTATAGCTCTCTCGCTCCTGATAAACATTAACTACGCGCAGCTTGGCGAGGTTGCCGGGCAGCTTAACTTCAACGTGAATCTTAGCAGCAGCCAGACGCAGCAGATGATAATAATAAACAGCGGAAAGACCAACCTCCAATATGAGGTATTCGCACCCACCCTGCAGATGATAGCGAACACCACGACGCCAACGATAACGGTGAGCCCGATCAATGGAACGCTTAGGCCCTATGAGCAGCAGACGATCAACATAACTGTATACATGCCAGGTGGCGATAAGCCGGGTTAAGTGGAGCGGGATAGCCCAGGTCGTTGTAGTGACCAACCAGACTAATCCAGGAGGCGCTGTGCTCCAGGCAGGCGTTGCAAAAAGCATCAACATAACTTCTAGTGCAGCAAGGCCGGGAATACCGCTGATCTATCTTGCGATCGCTGCAGTTGTGATAGTCGTTGCAGCAGGAGCATACTACTTCAAGAGCAGGGCAGGGGTTGCGGCGCCTAGAGCGGCTCCGACAAGAGCTGTGGCATCCTCTTCAAGGCAGGCAGCAAGAAGCACAGCAAGGACAACAAGAAAGGCTGCACGCAAAGCAAAGACTGCAAAGAAAAGGACTTCTGGAAAGAAGCGAGCCGCAAAGAAAGCGACACGTACAACAAAGAAGAGAAGAAGAGCGCGTTAGTCTTATTTTTTCCTCAGCACCACGAACATGTGCGCCTTATCGTATGGCATTATGTCTATCTTCTGCACTATCTCGAAAGTGCCTGACACCTTTTCAAGGAACTCCTTGAACACGTACTTCGGATCCTTTGCCACGTCTATGCTCTGCGACTTTATCGCAACGTACGCTGTTCCGTTGTTTGCAAGAATGGTTGAGTTGCGTATTAGTATGTCAGCCTGGTCCCTTGCGGACACGTCCATGTATACCACATCCACAGAGCCTATCTCCTTTGCATAGTGCTCGACATATCGCGCATCGTTTAGCATAGGCAGCATGTTTGGCCTCTTCTCGCATGCCTTTAGCAGCTCCCTTAGGTTTCTCTCCGATAGCTCTACGCAGTATACTGTGCCCTTTTCTCCCACTATGTCGCTCACATGGCTTGCTGTGGTGCCTGTTGCGGCGCCCAGATACAGCACATCGACGCCGGGTTTTATCTCAAGGGTCTTGAGGCCGTTGAGTATCGCAGCGGCAAGCTTGCTCCTATACGGATTCCATGTCCTGTACTCTTTGCCTTTCTCCTCTATGAGCTGCTCATCGTAGACCTTGGACCCTTTTGCAAGGTTGAGCGTTGATAACCTTCCCTCGACTTTGAATACATTGCTAAATATCTGCAGAATCTGCATAAAGCCACGACTTATTGCTTTATACGATTTCTAACACAATAAATAAATGGCTTTCATGAATAGAATTAGTGGCCAGCTGGTTTGATGTTCGACAATATTGCAATCACAAAGCTAATCTCTGACTTTTCGGATACCAACTCACTTGGCCTGCCGACAGACAAACTTGTCGAGAAATTCAACGAGGAGATATCGGGAATGTTCGGCATAGACAAAGTAAACGTAAGGATAGTCGGGCAGAGAAACGAGAAGATGCTGTCTGTGGAGGAGCTTGTGATGAACATGAACAAGCCTTACATAGACAACAAGCTAAGCGACTATTCAGAATTCCCGGATCTGGTCGTATTCTTCAGGTCGGGATACAAGAGCTGCACGATACTTCCTGTCTGCGTAAGCGGGAAGGCAATAAGCATAGTCACGCTGCTTTCAAAGAGCGAGGATAAATTCAAGGATGATGTGCTCAGCGGCCTTGTCTTCGCATCGGCCCTTTTCGGCTATCAGGTGGCAAGCGGGATGGAGAGGGAGAAGAGCCTGAATCTTGCAAAATACTTCGACGCCTCATTCGACAGCCAGATACCGCAGTGCCTCATGGACAAAGACGGCTACATAGTCAAGGCCAACAAGGCGATGTTCATGGCACTTGGCATGAATTCAAAGGACCTTGTAGGCAAGAAGATAAGCGAGATATTCAGCATTGACGCAAACATCATAAGGAGCATGAACATAGGCCTCTCATCGGACATCATGGTCCTTGGAGATCCGCGGAAATCTTTCAAGATATCACAAAGGGAGATAAACTCGAATCTCAACCACCTGCTGATATTCGACAATACTTATGCAAAGCAGCTTGAGGACAAGGTGAAGGCCGTAGACTCGAGCAGGTTCGAGACCCTGCTCATGCTCGACAAAGACACCACAATAACCTGGGCCGGAAGCAACTCGGGGGACGTGCTCAAAGTCGACAAGGGAAACCTCATAGGGCTAAAGCTCGGCGAGCTTGTGGTTGACAAGAAGTTCAAGGACACGATAAGCAGCCTTGACAAGGAGCCATACTTCGGGTCTGCAACAATAGACATGGGCAATGGGATCGTGCTCTACACGCGCATGCTGATAATGAGGAACCATGCCGGATATTCGTGCCTTGTATACAGCAACAACCAGGAGAAATACCTAAGCAGCATAAAGGACAACCTTGACAGACTCGTGGACCTGACCAGCGACATGATAATCGTAGTGAACGAGTTCGGATACATAAAGAGCATAAACAGGAAGACAGAGGTGATGCTCGGCTACAGCAACTCCGACATAAGCGGGAAGGCGTTGAATCTTTTCTATTCGGACCAGGACAGCCAGGACAACATAAACCGCGGACTTGGGGTCGCAAGGGAGAACGGGATAGCGAACAACATAAAGGTAAACATGCTTGTCAAGGACAGGAGGGATCCGCTGCCCTGCGAATGCAGCGTTGAGAGGGTGATAGATCTGGACGGAAACCTCGGCGGATACATAGTCATCGCAAAGGAGCTTGGAACCACCACAGAGAGGGACATTCTGAGGATGAAGCTCGAGGAGGAGAATGCCGACATAATAAAGCTGAAGAGCGAGAGCGACCTCAAGACCCAGTTCATATACAACATATCTCACGACCTAAAGACCCCGATAACCAACATCAAGGGATTTGCGACGCTGCTATATCGAGGAGATTTTGGAAGCGTGACAGACGAGCAGAAAGGGTATCTGGAAATAATAATCAACGAGTCCGAGAGGTTCACGGGACTTGTGCAGCAGATTCTTGACGTTGCAAAGCTTTCCGCCGGAAAGATAAAGCTCGATCTTCAAGACGTTGATTTTGTGCAGCTCGGCAATAACCCGAGCATAGAATCGCTTGCAAAATCTTGCGAGGCAAAGGGCCTATCTTTCGAGTGGAAGGTCGATGGAGACGTATCTACCCTGAGAGCGGATCCGAACAGGCTGATACAGGTTTTCGTTAACCTGATAGGCAATGCGATAAAATTCACAGAGAAGGGAGGAATATTTGTGCACGTCTACAAGAAGAACAAGAGGATCTATGTGGATGTGAGAGACACGGGCATAGGCATAGAGAAGGACGACCAGAAGAGGCTCTTCAAGGAATTCTACCAGGTGCAGAGAAAGGATCTTACGATGCAGGAGGGTTCGGGCACAGGGCTTGGCCTTTCGATAGTAAAGAAGATAGTGAGCCTGCACGGAGGCGACGTTAAGGTGAAATCGGAACTTGGAAGCGGCAGCACGTTCACGTTCTATCTGCCGCTTGAGGGCAAGAAGAAAAAGATCAGGAAGGTAAAAACGCCGCAGCCTTCGAATCCGCAGATTTGAGGAAAATCTTTAAATTGCAGTTTTCTAATTAACTATCATGTCATTATACGGATCCGCATCTGGGAACATAAAAACGATAAACTCCTTCCAGTACCAGAATTACGACTGCCCGTTCTGCGCAAGCAGGATATTTGGCAGGGCAGGGAGTCCAATCTCATGCAATTTCTGCGAGATGCACATAGAGAAATGGCAGATCGAGAGATTAAGGCCCGATATTCGCGCGCTGCTTGTCTCCAAGAAGAACTTGCTTGCAAATAATTCATGGGACGCGGCTGCAAAGACAGTAGAGCAGATAATAAAACTGGACCAGAGCCCGCAGATGCTTTTTGCCGCTGCGACATTCTACGAAGCTTATTCAAACTATTTCTGGCACAGCGTCAATTACAACCTTAACGGTTATATGGAGCAGAATTCCGTGAACAGGGAGTTTTCATGGCAGCTTCTTTCAAAATCAAAAACGCTTCTCTTCGAGGCAATAAAGGAATGCAGCGCCCATTTGAAGACGACTCGGGACATAAACCTTGCCTTCGTGAAGCTGCTTGCAGAAGCAAAGTTGTCAAGGCTCTTTGACGCAAAGGAAACGCTCAAGATGATAAACAGCGCGCCTGACCCTGATCCCCTGAAGGACTATGCAAATATGGTATACCTCTCGCACCTGGGAGATTCGAAGCACGCTGCGCCTTACATACAGCGAGCGGCCCTAACTGAGCTAAATGCATTCTACTATATCGCCATGCTTCTTGCAAAGGAGAAAAAGAACGACGAGGCGAAGAGGATACTGCTGCCTATGCTTGCAAAAACAAACATGCCAAGAGCTATGGAGCTGCTTTTCAAGATCGAGGACGTGGAGAGGACTGCTTGACCCTACTGGATATACGCCCCGCAGTTTCCGGATATGCCGCTTTGGAACGAGTACTGGCTGCTTAGCGTTGAGTAGTTGAGTCCGGTATCGTATTTTGCTGCGGTGACTGCATACGCCGAAACATTGACCGTTAATGTCACTGTAGGATTTACATGCTGGCCGTTAGGTAGCACTGGGGTATACGAAACGTTGTATATGTTCGATGTCACTTGTGTGTCGGCCACATTGAACATTGTAGGCGTCACAACGCTCACGTTCGCAAATGACTCAAGTGGAGGAGGCGCAGTGTGGAAGTGCTGGGTGTATGAAACATTGTATGCGCTAGGAGTGCACGCTTGATCCTGTATGTACAGTTTGTTGTAGGACGTCATCAGAATGCCTGCAGAAGACGCGTTTGCTATGGTGAGTATCTCGCTTTGAGCCACTACTTGCGCAGTAGTAGTTGAAGCGCTTGTTGTTCCTGCCGTTGTAGTCGCCCCGGATATGGTCGTAGTGACAGTAGTCGTTGCTTTTATAGTTGTCGAGACTGTAGTGCCATGGGGGTTTGGAGGAGCAGGATATATCAGGCTTACTGAGGCGCTTGGGCTAACCGACAAGCTTGATGGAAGAGGATTGATTGAAATAGTGGCGGAGCCGCTCTTTGTTGATATGAGCCTTACCTGCATGTTCGCAGTTCCTGTCGCATCTCCGCTCACGTTCACGGATGACGCTCCCGATAGCGTGAAAGATGACACGGGCTTTACTAATACAGGCGCGCTAGTTACGTACAGAGAAGCGCTTGAATTTGACGCAGATACCAGGTATATAACGTATGTGCTATTGCTTCCTGGCAGCTTGAAGTATGCGCTCTGGTTGTTTGTGAGCGCGAAATTTGTTGGAGACGAAATAGAAGTTGTGGAGTTGTAGAAGAAAGGCACAAGGAGCGCAATTATTATTATC
>VFSW01013382.1_pt1 | contig 11404 bp, 10 predicted proteins | sample 5358111 | NCBI WGS metagenome assembly VFSW01 (sample SAMN11554181, study PRJNA540505) | mine drainage metagenome | isolation source: sediment from site ElyBrook_90M | place: USA: Ely Copper Mine, Vershire, VT | collected 2017 | reverse complement strand
CAAATAAATTAAAATCAAATCAGAAATGTGAAGACTTATTGATGCAAATGAAATAAGGGAAGAAGGTTCATAGTAAAACAATCCGGTATTGATGAAAACTATTACTAAAATGCCAATTTCAGGCTTGCGGGCAACTACGACCATTCCAATAATTCCAACGGCAAGGAATAATCCTGCTAACGGTGAAAAGAATAAAATAATAACCGCGAAGAAAGCACTTACTCCAAGTGCTGCAACCACTTGAGCAAATTTAATTCTGAATATTTGATCCTGCTTTAACCTCTTGATTAGCATTTGATATGGCTTATCAGTATTTCTGCAAAGAATGCGGCGGTATACTCCAGCCTGCCGGCGTATTTATAAATTCTCTGGAAAACCTCTCTTTCCACACCGCAAATGTTGCTACGTTCCAGGCCTCTTGGCAGTGCTCAGCCAGATCTCCGTTAACCAGCGAGTCCAGGAACGGTTGGGCATAGTATTCTCTCAGGTTGCTGCTGGCTGAAATCACATCACGCAGCATGTCTATAACAATGGGTTTAGTCAAATTCCTTGTCCCCCCTCCAAATCCCACCTTACCACGACTGGCAATCTCAGCCGGAAGCAGGTTCGATAATGCCCGCCTGATAGCCACCTTTCCAAATTGGCCATTAAATAGATCCTCGAATGGTATGCTGGCGCCATATTCAACCAGATCACGATCAAGAAAAGGGCAGCGTGTCTCAATCGAATTCGCCATGGTGGCCTTATCTACTCTCATCAAGAGTAAATCGGGTAAGCGCAAGGCGAACTCGTTAAGCATGATTTGCTTAGACAGATGTGCCTTATGAGAAATCTTCAATTGCTTTTGCAGGCGTTTGCTCAACGATTCTGACTGTTCCTTCAAATTCGGATCGTCCAAGATACGCCTCGAAAGACGGTTCTTTTTCGGCGCGTCTGGAAGCCCAAGATCGCCTCCTAAGAAAAACTCGCGTCCATTGATACACCTTTGAATGTAGCCGAAACGATCTGGCGCAATCAGACTCAGAGCCGCTTTCGCCATTTGCCCTAATGGCTCATGAAACCCATGATAACGCCATCGATGGCGATAGTAATCTCGAATTGCGGGCCAGTAGTAGGTATATCCGAAGAAAACCTCGTCGCTGCCATCCCCTGATTGTAAGACTTTCACACCTGTACTCGCTGCAACCCGCGACATATGATTTAATAGGGCAGCATCTGACAAATTGAGCGGTTCATCAAGGCACCAGGCAGTTTGTAAAACCAGATCTGCATATTCGCGTTCAGTTATTCTGCTCTCATTGTGTTTGGCTCCGATCCGTTGAGCAACGAGTCGAGCAAAGCGAGTCTCATCCAGGTCGAGTGGGTCGCCTTCCACGGTAATAGAGAAGGTGTTGATGTCAGAGTGGAATTGGGAGGCCTGCATCACAATCGCGGTTGAGTCAATTCCACCAGAGAGAAAGAAACCAATCGGAACATCACTCATCAATCGCTTTTTTACAGCCGCGGCAAACAATGTGCGGATGCGTTCATCTCGTTCCGGAAGACTGTCAGAGTTCTGTGAAACAGAAAGTTGGTAATACTGTTGTATCTTGAGACTTGACTTCCCCAATCCGAATTCAAGAAAATGCCCTGGCAAGAGTTTCCTTATTTGCTGGTAGAACGTGTATTCTCTTGGATAGCAATTGAATGTAACATAATGATAGAAACCTTGATTATCCTCCTGCAACTCATCCGGTACAAGACGAACCAAAGCACGAAACTCAGAAGCCCAATAAAGACCAGTAGCGGTAAATGCGTAATAGAAAGGTTTCTTACCGAAACGATCCCGAGCAGCAAAAACTTGCCGGTGGGAAGCATCGTAAATCACAAAGGCGAACATTCCATCCAGGTATTGAAGCATATCTGCACCATACTCGGCATAGAGATGCAACAATACCTCACTGTCTGTGCGGGATCTAAAATGGTAACCGAGGTTAATCAGGCGGGCGCGAAGCTCGAGGTAGTTGTAAATTTCACCGTTAAAGGTGAGGACAAGACTACCATCTTCATTCATCATCGGTTGTCGACCGTTTTCAGATAAATCAATAATGCTGAGCCGGCAGAATCCCATGCCGGCAGTCCCTGTGTCGTCGAAAAACTCGCCGCTCTGATCTGGTCCACGGTGGATTAGTGCCAAAGACGCTGAACGGAGTCTTTGGGGTAGATTTAATTCTGGCCTTGATTCGAAGGCGAGAAATCCAGCAAATCCACACATGAATATTCTCCAAGACTGGTGAAAGCAAACACCTGTAATCTAATCGACTGAGAAATAAAAACTTGTAAATACAACCAGACTGGACACTCTTTTCCTTGAAATTTCTCAGGTATTCAGTTCAAATCATTTGTAAAAGGATTTAATTTCCTCTACAACAACCTGAATCTGCTCGTCCTTTAATTCAGGGTACATGGGCAGAGACAAAATTTTTGTCACTATGTTCTCTGTCACCGGCATAGGAGTGTACTTGACCTTTAAATCGCCAATTGATTTCTGTAAATGGACCGGAACAGGATAGTGTATACCCGTCCCAACGCCACGTTCTTTCAGCCAGGCTTGCAGTTCATCCCGGCGGGGCGCCTGGATCACATACATATGGTAAATGTGCTCATTTCCCGCCCGTTCGGTAGGTGCGATAACCGGCGAGTCAGCCAGCAGCTCGCTGTATTTTTTGGCATGGCTCCGGCGGAGTTGATTGTATTCGGTGAGGTGCGGCAGCTTGGCCCGCAGCACCACCGCCTGGATCTCGTCCAGCCGTGCATTGAACCCGATCAAGTCGTGGTAATAGCGGCGTTCCGAGCCATGGTCACGGATCATGCGCGCTTTGCGGTAGATTTCAGGATCGCTGGTAGTGATGAAGCCGCCTTCGCCAAGAGCACCCAGGTTCTTGGAATAATAGAAGCTGAACCCGGCGGCATCACCCAGGCTGCCAGCCCGCCGGCCCTGATAGGTGGCGCCGTGCGCCTGACAGGCATCTTCGATCACTTTCAAATGATGGCGGGCGGCTATCTCCAGCAAAGGATCCATATCCACGGTTTGCCCGTAAAGATGGACCGGCAGAATTGCTTTGGTGCGTGGGGTTATTTTTCCTTCAACCTGGGTCACATCCATCAGGCAAGTATCGGGGCAGATGTCCACAAAGATGGGGGTTGCCCCGGCAAGCACGATCGCTTCTGTAGTGGCAATAAAGGTATGCGAGACAGTGATTACCTCATCGCCTGGGCCAATATCCATAGCGCGCAGGATGATCTGCAAAGCGGAAGTTCCATCGCTGACTCCAATGCCATATTGAGCCCCGCAGAACTGAGCGAATTCCTTTTCCAATGCCTGCACATTTTCGCCCAGGAAAAGGTGCATGCTTTCGAATACTTTTTCCATCCCGGAAAAAATTTCATCTTTGAGAGGCACATATTGAGCGTGTAGATCGACCAATGGAATGTTCATGCAGCGACTCCTTCTTTGTCCTGGATTTTCCTGATGATTTTGGCCGGATTCCCAGCAACGATTGTCCATGCTGGCACATCGCGGGTGACAACGCTGCCGGCCCCGATAATGGCGCCCTCTCCGATGGTCACCCCACATAGAATAGTGGCATTACTGCCTATGGAAGCACAACGCTCGACCAGAGTTGAAACACACTTCCAGTCGTCTTCAGTCTGTAAACCACCAGTTACCGTGGTGGCGCGCGGGTACTTGTCGTTGATGAACATCACTCCATGACCAATGAAAACCTCATCTTCGATGGTGACCCCTTCGCAAATAAAAGTGTGGCTCGAAATTTTTACCCGCTGCCCGATTTTCGCTCCTTTTTGAATCTCCACAAAAGTCCCAACGCGGCTGTCATCGCCAATTTCACAACCATACAGGTTGACAAAGGCATAAATCCTGACATTCTTACCTAAGCGGACATCCGGTGAAATTCGCAGACCTTCTCCCGTTACCATTGCAATTCCTCCATGTGCCCGGAGTTGACCAATGACTTCTGAGCGGCTTCCAGAACTCGCACCACATTTAACCCGTCCTCGCCGCAGCTACAAGGTTTGGTGTGATTCTTGATGCTATCCAAAAAATGTTGGCATTCAACTTTTAGAGGCTCTGTAAAGCGGATGTTAGGGATAGTTATGTCGCCGTAACGATACGAAAATTGAAAATCACCGAAATTATTTATGTAATCCGGTGCTTCTACGCCCTTATCGTAGATTTTTACTTTTTCCAGGCTTTCAATATCGTTATAGACCGCCATTTTCTTGCTGCCCACCACGGTAACCCGCCTGACTTTACACGGGTCCAGCCAGCTCACGTGGATGTGGGCCATGATATTGTCAGGAAAGAGCATATTGATATAGGCGACGTCGTGAATGCCCGTAAAGACACACTGTGTACCCTGTGCGCTGACAGCCACAGGCCGTTTGCCCAGAAGATAAAGCAGGATAGATATGTCGTGAGGGGCCAGATCCCACAAGACATTTAGATCCCTGGAAAACAGCCCCAGATTTAGCCTGGCGGCATCCAGGTAATATATCTGGCCAAGATCGCCTTTATCCATCAAATCCTTCATGGCATGCACGGCGGCATTGTATTCGAAAGTATGCCCCACCATCAAGGTAAGATCCTTTTTATCAGCAAGCTCGATCAATTCTTCAGCGTGTATAGACTTCAAGGTTAAAGGTTTCTCAACCAGGGCATGCAAACCATGCTCCAAACATTCCTTCGTAATTGAGTAATGAGTCGATGGCGGGGTTGCAACCACCACAGCATCCAGTCTCTGGTCAAATAGGTCCTGATAAGTTTCAGATACCAGTACCTGGGGGTAATTATTCTTTGTTTTGGCCAGCCGCTCTTTCTTTAAATCAACTACCATCACAACTTCAGAATTGTTGAGGTCCATGAAATTACGAATTAAATTAGGTCCCCAATAACCACACCCAATGATTCCAACCCGGACTTTTTCCATTTTTCCCTCCATTATCAAATTAAAGAATCAATCAAAGAGTCCTTATCAGGTATTACGCCACTCCTTTGCGTCGAAGCATAATCAATGGGGTCATAAAAATTATTTTTAGGTCCAACCAGATTGATTGCTTATCGATATATTCAATATCGAGTTTGACCATTCCGTCAAAATCGACCGAATTTCTTGCCCCAACTTGCCATAAACCAGTAATGCCGGGTTTGACTTCCAAACGGCGGAAATACCAGGGTTTATACATCTCAACTTCGTAAGGAATGGCCGGCCTTGGCCCAACCACGCTCATATCTCCCTTGAGCACATTCCAGAATTGAGGCACCTCATCCAGACTGGAGCATCGCAAGAAATGCCCCGGCCGGGTAACCCGCGCGTCGTTGGTAATTTTCTTTACTTGATTATCAGAACCTTGAATTGCAGAAAGTGTTTGTTCATCATGATTGATCAGGGCATTGATATAAGTATGATGAACTGAAGAATCAGCCTTATTAAACATGGTCCGGAATTTATAACAGGTGAATTCCGTTCTCTCCCAACAATAACATCCATCCTTGTATACCCATTTCGCTCCAACGCGTTTCTGAGCATATATGACGGGCCCTGGGGAATCGAAATGAATTAAAACCGCGGCAATTAACATAAACGGGCTAAAAAGAATCAGGGCAATTGTCGAAACGATTACGTCAATGGTTCTTTTTAAAAGATAGTAAACAGCCCTGTCTCCAGCTGGGACCCTGATTCCAGGCAGAATGACCTTGTTTTGTTGATTGAAACTTGTTTCTCGGTCCATTTCATGCCTCTTTCAATTTATTCTTCTTTTGGGTGTACTGATAAGAACGATCCGGATATTCGGCTTGATTTATGACAAAAGCGATTATCTTGCCTTTAACATTAGCAATCTGTTCCAGTGCGGCCTCTAATTTCTCCTTGCGGATAAACCCACGCTTCATCACCAACAAGACGCCGTCCACCAGAGATGCAATCAGGCTTGCATCAGTGACTGACAATACCCCAGGTGTGTCAATTATCACAAGGTCATATTCTTTGAGTAAAGCCGGGATGATGTCCTTCATTCTGGTCGAATCTAAAAGAAGCGGCACTTCGTCGGTGTGTTTCCCACATGGTATTACATCAAGACCTGTGAATTTGGTCTTAAAAATTACATTGTCTAAATCTTCTTCCCCGGAAAGATAATCACTTAATCCCATTTGATCTTGTGCGTCGAATATTTGCGCTATACTGGGCAACCGTAAATCACAATCCACAAGGATTATTTTTTTGCCTAATTTAGATAATTCAAAAGCCAGGTTGGCAGCTATAGTGGATTTCCCTTCCCCTTGCAGTGAGCTTGTCACCATTAAAGAATGGATGGGCTGATCATTAATCAGTGCAAGGAGGTTCGTACGCAAACGGAGGAAAGCTTCACTAAATTGTGAATTTAGATCCACCGCCAGGTTATTTCGATCCTTTTTAGAATTAGCCGGGTTATGTCCTCGATTGATATGGATACCCAAACGGAGAAAAACCTTCTGGATTGGTGAAATTCGAACGGACGATGAGTTATTTTGGACTTTCATAGAAGTGGCCGGGATCTGCCCGATCGGATTGGTATGGGTAACTTCTCGAATTTGTTTAGAGGTGAACAAAGTTGTATCAAGATTATCGAACAAAAAGGCCAGGCCTAATCCCACAATCAGGCCAACTGCCACGCCCATGGCAATATTTAGACTCTTATTCGGCTTCGAAGGATATGTAGGAAAAACCGCCGGTTCGATGACCGAAATGATATTGGCCTGGATTGCTTCTCGGGTACGCATTTGCTCGTACTGCGATAAGATTGAGGAGTATATCTGTTGCTGTAAATCCACAGTTTTGGCTGCAGTTTGAATACCGCCCTGGTCATCAGGATTCTTCAGAACAAAATTATTGTAGTTCGTCCTGTCCTGGTTGAGTTCGCTCGCAGCCTGGTCAACTTGTTCTTTCAATATATCTGAAGGACTTTTACCACTCCCACTATAAAACTCGCTGCTTTGAGATATTAGAATACTTCCGAGTGTATTAGCAGCTTTCACCGCCAAATTGGGGTCATTGTCCTCAACTGAAATCTGGATCAATTCAGTATTTGGGATTGTCTGAACAACGATCTTGGGGGGAATTGGCTGACCAAGCTGTTTGCTCAACTCATCCAGCAGAGGTTTGCTGGTGGCGACCCTTACATAGGTATTAATCAGCCGGTCGGCAAACATGTAATCGTTGTAACTGGAATAACTGCCCGAGGCTGTTGCAATTCTTAGCGTCGCTGTGGATTGATAAGTGGGAGGCATCATTTGTGTACCGATGGTAACAACCACTATCAGCGTGATAGCGGTGAGGATAACCACCCATTTTCTTCGGTTTAGAATTGCCAAGATGTCGTTGATTTCCATGAAATACCTGGTTTAAAATAAATAAGAAGAGATGTGTTCTCCAGTGCATGAATGACTGCGGGGGGTGTCCCCCGTAAAAATGATATCGTCAGCCCTGATTATTGAGGCTAACGAAGATGCGGGCATCATTTTGAAGCCTGCCTTTTCTAACTGCCACCGTCGTTTGGAGCTTCCCGATAATCTACCGAAATTAAATTACTTTATGATTTCCATATTATGTAATCAATCGAGGGCAGCTATATCATACCTGTCCAGTATGATAACTACATCGTAAAAAGGTTGTATTTCTACTACTCTAATTGTGGTATTTCCTAGAATAATATGATCGTTCGGTAGCTTCAAAAAACCAGCCAAAATCCAGCGAATCAAGAAGTGGTGGTTTGATCTTGTATCCTCAGGATGCTTTTCCCCCGGCCAGCCTGAATCTCTCCTACCAGTTGAGACATCCCAAACGGACAAGCTTTTTTCCAAATGGTTTCTCCAGGCAGGCGGATAAATGCCTGATCTCCGCGTGGTGAAAAAACGATCAATTTGGCCTGTGGCAGCGTTTTATGCAGGAAGAAATCCTGTAATTTGCCTGTGTCTGACAGACGAAAAATGCCAACATCTACCGTATCTGAAGCATTTTCGACTACTTCAATATTTTCTAGTTTACTCAAAAGCTGGACCAAGGCTTCTCTAAAAACCTGGGGTTCGTAGGCAATCCAGACACAGATCATAAGCCCTTACCTCCGCGTGTTTTACCCACCTTCCTATTATAGCAATCCGAATTTCTAGAAGACACCTCTACCTGAGGTATTTGTGAAGTATTCAAGAGGTATTTTTTTTGATGCGATTCCTGCCGGCGGCGGAACCGCCAGATTACTCACATTGGAGGATCAATCAATCCCTTCTGCAATGCAAAGGTGACTGCTTCGAGGCGGGAATGGACTCCAAGTTTTTCGATCAAGTTACGGATGTGGGTTCGGACTGTCAATGGAGAAATACTCAATATTTCTGCAATTTCTCCGGCAGAATAGCCCTTGGCCAGACAACTCAAAATTTCAGATTCGCGTGGGGTAAGTGGTTCAAAGTCACGCACATTCGTAGCTTGTTTGCGCGGAATTAATTTCCGAGACAGCAAACCCAAAAGCAGGCTGGTAGGGATAGCAATCTCCCCTTGCTCAGCCAGGCGAATAGCATTCATTAATTCAGGAAGGTGCTGATTTTTACCGACGAACCCGCTCACTCCCAGGTCCATCGCCCTCATTAATGTATCCTCGTCCGAAAAGGAAGTCAAAATAAGGATATTTGTATCCGGAGACAACTTGTTGATTTTGGGAACCAGGCTCAGTCCATCGCCATCTGGTAAACATATATCCAGAATCAGGATGGATGGGGTAATTCTTCGGATCAATTCGAGACAGTCTTCACACGAACCTGCATCACCCACCACCTCCATATCTTTATTTTGTTTGATGGCAAATTTTAATGTTTCAACAAATACCTGGTGGTCATCAACGATCGCAATAGATATTTTCTTAAGGGTCTCTGTTTTCGGCTTCATTCTTTTACTTTCTGAACTGGTAAGAGCACTTTATAAAAATTCCCTTGTCCGGGTTGCGATTGCACGTTCAACGTACCTTTATGACCATCGACGATGGCTTGAATGATATAGAAACTCATGCCGTTATTAAAAATAGGAGAAGTTTTCCGATCCATCGACGGTTCGAAGGGATGGATTAGGGCATTTAGCTCGGGTACTGATAACCCTTTACTGTGGTCTTCAACATGTATTTTGACCCAGCAACCTGCCTGTTCTTCTTCAACCTGGACATCGATGGAGACGTAGGATGTTGAAAAACTGAGGGCAATTTCAATCAGCTTGCTCATCATCTCGCGCAAACGATAAGAATCGCCTTCGATAAGACAATCCTTGATATCCTCCTGGTAGGTTATTTCCCGAAAACTATTTTTGCGAGCTTCGGCAATCACAGTGCCCAATAAAACTGCTGGCCTGACCGGCTCAACCTCTAAACTGAACCGGTGTTCAGAAATGCGGACAACCGTTTGAACATCCTCAACCATTTTTACCAACCGATACGTCTGGCCGGCAATAATTTTTCCGTAGGTCTGTAGACTTGCGCCTTCCAGGCCAACGTTATAGTCTATCAATACTTCAGCATAGCCCTGGATCGATGCCAGTGACGAGCGCATATCATGTGCAAGCCGATCTAATAATAGGACGCGCCGGTAACTATCACCCTTGAGACGAGCGGTTAAAGCATTACACGCTCGAACAATAGGCTCGGTCGCTTTGTTTACAAAAGGCATATCTGGAACGGGCGGCACGATTTCCCGGCTACCGGCTTCATTCATCCATAGTTCCAACGTGTCCAGGCAGTGTAACACCCGCAGGATGAAAGAAAGCACGATCAAACTTATCGCACAAGTTATCACCAATGCGACAACTGCCAATAACAAAACAGAATGACCCGTGGAAAAATATTCGATTAATATTGCTGCAACCGAAATAAGGATAGAGCCCCAGATGATAATTGTTCCTGTGACCAGGTGGCTCTTTAAATGACCGGCAACCGTCTGAGATTCTGCCATAAGAGTCAGGCCCCTATCATCAAGTCGGGGATGGACTTGTTTTTATGCTAACTGCGACGCACCCCCTTTAATTAAACTAAAGGACTAGATATATTATATAGCTAAAGTTGTTTTAAGTAAATTTTTTCCCAATTGCCAGCATGGCACTACATGCCGCTCATAGAAATATGGAGGTTCTTTGGGAGTTGACGTGGTGACCTCCCTGCCACGCCAATTGCTAGAGAGCCAATATGGAGTTTGCGGCTAAATGATATAAAATAAGCATGGTTAATCTATTCCGAATTAAAAAATACTATGACCTGCTGGCTTCCTGCCTGGCCTATAGTACAAAAGCGAGAAAAGCATGAAAACCAAACTGACCCTCACCGAAACCAGAGAAATGCTGCGCCAGGTAGCGCGCGGAATGATCGCCAGCCAGGCCATCTTGACCGAGGCAGACCGGGCCACCGGCGACGGCGACCACGGCGTGGCCATGGGGCGCGGCTTCGAGGCTGTCCTGGCGGCCCTCGCCGACCAGGAAGCCGCCGATTTGAAGGACCTGTTTTTTATGACCGGCACGGCTCTGATCACAGCGGCGGGCGGCGCCTCTGGGATCATTTTTGGGTCGTGGTTTTCCGTGGGAGGCATGGCGCTGGCCGGCCGCCAGGAATTCGACCGCCAGGCTTTAACCCTCTTTCTGCAAGACGGGCTGAAGGCCGTTCAGAAGCGCGGCAAGGCCCAGGCCGGGGATAAAAGCATGGTGGATGCCCTGCTGCCGGCCCTCATCGCCCTCCAGGAAGGCGGTCATACTCAAGACAGCCTGGCGGAAGCGCTGCGCCTGGCGGCCCAGGCCGCCAAAGCCGGCGCCGAAAGCACCAAAGAGATGGACGCCAGGATCGGCAAAGCCAGAAGCCTGGGGCCGCGTGCCCTGGGTTTCGTCGACCCGGGCGCCCTGTCGACCAGCCTGATCCTGGAATTTATGCAGTGGTATGTCGAAGGGCTGCTGTAAGGAAATCACTTTTTTTAGATTTGAAAACCTTCGGTTTTCAAATCTAAAAAAAGTGAAGTATTAATCCCCGCGCTGGTAATTTGGCGCTTCTCGCGTGATGGCTACGTCGTGCGGGTGGCTTTCGATCAAACCGGCGTTGGTGATGCGCGTCAGGCGCGCCTTTGTACGCAGGTCTTCGAGAATGCCCGCCCCGGCGTAGCCCATTCCGGAACGCAGCCCGCCCACCAGTTGATAAACAAAATCGTGCAGCGATCCCTTGTACGGCACCATACCCTCGACACCCTCCGGCACCAGCTTGCGCGCTTCACCCTGCCCACTGCCGTAGCGGTCACGCCCGAATCCCTGCAAGGCGCCCAGGCTGCCCCAGCCGCGGTAAGATTTGTTCTGCCGGCCCT
>VFSW01013381.1_pt1 | contig 11405 bp, 12 predicted proteins | sample 5358111 | NCBI WGS metagenome assembly VFSW01 (sample SAMN11554181, study PRJNA540505) | mine drainage metagenome | isolation source: sediment from site ElyBrook_90M | place: USA: Ely Copper Mine, Vershire, VT | collected 2017 | reverse complement strand
CGCGGCTCGGATCAGAGCCGCGCGCGTCAGCAAGCGGACCGCGGGACTTCATGCGCTGAAGGAACTGCCGCAGCCGCAGGTGTTCCTGACGTTCGGGTTGTCGAACTTAAACCCAGATCCTTCAAGGGTTTCCACGTAGTCGACCGAGGCGCCTTCCAGATAGAGCATGCTGGCCTGGTCCACATAGACCTTCAGCCCGCTGAAGTCGTAGATCTTGTCGAGCAGGCCCGGCGTGCTCTCGAAGGCCATCGAGTAGTTGAATCCGGAGCAGCCCCCGCCAACCACCGAAATTCGAAGACCGGCCGGCTTAGGCTCCTGGGAATCCAGGATCTCTTTTACCTTGCTCACGGCCGTTTCCGTCATTTGAACCATTTGAGCCAACCTCCTTTAAAAAGCAACCTCTACTTTTCCATTCTACAAGCTGGCAAAGGCTGTTTCCACTCTCAAAGATGCCGAATCGGCCCGCTGGTTGCAGGAATTTGTTATGTTAGGAGTCCCAGCCGCCAGTTCGAGGTGGGCGCCGGCGCGAGACCGCTATCGGGTATTGGATCATTGAAACCATTGGGCATGGGAGAACGTCCCATACCGTGGGTAAGCGATGAGCGGATTCACTGGCGTTTTGCCTCTACCGGCGGCAGGCGGGATCGCCCGCACAAAGGCTAAGTTGGATCGCCGCCAAGCCAACGACGAGACTGCTCTGGTTCGCCGCGTCCAGCAGGGCGATGAGCTTGCCTTCAACGAAATCGTCCAACGGTTCCAGGCCAAGGTGCATTCGATCATCTTCGGCATTCTGCGCAACCGCAACGATGCCGACGATATTGCGCAGCAAGTATTCGCAAAAGTTTACTTCTCAATCGGAAGTTTCGACTCCCGCAGCGCGCTTCTCACCTGGATTTACAAGATCACCGTCAACGAGTGCTACGACTACCTGCGCAAGCGCAAGGTAAGGAAACTGGTCTACGAAAGCGACATTTCGGACGAGGACCAGTTGCGGGTGTCGCGGTCGGATGCGACGGCGGACAAGGGCCCAACGGTGGAGAACGAACTGGCCATGCGGGACTACGTGGTGAGATTGCTTTCCCGGGTTTCCGCGGAAGACAGGAACCTCTTGCTTTTGAAAGAGGTGGAGGGTCACTCCGTGGACGAGCTGGCGGAAATGACCGGAATGAATCAGAATACGATCAAGGTGAAGCTGTTCCGCGCCCGCCATAAGCTGGTGAAGGCGGCACGGCGCCTGACCCGCCCTCCCGGGCCGGAGCTCGGGATGCGGAGCCAGTGATCGAGGGCGGACGCGCCCCGGCAAGAAGCGGACGTCAGATCCGCAGAGTGGAAGCAGGGCATTGAACTGATAAAGGGAAGAAATCGATGCATGCACCAATCAAGGATCGCCTCGAGGAATACCTTCGAGGAACTGGGGAGCAGACGGATTTGGCGGCGATCCGCGCGCATCTGGCCACCTGCGGAGACTGCTCCGAAGAAGTCGAGGGAATGCAGAGCCAAGTCCGGCTTTTGCGGCTTCTGCGATTGCCGGAGGACGTTGAACCAGGGGCCGGCTTCTATGCCCGGGTCATCGACAGGATCGACGCGCAGCGGAGCGCATCCACCTTCTACGCCTTTCTCGATCTTCATCTTGCTCACCGCCTGATCTTTGCATCCCTAACAGCCGTGATCGTACTGGGCTCCTACCTGGTGTACACGGAGCGGACGCCGTCGTTCGGCGAATCCGGCCCGGTGGCGGTTCTGGCTTCCCAGACCGCGGAGCGGGATCTGGTGGGAACCCACCAGGCGCAGGACCGGGAGACCGTACTGGTGGCGCTCGCGAGTTACCAGGAGTAGGCCGCCATGCTGAGTGACCGGCGGGCTTGCTTGACCAATCCACGAGTTCTGCTGACCGTGAGCCTGATCTTCCTCGCCGGCGCGGTGACGGGCGCGGTGGCGATGCGGTACGGCGTGCACGGCATGCTGCACGCGCAGGCCCCCTTTTGGCAGGAGGGCGGCAAGCAGGTCTCGTTGCAGCGTCTGACCAGCGAACTCGATCTGACGCCCACGCAGCAGGCGGAACTGGAGACGGTCCTGGACGACTTCGTGATGTACGTGCAGACGCTCCAGGCTCAGATGGACGATGTGCGGGCCAGCGGCAAGGCGCGCATCATGCGCGTGCTGGACGAACGGCAGAAGCAGAAGTTCGAAAAGATGCTGGGCCGGGTTCAGCAGGCCCAGCGGCAGTGAAGGCCGGGGTTCCGACCGGCAACCTGCTCAGACGTCGCAGATACGAACGGCTTCTTCCAGGCCCTTCAGCGGGTCGCCCACGGGGCTATACTCATGGCCCAGGTAGCCGGTGAAGCCGGTGGCCGCGATGGCCTCGGAGATGGGCCGGGAGTTCAGTTCCTGCGTGTTATCCAGTTCATGCCGTCCGGGATTACCCGCGGTGTGGAAATGGCCGATGTACTGGATATTCTCGCGAATTGTGCGGATGATATCGCCCTCCATGATTTGCATGTGGTAGATGTCATAGAGTAGCTTCACCCGCGGCGAGTTGACCCGTTTACAGACCTCCACACCCCACGCAGTATGGTCGCACTGGTAGTCCTTGTGGTTCACCTTGCTGTTGAGCAGTTCGAGGCACAGCGTAACGCCCTTGTCCTCGGCCGCGGCCTTGATCTTGTTAATGAAGGCAACCGTGTTCGCCAAGCCTTCTTCCTCGGAGATGCCCCGGCGGTTGCCGGACAGGAGGATGATGTTCGGCGCGCTCCACTCGACGGCTTCCTTCAAGACGCCCTTGAAGCGCTCCTCGGCGGCGGCGTGCGATTCCACATGATTCACGCCCTCCGTGAGGCTCATCACGCCCTGGAGCATCGTGGGAGTCAGGCCATATTTCTTGAGGACCGGGTATTCCTTGGTCCCCACCAGGTCGAGTCCCTTCAGACCAAGTTTTGCCGAAATGCGGCAGACTTCCTCGAAGTCGCCCCGCAACTTGCCGAAGCAGCCCAGCGTGGCGGCCTGCTTGATGCGGCCCTTGAGGGGCGCGTTCTGGGCGGCGTTGCTGGCGGCGAGGGCCGGCGACGCGGCCAGCCCAGCCACAAACCCGCGTCGTGTCACTTCTGACATGGTGTTCTCCACTTCAGCGGTAGTATACAACGGCCAGCGCGCGCAGGTCGAACGCCGGCTTGTCAACTGAAGGGTGTGCCGCGGGCCGCGGGCGACTCAACGGACCTTCGTCCCAAGCAGCGCGAAGGTACAAGGAGCTGCCCGTATCGCAAGCGGGGCTTGACCCATATTTATGGTAAGATGGGTTTACATATGAAGACCACCGTCGAGCTGCCGGACGCTTTGCTGATTGCAGCCAAGAAGACAGCGGCCGAGGCTCGGACCACCCTGCGGGCGATTCTCGAACGCGCCTTGCGCCGCGAGCTCAAGGAACGCCGTCACCCCGCGACTGGAGGCGCCGGCCGCCGCATTCGCTGGGTAACCGTCGAGGGCGGCTTGCCCGAGGGCCTGGACATCTCCGACCGGGCTCGCATGCACGACTGGCTGCGGGGGCGCTCGTGATCGCGATCGACACGAACCTCCTCATCTACGCGCATCGATCCGGCCTCGCTGAGCATCGCGCCGCCAAGCGTGCTCTTCAGAAAGCCAGCGAAGACGCTCGCGGCTGGGGAATTCCCTTCCCTTGCATCGCGGAGTTCTGGAGCGTGGTCACCCACCCGGAGAGCGCCGGAGGCGGGTCGGCGCCCTCCAAGGCCCGGGATTTTTTGCGGGCGCTGGTGTTGGAGGCGGGCGCTAAGGTTTGGACGCCGTCCGACGGCTGTTGGGAGCGAGTAATCATGTTGGCCGAGGACCTCGGCGTGCGCGGGCCGCGCATCTTCGACCTCCAGATCGCGCTCACTGCCTTCGACAACGGCGTCACCGAGATCTGGACCCACGACCGCGGCTTCCTGGCCGTGGCAGGCATGGCAGTCCGCGACCCGCTGTAGCGGGCACCGCGGCTGTTCGCAACGGTCCGCCCCATTTGGAGGATAATCGGGGAAGTATGATCCTGACTACACGGCTTCTGCGCGAAGCGGATGGACGGTGGATCGCCGATATCCCCGAACTTCCAGGCGTGACCGTCTACGGCACATCCAAGGAGGAGGCGCGCATCAAGGCCGCCGCCCTGGCTCTACGCGTCATTGCCGAGGAAATCGAGAATGGCGAACTGAAACCAGAAACCGCCAACGTGCAGTTCTCCGTCGCCGCATGAGCCAGTGGCCTGCGGCGAAAGCCCGTCGCGTTCTTGCCGCGCTGGAGCGAATTGGATGGCGCGTGGTGCGAACCTCGGGGTCTCACACAACGTTACGACGCGAGGGTTGGCCCCAATATCACTTCGCATTCCATGATCGAGAGGAAATCGGCCCCGTGATGCTGGCTGAAATCGCACGCCACACGGGCTTGCGGCCGGAGGACCTGTAGAGGGACGGTTTCCTCTGTTTTGGGCACGGCGGCGCCGTGCCCCTACAGGTTGCCGGGGACGACGGGGGCGGGGGGGAAACCGTTGAACCAGGTGGCGGAGGCGTTGCTGTAGGCGCCGATGCTGGTGGAGTAGACCAGGTCCTCGATCTCCAGGTTCGGCAGCTCCTCGGCTTGGGAGATGACGTCCAGCCCGTCGCAAGTCTGGCCGAAGACCGCGCAGACTTCGGTCTTACCCTTCTTGAACGACTTCACAGGATACCGGCAGTGATCGAAGATGATCCCCGAGTAAGTATGATACACGCTATCGTTAATGTAGTAACATGTTCTGCCGTCGCGCACCGCTTTGCCGATGACGCGCGCCACCGAGGTGGCCGCCGTGGCCACCAGGAAGCGGCCCGGCTCGGCGAGGATCTCGAGATCCGGCGGAAATAGCCGCGCAATCTCGGTGTTGATCTTACGCGCGAGCGCGCTGAAGGGCTTCACGTGCCGGTCGTACGGCACGGGGAAGCCGCCGCCGATATCCAGGATCTTGATCTCACAGCCGCGCGAAGCGGCTTCGCGCATCACCGCGGCCGACATATTCATAGCCTGGACGAAGTTTTCGAAATTCGTACACTGGCTGCCCACGTGGAAGCTCAGCGCCTCCACCACCAGGCCGATGCGGAAGGCCTCTTCGATCAGGTCCACGGCTTCGCCAGGGTCGCAACCGAACTTACTGGAAAGCTCCACCATCGAGCCGGTGTTCGGCACGCGCAATCGCAGCGCCAGACCCGCGTGCGGCGCGTAGCGCTTTATCTTGAGGAGTTCCGCGCGGTTGTCGAAGGTGACCAGCGGCTTATACTGGTCGAGTTCGAGGAGGGTTTCCTTGGGCTTAATGGGATTGGCGTAGACGATCTTGTCCCAGATGAAGTCCTGGCGCCGGCTGGCCGGAAGGCGCCGGATGTTCTCGTGCACGAGCATGAATTCGGGCAGCGAGGCCACATCGAAACTGGCGCCCGCGCGGAACAGCGTGCGCACGATCTCGGGTGCGGGGTTGGCCTTGACCGCATAGTAGGCCTGCACCTTGGGCAGATGCTTCTTGAAAGCGGCGTAGCTGCGGCGGATCACGTCGTGGTCGATGACCACGACGGGTGTGCCGTGCTCACGAGCGATGGCTTGCAGTTGCCGCGCGGTCATTTCGTGACCGCTCCCTCACGGTCGCGGCTCGGATAGAACCGGGCGATGGCTTGAAGCTGCCGCGCGGTCATTCCAACACCGGGTCCGAGCCGTCCACCATCTTCACCTTGTTGTGGAGGAAGTACTCCTTGGTCAGAGCCCGTACAGCTTTCTGGCGCTGGTCGTAGAGACGCTTCAGCTTGCGCCGCTTGTGGCGGGCCAGCGCGTAGTGCGTGACGATCGGCATGGCGATGGTCGTATCGGTATAGCACACCACGGCGTCGGGCAAACGGTCCGGATCGACCTTGCCCCAACTCACCGCCTCGCTGGGAGTGGCGCCGCTCAGGCCGCCGGTGTCGGGCCGCGCGTCGGTGACTTGCAGGAAGTAGTCCTGGCCGAACTCCTTGATGCGCAGGACTTCCTGGATCTGCGGTTCGGTCTGGAGCATGAAGTTCTTGGGACTGCCGCCGCCCCAAAGCACCACGGCGCTCTTGCCTCCGGCGCGCTTGGCGGCGAGCACGTAGGCGGTGGTCTCGTTCACATCGATGGACGGATTGAGGCGCAGCTTATTGCCGCGCAGTTCGACGCCGGCGACGTTCATGCCGATAGGGGAGTCGCCGGGCGAGGAAGTGTAGCAGGGGACGCCCGCGCGGTAGGCGGCCGCGAGCACGGAGACGTCCTTGACCCCGGCCTGGCGTTCCCATTCGGCGGCGTACCGGCCGAGCAGGTAGTGCAGCTCGGCGGTGCCCATCTCCTTTTGGAACTCGGGCTGCACGAGGATGCCGCGGAGGATCTCGTCGGTGGCCATCAGGCAATCGCTGTAACCGAGAAGAACGTCATAGACGCGCACGATATCGTTGGCGCGCAGCGCGGTATCGTCCATGTTGTAGTGGCCGACGCGCACGGGGTAGTTCAGCGCGAAGTGCAGGTCGTGATAGAGGTTGGCGCCGGTGGCGACGATCCAATCGACGAAGCCCGCCTTAATGAGCGGCACGATCGACGAACAACCCAGGCCGGCCGGCGTCAGCGCGCCCGCGAAGCTCATGCCGACAGTGACGTCCGGCTCGAGCATCTTTCCGGCAAAGAGCTGGCAAGCCTCCTTCAGCCGCGCCGAGTTATAGGCGAGGAAGACGCTGTCGACGAGGTCGGCGAGCTTCTCCCGGCCGGTCAGGTTCTTCGGCAGGATGCGCTTCCCAGAGAGGTACTTGTCGCGCTCGGGGCACTTCTTCCGGCGGAGCCAGTCGGGCGCCTCCGAGAGGTCTTCGCGATAGCGGCGGTTTTTCTTTTCAAGCTTAGTCATGATTCAAGTTAGTTTGTGGGAACAGCTTACTCTTTCGATGCGCGGACGGGCAACTGCTGGTCGTATGCCACGACCTGGCCGGTTCCGGCGAGCCGGTGCTGGATGTGCTCCACAATATCGTAGAGCCGATCCTCCGAGGAGGCGGATTCCGCCACCACGACGAGAGCGGGTTGGTTGGACGAAGCTCGGACGAGTCCCCAACTGCCATCCTCGAGGACAAAACGAACGCCGTTGACCGTCACGATGTCGCGGATCTTCTCTCCCGCCACCTTGACGCCCACCCTTTGGTCGTTCCGGTACATTTCCGTAACCACGTCCACAACCTTGTACTTGAGGTCATCGGCGCAGCGGGGTTCCATGGTCGGCGACGACCAGGTCTGGGGGAGTGCGTCAATCAGGCGGGACAACGGATCGCCGGTTTCATCGAGCAGCCGCATGACGTGCAGCGCGGAAACGACCGCGTCATCGTAGCGGCGTCCGAGGGGTTCGTTGAAGAACCAGTGACCGCTCTTCTCAAATCCCGCAATCGCGTTGGAGGCCGCAACCCGGGCCTTGATATACGAGTGGCCGGTCTTTTCCAGAATCACACTCGCGCGGGAAGCCTCCAGCACCGGATCACGGAAGAAGAGCCCCGTGCTCTTGACGTCGACCACCAGACTGCGCCCGGGGAACCGGGGACAGATCCAACGCGCCAACAGTAAGCCCATTTTGTCCGAGAAGATCTCGCGACCCTGGTCGTCGATGATGCCGATGCGGTCGCCGTCGCCGTCGACGCCGATGCCGAGAGCGGCGCCGCTCTCCTGGACCGCCTGCTGCATGCTGTGCAGGAACTTGACGTTTTCCGGATTCGGGTTATGGCGCTTGAAGTCCCAGTCCGCCGTGCAGTCGACTTCGACCACGTCGCAGCCGGCCTCACGGAAGACGGTGGGGATGAAGCGGCCGGCCGTGCCATTGCCGGCCGCGGCGACCACTTTGAGACGGCGCTTCAGGCGTCCGGGAGCGAGCACATCGGCGAGATAGGGATCGAAGATCCCTCCAAAGCTCTCGTAGGAGCCGGCTGCCTGCGTGAACTGCCCGCTCTCGACGACGGCGCGGAACGCGGCGATCCCTTCGGGGCCGAGGGTTGAGGAAAGTCCGTTGGCGAGCTTGGCGCCGGTCCAGCCATTCTCGTTGTGGCTGGCCGTGATCATCACCCCGCCCTTTGAATCAAAGTGATGCTGGGCGAAGTAGAGCATCGGGGAAAGGCAAAGGCCGATATCAATCACGTGAGCGCCGGTGGACAGGAGCCCGACGACGAAGGAACTCGTCAAATCCTGACTGTAAAGACGGAAGTCGTGGCCGATCACAACGGTATTCTGGCCGGTGAGGTTCTGGATGTAGGTCCCATAGGCCTTGCCGAGCACCACGAAGCCGTTGGGGTTGATTTCCTTGGCGAGAAGCCAGCGGACGTCGTACTCACGGAATCCGTTCGGCGTGATCAGCGTCTTTTCGAAGTACTCGAAGGAGTTGAAGGGGACTTGGGAACTTATCTGCCAGCGTGACATTTCGTCTCGGCCGCCTCCGAATCACTCTCGTGAATGGGCCAGTCTAACCCCCATTGTACACTCCCGCTAGCGGGCCCTTCTCGCAAGAGAACTACGAGGCAACTGCAAAACTAACTTGCAACCGCTCCCTGACGGTCGCGGCTCTGAAACGACACCAGCTTACAGAGCCGCGCGCGTCAGCAAGCGGTCTTTCGGCGACCCTTGCGGCTACTTCCTACCGCAAACCGTAGGCAAGCAGAAGTCCGGCCAGGGAGCCGGCCTGTCCTTCCAGCTACTTCCAACCGATATGAATAGCGAGTGGCGCTTGCCAGCAGCTTTGGGGTTGAAGGGCCGACTAGCACAAGCAGACGCGCCTGTTGGCGCAGGCGGTGAAACTCGGCCCAGTCAAGGCGCTGACCGGCACCGAGGCCGAACAGGTCTATGAGGTGGCATCCGAAGGGTTTCGAGGCATATGCCGCTCCTCTGAAGCGGAGGTTCTTCAATGCGCATCCTGATTGCCGAAGACGATGTCACCTCACGCACCGCACTGGCGGGCGTATTGAGGAAGGAAGGCCACCAGGTTGAGGCCATGGTCAACGGCGCCGAGGCCTGGCAGGCGCTGCAGCAGCCCGCAGCACCCGCGCTGGTCATTCTTGACTGGGAGATGCCCGAGATGGACGGGCCGGAGGTCGTGCGCCGGGTCCGCGCCCTCGAAACCGACAGGCCGCCCTACATATTGATACTGACTTCCCGGGGCGAGAAGGCCGACATCATTGCCGGACTCGATGCCGGCGCTAACGACTACCTGGCCAAGCCCTTCGACCCCGGCGAACTCCGCGCCCGCGTCGAGGTCGGCCGCCGCATGGTCGAGATGCAAGCCGCGCTCATCGCCAGCCGGGAAGCCTTGGCACAGGAGGCTACCCACGACCCGTTGACGGGCATGCTGAACCGCCGGGCTATTCTCGAGAGGCTGCATCAGGAGCTTACGCGCGCCAGCCGCAACGGCGACACGTGGGCCGTCGGGATGTGCGACATAGACCACTTCAAACAGTTCAACGACACATACGGCCATCAGACCGGGGATGAAGTGCTCCGCGGGTTTGCGCGGGTTATGAATGAGAGTCTCAGACCGTACGATTCCGTGGGGCGTATAGGGGGAGAGGAGTTTCTGGTAATCGCCCCGATAAAGGCGAACACAGATTCTGTTTCTCTGTTTTGCAGGTTGTGCATGCGGGTCGCCGAAAGCAAGATGACAACTCGATCAGGCGAGTTGTCGGTTACGGTGAGTATCGGCGTGGCCTGTGGAACCGCCGGAAGCACGGTGGACGGGATGCTGGAGGCAGCCGACGCGGCGATGTATCGAGCCAAGCACGAGGGCCGCAATCGCGTGGTTTACGATGAGCGGTGTATTCCCGAGGACCGCCCAAAGGCATCCTGATCGCCGAAGACAAACGCACATCGCGCACGGGCACTCCGGTAACACGCGATTGACCTTGCCTCTTAACACTACTGGATGGCGTCTGGCCGTCCGATAGAAGATGAGGAGCAATGCCGGAGAGGAAATACCCATGGGGCCGAAAGCACGCCCGGAAAGGCAGGGCTGGCTGCGCCGGAACAGTAATTTGATGCTCGGCGGCGAAAGCTGATTTATGCCTGGTGCCTTGAGCGCATGGAAGTGTTCGATTGTGGATCAGATTGGTAAGCTGCGCGCGGGTTGCCAACCCGCCGCAGGCTACCAGGCTGCCTCACGTGGGGATGCAGGCCCAGTCGCGCATGCGCGGCAGTTGGCCGGGCTTTGCGCCGGCGCAGCCTGTGGTATCGCGCTGCTGGGCTTGGCCGGTTGGCTGCTGGACGCGCGGTTTCTCGCCGGGCAGTGGGGCGGCGCCCTCCCGATGGCGCGCAGCACCGCGCTGGCCTTCCTATTTCTCAGTGCGGGAGTCTTCAGCCATGCGCGCTGGCCCACGCACCGGCTGACCCGCTATTTTACGCTGGCTTGCGTCGGCCTTCCCGCCGCGCTGGGACTGCTGGTTTTAGCACAATTCACCGCCGGCTTCAATTCGGGCGTGGAGGGCGTGCTGGCCCGCACCGGCGGGTTATTCGGCCACATCCCGCTGGGCCGGATGTCGCCTTTGACGGCTGTGTCGTTTCTTCTTGAAAGTGGAGCGCTCACGCTCTTGCTCCACGCCACCCGGTGGCGTCTGGCCGCCTCCATGGCTACCCTGCTCGCGCTGGCGGCCATCGCGATCAATGTGGTGGTATTGGTCGGGTATTCTTATGGCGCTCCGCTGTTGTATGGCGGCGCTATCATTCCAGTGGCTCTGCCCACGGCCCTCGCTTTCGTGCTGGTGGGCGCGGGGCAGTTCAGCCTGACGCTGCACCGAGTGCCGGCACTGCGCGCATGGAGGGGCGGTTCCATGCGCGGCCTGCTCTTGCGCGCCTTCCTGCCGGCGATGCTGTGGCTCATTCTCCTGGAAGGCTGGATGGATGCCAGACAGCCGCTTGTGGCGTCCGTGAATCCAGCGCTGTGGCACTCCCTGGATGCCATGGTGGCGTGTGTTGTAATTTTGGTCATCACCGCTCGGGCCGCCCGGCGAACCAGCGATGCCATTGAGCGGACCCAGGAGGCGTTGCGCGAGAGCGAGGAGTGGCAGCGGACCATCCTCCTGTCGGCCATGGACGGCTTCTGGCTGGTGGACGTACAGGGGCGCCTGCTGGAGGTCAATGAAGCATACTGCCGGATGAGCGGCTACAGCGCGGAGGAACTGCTCGCCATGCGCATTTCCGACCTAAAGGAGCGCGGAACGGCTGACGACCCAGCAGCCCGCATCCAACAGATCATTGCGCAGGGCGAAGCTCGTTTCGAGTCCCGGCAGCGCCGCAAGGATGGGAGCATTCGCGCCCTTGCAGTCAGCGTCCAGTACCGGCCCGGCGGGGGCGGGCGGCGGGTGGGGGGTCTGGGGGTCTTCTCCGCGCGCAGG
>VFSW01013380.1_pt1 | contig 11405 bp, 9 predicted proteins | sample 5358111 | NCBI WGS metagenome assembly VFSW01 (sample SAMN11554181, study PRJNA540505) | mine drainage metagenome | isolation source: sediment from site ElyBrook_90M | place: USA: Ely Copper Mine, Vershire, VT | collected 2017 | reverse complement strand
GCGCCGGCGGCGGCGTGGGGGCGGCGCCGCCGAACAGCCCCGAGCGCGGCTTGGTGGCGTAGGCGCCGAGGCCGAGCTGCACCTTGGCGGCGGCGGCGCGGGCGCCGCCGGAGGCGGTCGCGGCGAGCAGCAGCGCGAGGCATGCGGAGGCGCGCATGCGTGCACCGCCGTTCAGTGGATTCATGAAACTGGCGGTTGCGCGCATTGGCATCGTCCCATGTTAGAAGATCAAGTTGGCGCCGATCGTGTACGTGTTGCCGGACTGGCTGGTGCGCGGATCCACGCCCCCGTCAGCCGTGTTGTTCGGCATGCTGAGCGGGGCGGGCCCGCGGTGCTCGAACATGATGTGTCCGAGTCCGGCGTACATTTCGAGATTCTTGTAGATTTCCGGCATCTTGCGGTAGGCGCCGAGATTCAGGAACGTGGCCGTGTTGCTCTGGCCCCACTCGGTCGGCGTCTTGGTGTACGCCTTGTTCATGCGCACTCCGCCGAACGTGAACACCCACAAGCGCATCGAATAGGAGACGCCGAGCAGCGCATCGTATTCGATCGCGTGATGGCGCAGTCCGTCGCTCGCGTAGTTGAAGCCGGCCTGGTCCCAGAAGCAACCGCTGAAATTCGCGCCCGTCGGGGTGAGCGCCGAGCCGTAATCGCACTGTTGCTGCTGGCCGGACCACTCGTTGCGCTTCACGCCGTAGGTCAGGCGCCACTGCGGACTCGCCCAATAATCGCCCTCGAGGACGGTCACGTCCTCGGTCGGATCCTGATACCCGGGGGCCGCGGTCGCCGTCGTGTTGGGGCTGCCCTCGGATCCGGTGAACGCCCCCTTCGTGAACGAACTCTGCAGTCCGCCGCGGCTCTGTTGATAGATCAGCTCCACCAGGTTCTTCTCGTTCGAGAACTGCGCGAACAGCTCGACCAGTTCCGGCTTCGGGGGAAGATAGAAGTATTTGTAGTTCGTGCGGCCGATGGATTTGGTCAGCGTGGAATAGTTGATGGGGAATTGGCGGCCGGCGGTCGCGTAGGTGGCCTCCAGCGTCAATTTGCCCACCGCAAAGTCTATTTCGGGCGACGTGTAGCGCACGCCCTGCTTGAACACACCGTATCCGGCGCCGGATTCGGCCCAGGCCGTCGACAGGCCGAGCGGGTACGCGAAGGAATCGGTGCGCGTCCAGGAGCGCGACGACAGGATGCCGGCCTTGAGCGCGCCGTAGGTCGGATGCGAGATCCCGACATAGCCGTCGATCAGGTACTGGTTGTAGATGTCCGCCGCATTGTTGCGTTCGCGCGCGCTCGCCAGGGCCTCGATCTTGAATGCGTTGTCGAACTCATGTTTCAACCCGAGGCTGAGCATCGCGAGCCCAAGATTGCTCGACGTGTAGTAGGACGGGCCGCCCTGATTGACCGGCGGATTCAAGCCCGTCGGCGTCAACACGCCACGCGGGTCGAACGGGGTCGGATTGACGAGGCCGCGCGAGCAATTGTCGCACACGGAGTATTCGTCCTTCAGGAAGCCGGAGACCTCCAGCGGGCCGAATTGCGCGGCCATCGCCGGCGTCGCGATCAACAGCGCCGCGAGGGCGAGCGAGGGATTGAACTTTTCGATTTTCACGGCGATCTCCCCGAGACGGTTCAACGGTCGAATTTGCTGCACCTGGCGCGGGCTCAATGAAAGTAGCCGGCGCCGGCGTAGATCGGAGTGCCGCAGGCCGGCCCGACCGCGGTTCCGCAGAGCGCGTAGCGCGCGGTGCGGTTCTTGTCCCACAGACCCCAGCCGTCGTCCTGGCCCTTCCAGGCTTCGTCGAAGGCCTCGAAGTAGAAGATGGAGACGGGCGCTCCCGCGCCGGTCCACGTGCCGAGCAGGTCGTAGTACATCTTCGCGTTGACGGGATTGGCGATCGCGGGATTCGTCACCTGCTCGATCGCCGAGCCCGGGTTCGTCGGCACGGCCTTCCAGCCGGTTTCACCGACGGTGATCGGCAGCGAGGCGCCGATCGTCGTCGAGGCGCCGGCGGCGTTCTTGTAGGCATAGTTGGCGACCGCCGCGTAGGCGGTCTTCGCCTCCGCGAGAGCGGCGTTCATCATCGCCGTTGCGCGCGCGGGGCCGGCCGCGACGGCGGTCTGCTGCCAGTCCCAGAGTCCGGTGTTCGAGAATGGGTAGATGTGGATCGACGCGAAGTCGATGCTGCGCAGCACCGTGTCCGGCGCGTAGTTCCTGCCGGCGTCGGCGCCCTCGTAGAACGTGTAATCGTCGTCGGCGGTGACCGGCTGGGTGACCTGGCTGCGCACGGATTGCACATAGCTCGTGAGGCAGTTGATCGGCAGGTTGCCCGCAAAGGAGGTTTCGTTGCCGACGCTGACGGCGGCCACGTTCGGGTAGGTGTTGGCGAGCGTGATCCCCTCGGCCATCTGCGCCGCGTTGACGCTGTCGACGCAGGAGGCGGGCGCACCCTCGAGATAGATGCCGACCTGGAAGCGCAGTGCCGGTGTGTTGATGTTGGCCAGGTTCAGGATCTTGGCCGCGACGGCGTCGGCGCCGAACAGGCGCAGCAGCCGGAATCCCCCCTGCTGCAGGAGCTGCAGGTCCTGGATGATGTTCGCATCGCTCGGAACCTCGCCGGCGTTGGGGCCGCCGGCCCGGTAGGCGCTGTAGTCGACGGCCTTGCCCGTCGAATAGACCGCCGGCAACGGCCTCAGCGTGAACGCCTGGCAATCGACGACGACAGTGGTGACGTTGGCGGTCGCCTTGCCGCTGCCGTTGGTGACCGCGCAGGTCTCGCCCGAGGGCTGGCTCGCCACGGTCACCGCGTAGGCGGCGCCGGTCGCGACCGGTGTCGCGAAGGTGAAGGGCCCGTTGGACGTGACGTTCAGGTTGTCGCCGCCGTTGTCCTGAAGCACCACGGTGCCCAGGAGTCCGGCCACGGTGCCGCCGATCGTCGGCGTGTTGGCGCAGCTGATCGCGATGTTGGTGACGTTGGAGGTCGTCGTCCCGGAGGCATTCGTCAGCGTGCAGGTCTGGCCGGCGGGCTGGGCCTTGATGGTGACGTGATAGCCGCTGCCGCTCGCGATGGACAGCGCGAAGCTGAACGGGCCGTTGGTCTTGAGCGTGAGCGGATCGACCCCGTTGTCGGAGAGGCCCAGGGTGCCGGTCAGGCCCGAAACGGTCCCGCCGATCGACACGAACGCCGGATTCGGCGACCAATTTTGGCTTTGTCCGCAGGCGCCGAGCGCGAGACAGGCGGCGAACGTGGTCAGCCGCAGCGTCCAGGCCGGCATCGAATTGAGCGCGCGATCGGTGTTCATGAGTTATTTGCCCTGAAAATGAGATAGCGCGGCGCTGATCACGGCCAACCGTGGCGTCGCGGCCGAAACTGCAGGATCCGTCGGATGCATTGCCCCTCCCCCTTGAGTCGACCGCTCGCGCGGTGCGCCCGTCCGGCATCCTTGGTCGTGCCGATTTCTTGAAAGCGCTTGCAGAACTTAGCGAATGAGCGGCACGCTTGTCAATCGCCGTCGCCTTCTGTACACCTGCGGGGGGCTGGACCGACAAGACCCGGGGAGAGTTGATTGCAAGCTGGAAAGGGCCGATCCACGGCCTCGCCCCGGGCGAGGACGACCGATAATGCGCAGGCCGTGACCCTGGACATGGTCGCGCGGGAGGCCGGCGTCAGCTCGAGCACCGTATCGCGCATCCTGAACGGGACGGCGCGGGTGCGCGAGTCCAAGGCCCGCGCCGTCCACGCAGCGATCGCCAAACTGCGGTTCCAGCCGAATCCGGTGGCCCAATCGCTCGCGCGCGGCAAGTCGATGAGCGTTGGCGTCGTCACGCAATCGTTGGAAAGCCCGTTCTACGGAGAGGCGCTCGCGGCGATCGAAACGGGGCTGCTGCGCTCGAATTATTCGCCGTTGTTCATGAGCGGGCACTGGCGCGAGGCGGACGAGCGGCGGTGCATCCTGCATCTGCTCAGCCGCCGCGTCGACGGGATCATTCTGCTCACCAGCTGCCTGCCGGACCGGGAACTCGTCGAACTGTCCCGCCAGGCGCCGCTGATCCTCACCGGCCGGCGGGTCGATGGCGAACGCCTGGTCAGCCTGGACTACGACAACACCCAGAGCGCGCGCCTCGCCACCGAATACCTGCTCGGCCAGGGTCATCGGCGCATCGCGTTCATCGCCGGTCCGGAGGACCACCCGGACGCGCAGCAGCGCTACAGCGGTTACAAGGCGGCGCTGGCCGGCCGCAGGATCCCGTTCGTCGCCAAACTGGTCGCCGTCGGGGACTATTACGACGGGGGCGGTTATGCGGCGATGGAACGGCTGCTCGATTCGGGGGAGAAGTTCACGGCCGTGTTCGCGGCGAACGACCAGAGCGCCTACGGGGCGATGCTGGCGCTGCACCGCCGGGGCCTCAACGTGCCGCGCGACGTGTCGCTGATCGGCTTCGACGACCTGCCGTCCTCGGCGTTCACGATTCCGCCCCTGACCACGGTTCACCGGTCGATCAACGAGGTCGGGGAGGGCGCGGCCCAGGCGATGATCGACCTGATCGAGGGACGCGACCCGGTGGTGAAACTGTCGTCCGCCACCCTCGCGATCCGCGAGTCGCCGCGGCCGCTACATCCGTGATGTGCTCCACGCCAGGAAGCGGCGGAACGCCGGGTGCCAGGCCTTGGCGTTGCGGTCGAAGATGAAATGGCCGTTGTTCTTGTCCGCCGGCAGCGCGACGAAACGGCCGGCGCCGCCCGCCGCGACGAACGCACGGTACCATTGACGCGGAAATCGCGGACCCCAGAGGCGGTCGTTGGCGCTGTACATCCACAGTGTCGGCACCCGGCTCGTGCGGCCGTATTGCGCGAGCGTCCGGCGCAGCTGATCCGGACGGCAGGGGTCGTCGGGCCGGTGCAGCGAATCGCCGCCATCGCCGCCGGCGATGTTGACGGCGGCCACGACGCCGGGATCGTGGGCGGCGGCCGCCGCGAGCGCTACCAGTCCGCCGAACGATTCGCCGACGAGGATGCCGTGGGCGGGGTCCACGTCCGGGCGCGCGGCCGCGAATCCGATCAGCTGGCGCACTTCGTCGGCCGCCGCGCCGATGCCCTCGTCGTAACGCTTGAAGGCGCAGTCGCCGGTGTATTCCACATCCGGTCCGCCCGACAGGCCGTAGCCGACCCGCAGCGGCGTGAACACGATGAACCCGAGCCGGGCGAAGTAGCGCGAATTCGCCGGGTAGACCGGCAGTTCCAGCCGCGCGCGCTCCGGCGCATCGGCCGCCCGCCCGTGCAGCAGGATCAAGAACGGCAGCCGCCGCCGCGAGCGCTCCCGGACGATCTCCACGTCGATCAACTGGCGAAAGCGCGGTTCCTGCGCGGCGGAATTGCGCACCGGCACCTGGACGGTCTCGCGCAGGAGGCTGCCATGGCGGGTCTGCGCGCCGACGGCGTGCGCGCACGCGCCGCGCAGCGCCAGGATCGCGACCGCGGCACCGATGCAAATCTTCACCATGAATCCAATCCTGCCGCGGGAGCCGCCTCGGGTGATGGCGGCATGGTAGCCGACCGGCGGATATTGCGTTGCAGCAATCCGGCGGCGGCGCGCCGAGGCTTGACAAGGCCCGGAGCAGCAGCGCTAAATAAAATCTTGAAAGCGCTTTCTTGCGCTACGCGATGAAGGGGAGACCCGGGCGTCAAACGCGATGAAAATGCGTACCGCGCCCGGCGGTTCAGCACGGCAATTTCAGTATCCTTGAGGAGCAAGCGATGACGACCTCCATGGTGTCGAATCACTCGCGCGGCGCGCTGCGGCTCGTCGCGATCACGATGGCCGCGGCGGCACTCGCCGCGTGCAACGGCGGGGGCGTCACCGCGCCCCCGGCCGCGCTCACCGGCGGCGGCGGTGGTGGCGGCGGCGGCACGACGGTGACAGCATCGCCTTATGTGCTCTATTCGTCGAATTACGTCGCGTATACCGCGCAGACCAACGGCGCGTACCTGCATTCGGTCCAGAACGGCGATGTCTACGCCGGATTCGGCGGCCTGTTCAAGTACGGCTGCTACTCCTTCGATCAGCCCACGATGGACAAGACCCAGCTCTATGGCGTCCAAGGCCAGGCCAACGGCGACGGCACGTCCGCCTGCACGGTGATTTCCGGCAACACCGCGACCTCGTCCGCCGATTACATGGACGTGGCGATTCTCGCGCCGGGCACGAACTCGACCACGAAGACGGCGATCACGCCGATCGACGTCAGCCAGGCCGGTACGCTGCTGATCCAGATGGGACAGCTCGCGCCGCCCGACGCGACGCATTCGAACGCCAACGTGTTCACCGTCGTGCTGACCGACGACACCTCGCTCGCGGGCGACGGATCGGCCGCGACCGCGACCTGCGCCTTCGACCAGAAGCTCTCGACACCGGTGGGCCCGAACCAGCAGTTATCCGCTCAGGGCACCTTGAACTACGCCATTCCGCTCGCCTCGTTCAGCTGTTCCGGCGGCGGCTGGCCTTCGCTCGGGGTGATCGGCGGCCTCAAGGGCGACCTGGCGACACTGCAGGCCGCGGGCGTGACGCACGTCTACGTGTGGGTCTCGGGCGACAAGAACCCGGGCATCCAGGTCGGGGAATTCGACACGATCGCGGTCGGGTACGTCGGATTCACGATGTAAGAGCCGCCGGCGGCGTGCTCTCGCAGACGATGACGACAACAATCGAACCCAGGACGGTCGCGCAGCCGGGCGGCTCGCGCGGTCTCGCGCGGCGCTTTCCGGCCGGCTTCGTGTGGGGCGTCGCGACCAGCGCCTACCAGATCGAGGGCGCGAGCGCCGAGGACGGCCGCGGGGAGTCGATCTGGGATGAATTTTGCCGGCGCCCCGGCGCGATCCGCGACGGCGGCGACGGCAGCGTCGCCTGCGATCACTACCACCTGTTCGAGAGCGATCTGGATCTGATCGCGAGCCTGGGCGTGCGCGCCTACCGGTTCTCGATCTCCTGGCCGCGGGTCCAGCCGCTCGGACACGGGGCCTGGAGCGAACGGGGATTCGATTTCTACTCGCGCCTGATCGACGGCCTGCGCCGCCGCGGGATCGCGCCGCACGCGACGCTCTACCATTGGGACCTGCCGCAGGCGCTGCAGGCGCGCGGCGGCTGGATGAACCGCGACACGATGGACCGCTTCGCCGATTACGCCGGCGAAGCATCGCGCCGTCTCGGCGACCGCCTGGCCACGATCGCGACCCACAACGAGCCCTGGGTGGTCGCGATCCTCGGGCACGAGGCGGGCATCTTCGCCCCGGGCGAAAAGAGCCGCCGGACCGCGATGCAGGTGTCGCACCATCTGCTGGTCAGCCACGGGCGCGCGCTGCAGGCGATGCGCGCCGCGGGCTGCCGCGTGCCCATGGGAATCGTGCTCAATCAATCGCCGATTCATGCGGCGACCGACTCGGAAACCGACCTCGCGAAGGCGCGCCTCGACGACGGGTTGATCATCCGCTGGTACATGGATCCGCTGTTGCGGGGCAGCTACCCGGCCGATGTCCTCGCGCACCTCGGCGCCGACGCACCCCGTATTCACGACGGCGACATGGACACGGTGCGGCAGCCGCTCGATTTCCTCGGCATCAATTACTACACGCGCAGCGTCGCGACGGCCGGCGAGGCGAAGGGCGATTCGCAGCCGCGGCGCGAGGTCACCGACATGGGTTGGGAAGTGTTCCCGGCCGGATTGTCCGAGTTGCTGCGGCGGCTGCACGCCGACTACAGCCTGCCGCCGGTGTACATCATGGAAAACGGCGCCGCGTACAAGGACGAGATCATCGACGGGCGCATCGCCGATCCCGACCGGATCCGTTATCTCGGCTCGCACATCGCCGCGCTCGCCGATGCGCTCGAAACCGGGGTCGACGTGCGCGGCTATTTCGTGTGGAGTCTGCTGGACAATTTCGAATGGGCCGACGGCTATTCGAAGCGCTTCGGGATCGTTCATGTCGACTACGCGACCCAGCGGCGCACCGTCAAGGACAGCGCGCTCTGGTATCGCGATTTTCTGCTGGGAAGGTGAGACCGGAGGAGGTCGCCCGCGGACGCACCGGTTTGGAGATGGCTCCCATGGCATTGGCACGCAAAGACAGGCTCGGACGGCGCGCGCGGACCCCGGTTCGCTGGCGGCTGGTTTGGCGCGACGAGTTCGAGGGCCCGGGCCTCGATCGCGCGAAATGGGACACCGACCTCGGCAACGGATTCTTCGACTACCAGCGGCACGAGTGGGTGCCGGGCTGGGGAAACAAGGAGCTCCAGTACTACACCGATGACGCCGCCAATCTCCGCATCAGCGACAGCCTGTTGCACATCCGCGCGCTGAAGGAGCCGCTGCACGGTTGCGGCTACACGTCGGCGCGGATCAAGACGCGGCGGCGCGACGGCGGGCCGCTGTTCAACCAGCGTTACGGCAAATTCGAGTTTCGCGCGAAGGTGCCCCACGGCAAGGGGCTGTGGCCGGCGATCTGGATGCTGCCGCAGGACGATGTCTACGGTGCCTGGGCGGCGTCCGGCGAGATCGACGTGATGGAAATCGCCGGCGAGCGGCCGCAGGAATATCTCGGCAGCCTGCACTTCGGTTCCACCGCGCCGAAGCGCTCGCTCGTCACCCACGTGCATGCGTTCGCGAACGGCGGCACGGTCGCCGATTTCCATGTCTACGCGGTCGAGTGGGAGCCCGGCGAGATACGCTGGCTCATCGACGGCGAAGTCTGGGCGCGGCAGAACTTCTGGTGGAGCTGCAAGGCGCTGCGCAACGGCCGCGGGATCGAGGCGCGCAGTCCGTCGGACCTGAATCCCTGGCCCGCCCCGTTCGACCGGCCGTTCTACATCGTCATGAACGTTGCCGTCGGCGGCGACTTTCCCGGCGTGCCGAATGCCGCGACCCGTTTTCCTGCGGAACTGATCGTCGACTACGTCCGTGTCTACGAACGGGTCGGCGGCTACCCGGAGGCCGGCGGGCGCGGCGCCGGACGCCTGCCCTACCAACGCGGCCGCGGCCGCAGCTGAGGTCGCTCCCCGATGTCGAAGCGATGGATGGATGGCGGGAAGGACGACGGCGCGGCGCCGGCGGAGGGCGCGGCCGCCGGCGCGGTGAGTCCCGCCGAATTCGACGCCCTTGCCGCCGAAGTCCGCGCGATCCTGCGGGCGCGCATCCACGGATTCTGCTTCAGCCCCTACGTCGGCAGCCAGGCGCCGGGCGATTCGGTCGGCGAGGCGCAGATTCGCGAACGCCTGGCGATCATCGCCCCGTGCACGCGCTGGATTCGCAGCTTTTCGTGCACCGACGGGCACGAGCGGACGCCGCGCATCGCGCGCGAAATGGGGCTGAAGACGCTGGTCGGAGCCTGGCTCGGTACCGACCCGGAAATCAACGAGCGCGAGATCGAGGGCGCGATCGCGGTGGCGCGCGCCGGGGATGCCGATCTGCTCGCGATCGGCAACGAGGTGCTGTTGCGGGAGGATCTGTCCGAGGACGAGCTGATCGGCCACCTGCGCCGCGTGAAGGAGGCGGTGCCGGGCGTTCCGATCGGATACGTCGACGCCTATTATCTGTTCGAGGAGCATCCGCGGGTCGCGGCCGCCTGCGATGTGCTGTTCACCAACTGCTATCCGTTTTGGGAAGGCTGTCCGCTTTCCCGGGCGATCGCGTACATGCAGTCGATGTACCGGCGCACCGTCGCGGTCGCGGCGGGCAGGCGCGTGGTGATCAGCGAGACCGGGTGGCCGCAGACCGGCGGCGCGTTTCACTGCGCCGTGCCGTCGGCCGCCGGGGCGATGCGCTATTTCATCGACAGCTGCCGCTGGGCGGAGCGCGACGGCCTGGAGCTTTTTTATTTCGCCGCATTCGACGAAGCCTGGAAGGCCGGCATCGAGGGCGATGTCGGCGCCCACTGGGGTCTCTGGGACCGCGATGGCGCCGCGAAATACCGCTGACATGCCGGCGCGCCGGGTCCGACCGTGCTGACCCTGCCGACCGGCGATGCGATCTGTTATTCCGGGTACCGGCGCGGCCAGAGCCCGGACGGGCGCATCTTTCCCTCGCACGCCGAGATTCGCGAGGACCTCCTGATCCTGAGGAAGCGTTGGCGCCTGCTGCGGCTGTATGACTGCAGCACGCACGCGCTGCGCGTGCTCGAGGTCATCCGCGCCGAGCGGCTCGACATGCGGGTGATGCTGGGCGCCTATCTCGCGGCCGAGACCAGCAACGCCGGCTGCCCCTGGGGCGGAACCTACCCCGAGGAGGTCCTGGAGGCCAATCGCGCCGAGAACGACGCGGAGGTCGAGCGCCTGATCGGGTTCGCGCGGCGCTACGAGGACATCGTGTTCGCGATCGCCGTGGGCAATGAGGCGACAGTCGGATGGACGGATCACCTCGTGCCGATACCGCGCCTGATCGAGCACGTCCGGCGCGCCAGGCGCGGCGTCGCGCAGCCGGTGACGTTCTGCGAGAACTACGTTCCCTGGCGCGACACGCTGCGCGATCTGGTGCCCGAACTCGACTTCCTGTCGGTGCGCACCTATCCGGTGTGGGAATACAAACAGATCCACGAGGCGGTGGAATACAGCCGGCAGAACTACGGCGGCGTCGCGGCGCAATATCCGTCGAAACCGGTCGTGATCAGCGAGGCCGGCTGGACGACCCGCTCCAACGGCCGTGGCATCGAGCCGCAGAACGCCTCGGAGGAACTCCAGGCCGTCCATCACGCGGATTTGACCGGGTGGACGCGGCGGGAGGGCATCCTGACGTTCGAGTTCGAGGCCTTCGACGAGCCCTGGAAAGGATCACCGGACCCGAACGAGCCGGAGAAACATTGGGGTTTGTTCACGGTCGACCGGACGCCCAAGAAGGCGATGCTGCCGTTCTACCCGGAACTCGCGCGGACGGCGCGCCCGGCGGCCGGGCATTCGGCGGGAGATTGACAGCTTGGGTCTGGTCTATGCTATAAGCATTTCTGAAAGCGCTTTCATAGAGCGAGGCTTCCGTACCGCGGGTTGGGAAGCACTCGCCGCCGCATCGGTCGACAATCGGGGAGTGATCTAAATGAAATTCTTGAAGGGCTTCGTTCCATTCGCGCTGCTCGCCGGCGCACTGCTCGCGCTCACCGGCTGCGGCGGCACCTCCAATCAAACCGCATCCCAGCCGACCGTCACCTCGGTGGCGCTCTCTCCGGCATCGACCAGCCTGACGCCCGGCAAGACGCAGGCGCTCACCGTGACCGCCACGTTGAGCAGCGGCGGAACCCTGCCCGTCACCACCGGCGTGACCTACACGTCGGATAACACGAACGTCGCGACGGTCAGCACCTCGGGCCTCGTGACCGCCGGCAACACGGCCGGCACCGCGCACATCAGCGCCACCGCCGTCGTCGACG
>VFSW01013379.1_pt1 | contig 11406 bp, 1 predicted proteins | sample 5358111 | NCBI WGS metagenome assembly VFSW01 (sample SAMN11554181, study PRJNA540505) | mine drainage metagenome | isolation source: sediment from site ElyBrook_90M | place: USA: Ely Copper Mine, Vershire, VT | collected 2017 | reverse complement strand
GCCGCCACCGCCGGTGCCGCCACCGCTCGCTCCGCTACCGCCGTCTTCGTCCCCGTCGTCCTCGTCACAGCCAGATTCGCCAACATGCTTTGGGGCACGGACCGTACCGCATTCGCAGTTCTCAATGGATTCAGCGCCAAGAATACGCATAGCAGTTATACCCGCACTGCGCATCCGGATGACGAATCGGCCCCGATCGACTTTTACAGTCTCATGCCCCGTGATGAGTACGCGCGATACAGCAACGTGTATGAAGGATTCGGCCGTGACTTCCTCAACACCCTGCGCCGCAACGCCATCAATCATCACACGGTGGCAGAGTTCAGGCAGCCGGGCATGCCACTCGTTCCGCGCTGGTTCCCAAGGCAGTGGTGCAGCCGAGCTTGCGTGGCTGGGGGTAGGTTGTTGTGTCGGCGCGGCGCCGACGGATGCCTTCGCGACTCGCTTTCCACTGGTGGTTTTGGCTGTTACGGTGCTCGACCTCAGCGCTGCATGGCTGAGGGTGTTTCTGGTGGCAGCTGCGTTCGCGTGGCCCCCTGTGGCCTTGCGCGTCGCTGCGACAGGGGCCGTCCCTGCAACCGCCCTGTTCGCTGCCACCCGTGGCCCTGCGGCCGCGCCGCTAGCGGCGGATGCACCACTGCTTTGCGAGGCACTCTTCCAGATTTCCGACGGGACAGAAACGACCTTCTCATGCGCACCTGCGATCTTGCGGCACAGGCGAAAGCCCCCCGACGGGAAGCCGAGCTCAGGAGCGAAGCCCCACCGCAGATGTGTGCCTTTCGACATCGGTTGACCGTCGAAAGTCGGCTCGTGTCCTGTTGCCTGGCCGCCCTGCAGCCCAATCAGATCGTAACGTTGCATAGCGCACCGGTCCTTCGGCTCGTTCAACGATTAGCCTGGAAGGAAATCTTGCCTGGGAAGGTGTGGCATGGCAGCGGTGGGGGTCCGCTGGAAAACCTGGCAAAAGATGCAATTTGCTCTAGGACACATGTCCCCGAGCGCTTGATGCAGCGTCGGTTGGGTCGCCAACGTACTAGATTGGCGACGGAAGGCTGAAACAGCCTCCCTCTCCTAGCCACGCAAAATGTACTCTTGTTCTTCCGCGCAGTCAATGTCGTTTTCGATGTTCATTCCCGAGAAAGGCGAGATACATCCCGAGGATCAGCGGGTACCCTTCGCCTTTGTATCAGGCAGGAAGCTGCTTTCAGGAAGGAGATTTCGCATTTGTTGATGGTCGCGTGGCTAAGGTCGCAGGCCGGGGCGTACTGGAGATATTCCGTGGCGGCCTGACCATACTTGTTGACTGGGCTATGTGAGATGGACTTTAGGTTTCAAACGGAATGCCGCTTCTGCAAAGCAGGCGGGAGAGGAGTTCCGTTCCAGTATGGAAGAAAAGAGGTGGTGGAGACGGCGGGAGTAGAACTATCCATGCCACTGAAAACAGGCAAGTTACTGATGCAGGATGGTCAGAACGGACCAAAATGCCCACAATGCCAAATCGACTGTACGTTTATTGTACGGAGAGGGCTGATCATAGCCCGAGATGAGAGGGCTGTTTCCCATCGCGATAGCGCCTTCAGTGGAGTGATCCTTTGTTGAGGTGCCTCAGAAGCAAAATAGCAGGGATTTGTTTTTCTTGAGACCATTTGTGATCCCCGACGAATCCTCACTATGACTGACGGCTCCATTTGGCATCGTGCCGGCGATCGACCGGCCGCTACCTCATGTAGAGTCGACGCAGTCGATGCCAAAGTCTCCAATGCTGGTAGCTATCCTGCGAACCACGAGGACGAGTTCGTTATCGTGGATGAGATTCGTTGCGTGCCGGAGTTGTTCCCGAGTCACCGCGCATCATCGACCAGAGGCGGTAGTGCGGAAAAGCCAAGGGACGGTTTCTCCGGCTTGGATCACACGTCATGCATCACCTCATACATTCCTGCGTGAGTCTAGGGGAGCACATCTCCCATAGCACCCGACCCGCGTGATGCACTGGAGATCGATCCGATTTCTGCAGCGGCGGTTCGAGATTATGCCGTGCTAGTGGTCGGACCTCATGCGATCCATGTGAAGAAATGACCTCCCTTCTTTCTGAGACGGTCCATTGAGGGAGTTCTTATTTCCAGCGTACTCCTTGGAGAAAATGGAGCATGTCAGTGAATTGAGGGATGCCTTGATCTGACTGGTTGACACCTTAGAGAGATGTTTGCTAGATTGATCCATCGCCAAAGGTCAGACCACTTTCTTTGCTATATGAGGAGATCAGTACGTTTCTCCTGGAGATCCAGATGACGCCCGCCATCCGCTCGATGATGAAATATGCCTGTGTTATTTTGCTCATGCTTCCCAGTGGCATGCCCCTAGCCGGGCAGACGCCCATTGCGATACCGTCTACCATGACGACGATTGCCGGCGGGCTTGTGCCCACGTCGTACACGGCAAACACAACCTACTGTCCCGGGTCGTCAACAGTGAAATCGGCGACAACCTATGGCGACGGTTGTGCTGCCATTGCAGCGAACTTTGGAGCGGGCGGCCGCGGAGGCGTTGCGGTGGACGGCTATGGCAATGTGTTTGTTGCCGATGACGTTAGTAAAATCGCGCACGCCATCGATCAGACCACGGGAATCATGAGTGTCCTTGCAGGCGGAGGGACGGCTTGCGCAGGAAAACTGGATGTCATGGGCGATGGTTGTATTGCAGCGACACAGACCACGTTTTCCAAAGCGAGTTCCTTGCGTGGTATTGGCATCGATCCGTATGGCAACGTTCTGTTCGCGGGGTATAACGACGCCGCGATTCACATCGTCTGCCGTGCTGCCTCGCCGCTGTGCAGCGTTGGCGCTCCGTCGCCCGCCGCTGGCAATCCTATCCAGTTCCAGGTAGGTTCCATGGGGCTGGTGGCGGGCTGCATGGGCAGCACCACGAGCTACGGGAAAAGTGGAGTGGGCCTCGATGGCACCCCGGCATTTTCGACGGTCACAAATGTGCTTACTGCCTTCCAGAACGGCGGCGCGTGTAGCACGTCACTTGGAGAAGCCGACGGCCCACGCGGCGTCTCCGGCGATAGGTATGGGAATGTCTATTATGCGGATACCAACACCTCGCGCACTCGCGTAGTGCTGGGGCCGCTCACTTCAAGTTACTTTAGCGGCAACAATCCTCTATATGCCGCTCTGGAAACACATTGGGCCTCGCCGACCGCAGGCTATGTGTACACGGTCGTCAATCAGGCCGGGAATTCGACAAGCTCCGGAGGCGCTCCCACGACTACTGGTGCTACCTGCACTGACAGCAACAGTGGAACCACCTACACCGGCGCAGCGACGGATATCCGCGGAGATGGATGCCCCTTCTCGTCGAGCTCCGTGAATGCAAGTTCAGGGAATACCAGTGGCGTGACGGTAGACGCCGCTGGCAACATGATCTTCACGGATCCAGGCAACGGGAGTTCGGTGTACGGCGGGCTTCGCGTGTTGTTTGTGCAAGGCTGGGCATCGGCGGGCGCGGCCGCATCGGCGGGAGCCAAAGGATCCGTAGCGGCTGCTGGAGTGGCGATGTACAACGTCATCGTGGCCAATAACTCCGGTATAACTCCGCAGGCCGGATTTATCTACAGTCTGGCCGGGGGCGACGGGATGCAGGCGTCTCCGACTGGACCTGCGCCCTCGGCCACGCCTGTCTTGGGAAACAGCACGTCGATCGTAGATTCTGGAATCACGAAGGTGACGGTAAGCCCGCAGGGCAACATTTATATCGGCGACAGCACCCATGTGCTGTTCTTCGATATGTACACAGGCTCCGTGCGGATCTTGCTGGAGTCCTCCGGGACGGCTTCCGTAGTGGGCAGCTATTGCAATGGTTCCTCCGGCGCGATTGCAGAAAGCATCTATGGTGATGGCTGTCCCGTCTCGGCGTCCGCTTCCAATGCGGAGTTTGGCAATGGCAACGGTCTCGGCGTTGCCGTCGATGGTCAAGGCAATTTGTACCTCTACGATGGCTCGTCTTTCAGTGGCGGGATGTTGGTGCGCAAGGTGCTGGCGCAGGGCATGGGGGTGCAACCCGCGGCGACCCTGGCGGCATTGGGAACCGTGCACACGGCTAATCCGGCACAGTCGCTTGGTCTCGCGCAGACCCAGACCTTTGCAGCGCATTTTCCCTCAGCCACGGCCGCCTCCGCCACGCTGACGAACTCCACGAATGCGGACATGACCTACGGCACGCCTGCATGTACGTGGAACAGTTCGACGGATCATTCTGCGGACTGCACGGTGACCGTCACGTTCACCCCTACGGCCGTTGGACCGCAGTCCGCAACGATGACGCTGGCAGCCTCGGGCGGTGAAACCGAGACGCTCAATATGGCCAGCACGGTAAGAGGCTCGGCGCTGGCGGTCGATGCTGCGACCTCCGGCGGTGCGAGCCTACTTAACGCCAGCGCACTCTTCAGCGGGCATACACCCTCTGCCGTCGCGGTGGACGGTGCCAACAACGTCTATGCTGCCAGCGGCACAAGTATTCTGGAAGTCCTCGGTTCATCCTCTGCCGGCACGCAGATCCTGGCCTCCGGCCTGTCGGCTGCGCCCACCAGGATCGCGGTGGATCAGGCAGGCGACATCTATTACTTAAATGGCTCATCTTCAATTCAGGAGTTGGCGGTGACCAGCGCCGGTCAGGGATCGGCAGCCACCTACACCCAGAACTCCATCGCCTATACGCCGGGCAATCTAGCAGCGGCAAACCCGGTCGCTCTGGCTATCGATCAGGCAGGAAATCTACTGGTGGCCGACGAGCAAGGCTCGGTGGGAACCATCTACAGGCTCTCCCTGTCCGCTCAGGCCACGAACTCGCAATACAATTGCTCCTACCCATCCACAGCGGGTGCGCTGCCGTCGCTTTGTCAGGCGACGGTATATAAGGCGGGCGCTTTCGGAGCCATTGCCGCACTGGCAGTCGATCCCGCAGGAGACGTGTATGTGGTGGATGCCACCGCGAATGCGGTCGACAAGCTCACCCCAGGCATCGATGAGGCCTCAGCCGATGCTACCTACGAGCAGTATGTGTATACGGAGTCGACCGCACTCGCCAGCACGACGGCCACCGGCATAGCCGCAGACGCGGCGGGCGACCTCTACGTGCAGAGCAGTGCGGGTGTGACCATGTATTCGGTCAGCGGCGCCAGCGTTTCTGTTTTAGGCGCGCTGTCGACTCCGGTGGGCGTTGCAGTAGATGGTCTGGGCAATATCTACAGTGCGGATGCGGGCAGCACTTCCGTTACGGAGGTACAGCGCGGCGCCATCATAGAGAACTTCGCGTCGAGCTCAACCACCCAATTTTCTGCGACGCTGACTAACATCGGCAATCAGTTATCCACCACTCAGACAGCGACCAGCTCGACGGGCGCGGAGGCGGGCGACTTTATGCTCGCCGCAGGCGCCGGCAGCGGTTGCTCGTTCAGCAATAATTTGCTGGCTCCCCTGAGCGCCGGACAAGCCTGCACGATGACTGCGTCGTTCCCGGCGCTGGGCAATACGCAGGAGACCGACTACATCGCGTTCGGGCCCACGCCGCCCGCCACCGGAAGCGTCGGCATCCTGACCCTCACAGGCCTGGCGAATACGGAGGCGTTCGATACCACGATAACCATCGGTGCGGCATCGACCACAACGCCCACCTACGCCGCCAGTGGCACGCAAGTCTCTTTCCCCATTACCGTAACGGCCAGCTCTACGTCGACAGACGGCTCAGTGACCAACAACACCACAGGGCCAACGACATCGAATTATGTCACCGTGTCAGTGGATGCAGGAGCGGGTAGCAACTATTACTTCACGAATGCGAGCGGCCTGGCCGCTACGCTGACACTGAATCTTTCTGGACTCAGCGCAGGGACACACACATTCACGGTGACTTACCCGCAGCAGGGAGAACTGCTTACATCCACTGCCACATCCGGAACGATTACAGTAGTGCCGCTTGCGACCTCCATCACGTGGGCTCCCAGCACGGCTACGCAGCAAGTGAGCGCCGCCATTGGGCCCGGCGTGCTGGACGCGGCCCTATCCCCGAGTATTGCCGGCAGCTTCATCTACAGCACTGTCGGCGTGCCATCGTGCACAGCGACCAATACGTCCACCGTGGATGCGTCTACCTATTTGCCGATTGGATCTTACACGCTGTACGCAGTCTTCTGCCCAATAGACTCCACCGACTACACGAGTTCCAACACATCGATCAGCTACACCGTGACCAAAGCCATGACGGATACTGCGGTGGGTGCGTCCACCATGGTTGTAGCTCCAAGCGGTGGCAACTTCAGCACCCTGACCGCAGCATTGGAGGCGCTGCCGCCGGCCGGTGGAGCGATCTACCTGGCACCTGGAATCTATAGCGGGCAGAACGTGATCAGTTATCCCAACGTGCAACTGCGCGGTCTGGGCGGAGATGCTACTCAAGTCGTTCTCACGGGAGAAAATGGAAACTTCAGCAGTAGTAGCCTTCCTTCCGGCTTTACGCTGGGGCCAGCGGGCAAGGGAAGCGATGAGGGCTCCGCAACGCTCGATGTAAGTAAGAACACATTCATGGGCACGCAGGCTATCACCGGAACCTTCACGCCGAATAACTTCTACGCTGAATATCTGACGATCCAGAACACATACGATACGGATGCGTCGACTACAACCACAAGTGCAGCGTCCAGCAACGGCGGCACCTGCACTACAGGATCGACGGCCAGCACGTTGCAATATCTTTACAACAACAACAAGCTCTGCGGTTCCCAAGCCCTCGCGCTATACCTGAACTCCGATGCGTCGGTGCTGAATCATGTGAATCTTCTGAGCCAACAGGACACGCTGTACGCATCCAGCATCGGCTGTGGAACCTATTGCACGGTTGCGCGCGAGTATATGTGGAAGGGCCTGATCGTCGGTGACGTGGATTACGTATTCGGCGATGCGGCACTGGTCTTCGACCATACCCATTTTCTCACTACCTGGCACGGCCTTACGGCGACCGGACAGGAGACGATCGAGGCCCAGAACAAGCGCTATCCAACCGGTACCACCAGCAGTACGAACAGCTCAAACAGCACCAGTTCGGATTACCTGAGCGGGTTTATTTGTAATGGGTGCATGCTCATGTCGCAGAGCACGGGCATGACGGGGCTGTATTACGGTCGTCCCTGGGACATCAGCACCAGCAGCTATCCTTCTTCTTACTCGACGTGGATCATGCTTAACTCTTATGTGGACCAGGTAAATCCAAGCGGATGGATTGGCTGGGACGGAGCATCGGAGTATCTCTCGACCTCGACCTATGGCGAGTACAACACGCAGGCTTTGACGGATCCAGCCGTTGGCACCTACCCCTATCCCTTCTCCATCTTCAACAGCACTCCGTCGTTGCTCTATACATCGGACGCAAGCAATACGACATCGTCTTCGTTGATGCTGGCCGGCGGCAACACGGGAAGCTACGGCGTGACGGCCACCAGCAGTACACCGGCTAACCGGGAGTCTTCAGCCCTGACACTGACAGCTGCAACGGCAGCGGCATATTACCCGGTGGAGTTTCTGTCTACGCCGGTGCCTTCGACCAAGCTCTCTTCGGGGCAGGCTTCGACGTGGAATCCTGTGTCGGCCCTGGCCGCGCAAGTAAATGGCTTCGTTCCAGTGGCTAGTGTTGGCGCGCTGTCTCTTGGAAGCAGCGTAACGATTCTTGGCCGTCCGCAGACGCCCGGCGCAGGTGTAATTCCGACGGGCTCCTACGCGTTCTACGACAGTGTGGGCAGCAGTCAGGCCTGCACGGCGGCGTCGGCCAGTTGTGTTGCGCTTGCCGCAGGTTCTCTCGATGCAAGCGGCGAGGCGTATCTCACGACGAACTCGCTGGCCTCGGGGACGCACTACGTCACCATGGTCTATGGCGGCGACGCGAACTTCAGCGGAAGCACTTCGAGCGTCTATGGCATCTATGTGCTCGGCGCCGGGCAGATGGCAACGACCACATCCCTGGCGGTCAACAATACAAGTTCAACCACTGGCACCGCCATCACCGGGACCGTAACCGTGACTCCCAATACCGCGGGGGGCACGCTGTCGATCTACCTCGATGGCACGGTGGCCACTACGTGCACGCTTGCGAACGGTTCGTGTTCGTGGTCCATCGCGGGAGTAGCCGCGGGCACGCACAGCATGTATGCCAGCTATGCCGGCAATGTCAGCTTCGGTCTCAGTTCGTCGAGCAACGTGTCCGTGTATGTCGTGCCGCCCGTTGCCACAGGGGACACGCGCACCGTTGCCGAGCCTTCGTTCCCGGCGGTTTGCCAGAATCTGGCAGCGGCGCTCACCACCGACATTTCGCTTCAGGATCTGGACCCATCGGTAGACGCCACCACGTCCAACATCGATGGAGCGCGGATACAGGCGGCACTGAACAGTTGCTCGACGACGGCCATTGCTGCCAACACCAACATGGCGGTCGAACTCTCGATGGACAGCACGGCCACCTTCAACGCATTCCTGGCCGGACCTTTGTCGATGCCGTCCAACGTGACGCTACTGGTCGACCCCAATGTCACGCTCTACTTCTCGCGCAACGTACAGGATTACGACAAGGTGTCTGGCACGCATACCTGTGGCACGATTAATGGTGCTTCACCGACCTCAAGTTGCCTCCCTCTGATCGAAATTCCCGGCTCGTCGACCAACGTCGGCATCATGGGCTATGGCAAACTCAACGGCCGGGGCGGCAATACGCTCCTCAACGGGTTTGCGACGACTGGATATGCGCCACCGGCCGCCTATACCTGGTGGAACCTCGCCTCGCAGGCAAATGGAGAGGGCAGTCAGCAGAACCCTCGTTTCATCCAGATGGATACTGGCTCCAGCAACATAACGCTGTACAAGATTACCCTCCTCAACTCGCCGAACTTCCACGTTTCGACTACAGGCAAGGTCACCAATTTCACTGCTTGGGACATCAAGATCGTTACACCAACCACCGCGCGGAACACCGATGGGATTGATCCTGCCAACGTGCAGAACGGCACCATCACGCAATCCTGGATCTCCGACGGGGATGACAACGTTGCGGTAAGCAGTCCGGGCACAACCGCGCCGGCGCAGAATATATCCGTCACGAACAATCATTTCTATGCTGGCCATGGCGAATCGATCGGCAGCTATACGGGCGGCGGCGTCAGCAATATTCTGTTCGATGGAAACATGTCTGCCGGCAACTCCTGGGCAGGCTACGGAAGCGCCACGCTCACAGGTGTCGCCGATGGCAACTCGACCGCGATTCGCATTAAGACGGCCAACGATCGCGGCGGGCTGGTGACGAACATTCAGTATTCAAACTCCTGCTTCCTCGACCACAAGAGCGACATCCAGTTCACGCCGTACTACAGCAGCGGCGATTCCACGACCCTCTTTCCAAACTTCACCAACATCCTGATGCAGAATCTCATTTTCGAGAACGACGCTTCGAGTCAGGGCTCAGTGGAATTGACGGGCGAGTACAACAGCAATGCCACCGGTGGAACGCCAGTCATCAATCCGCTCTCCGCCACAATGGACAATGTAGTCTTCCCGTCGACACTCTCCGCTCTCGTGAACTCGACGATACCGGTTGAGTCGAGTTCCGTATGGGGAACAGGGAACTACAGTGGCGGCGCAGGGCAGTATGTTCATCTCACTGTCGGGCCTGGTCAGGTGTCGGGGGATTTCCTCACGGCCTACAACGCACTGGTGGCCAGTAGTGTGAACGACGACACGCTCACGAATCAGATCGGCTCGACCCATCTCAACCCGCCCGTCTGCACTTTCACCTATCTGGCGCCGGAGTTGACGGGGCCCTCCGGTGTCCCGCAAGCCGTCCCCTACGGCGGCAGCGCCGCGCTTGATGTCATCCTCACGCCGACCGTCGGCGGTGCCGCGTATCCGACGGGTACGGTGACGCTCACAGACGCCTTCACCGGCAATACGTTGATGGGAACCTTCAGCGGTCAGAGCGACACGCTCTCCGTTCCCATCCCGGCCGCGGACCTGACGGTCGGCAGCCACACCTTCAGCGCAACATCCTACACGGGCGACGCAAACTACACGGTACCCACTGCCTACCAGACCTTTGGTTCTTATGTGGTCACGGTCAATCGAGCGACGCCGACCGTAGCGCTGATATCGAGCGTGAACCCATCCACCTATGGCGCGTCGATAACCTTTACCGCGACCGTGCCCAACACCGCTACCGGAACCATGAGCTTCATGGATGGTTCGACGACGCTGGCCAGCGGCGTTGCCATCACGAACGGAAGCGCTTCATTCACAACCTCAACCCTTGGAAGCTCCGCAACGGCTCAGTCGATTACAGCGGTCTATAGCGGCGATAGCAACTACAACACCGCAACATCGAACGCCGTGGCACAACTCGTGAATACGGCTCCGGTTGTCGTCGTTGTAGCCGCCAACCTCGGCACCGTCCTCCTGCAAAACCCCGTCAGCTTTACGGCTACCGTAACGTCGACCATCAGCGTTCCCACCGGCACGGTCAGCTTTCTGGACGGCTCAACGGTGCTCGGCACTGCGACCCTGGTGAATGGCTCCGCCGTCTTAACCACCAGTTCTCTGGTGCTTGGATCGCACTCCATCACTGCGGACTATTCGGGTGACTCAAACTTTGCCGCTGTATCGAGTCCTGCACTCACGGAGTCGGTCATTACCATCACGGTGGGCGCGCCGAGCATGGGAACCGGAGGAACCGGCACTGGTAGCGGGACCGCGCAGACCATCGCTCCCGGGGGCACCGCATCCTACGTGTTACCTATCGCGCCCAGCACCGGCACAGCTTTCCCGACACCGCTCACTCTCACACTCGGCGGTTTGCCGTCAGGTGCGGCGCCCGCCGTGGCGCCCAGCGCATGGGTTGCATCCGCCAGCGCAGCCTCCACTTGGACATTGCCTGCGAACACCCCCATCGGCGGCAATACGGTCATTAACATCACCGTGCCACAAGTAACAGCGTCAGCTGCTGCGGTTGGTTCAGGGTTTGGATCGCGGCAAACGCCTCTGGCTCTCGCGCTGCTAGTGTTACCGTTTGCCTGGCGCCTCCGCCGGGGTGCAAGAAAGTTCCGCCGCGCAATGTCTCTGGTACTGTGCCTGGCTGCTGGATTGGTTGTAATGGCCGCCGTAACCGGTTGCGGCAGTAATCCCCCACCGCCGAAAACCTACAGCGTGAGTGTGACCGTCTCGTCCGGTCCGCTGACCCAAACGTCCACGCTCTCTCTTACGGTGCAGTAATAAGGAAGAAGGACACCAGGGTGCTCTCGGACGGCGACCCACCGCATCGAGAGCGCACCTGTACGATCTGGAAGTTATTGAAAATAAATGGTGGAGGCGGCGGGAGTCGAAC
>VFSW01013378.1_pt1 | contig 11407 bp, 12 predicted proteins | sample 5358111 | NCBI WGS metagenome assembly VFSW01 (sample SAMN11554181, study PRJNA540505) | mine drainage metagenome | isolation source: sediment from site ElyBrook_90M | place: USA: Ely Copper Mine, Vershire, VT | collected 2017 | reverse complement strand
AGGGCGGTTAGCTCAGCTGGTTAGAGCGTCTGGTTTACACCCAGAAGGTCGGGGGTTCGAACCCCTCACCGCCCACCATTTGCTTCCGCCAGACGTTTGATATTGGGATCGGACTGCTTTATACAAGAGCTAACTGCTCTTCAGTGGGCTCCGCTCAACAATACCAGGGCTCAGTCAGATACGGCACCGTCGCGCGCGCCGCCATGGGCACATCGACCGGCCACTCTCCAGCCTTCGCCAGATCCCAGATCTTCCGGAAGATTTCGAGCCTCGGCGTCCGCCGCCGCTCTTCGCGCTTGATCGTTTACTGAATAGCGGCGCACAGCGCATCCACTTCGCCATCGCGAATACGCCAGGGGTAACACAGGCCCTTCCAATCGAACCGCTGGACCATCGCCCGTACCTCGGGCAGTTTCATCAGCAGAGACCCTTCCGGGATCAACAACCGGATGGCCAGTTGAATTGGCGCGACCTGGTCCGCCAGTCCCAGGGTCACCAGGGCGCGCAGAAATTCGGCGAAACTCTCGCGCGTGGTCCACGGCGTAAATGGAATGAAGGTCGGCGCCATCGCCAGGCCCGCGGCGCGCATCAGGCGTAGCGCCTCTTCAAAATCCGCGCGGGTGTGGCCCTTGTCCAACTTCTCCAGCACGCCGTCATCCAGCGATTCCACGGCGCTGGTGACGAACAGACACCCCGCCGCCTGCAACTCCGGCACCAGCGCGCGATGCTTCAGCAGGTGCTCGATCTTGATTGTGACGTCGAACGTCAGGTGGGGCCACTCCCGGTGCAGCGCCTCGACAATCGGCATGGCGTGGCCCGGGCCGTTCAAAAAATCCGGATCGCCGAATGTGATGTGCTCGGCGCCGGCAGCCACCTGCCGGCGAACATCCTCCAGCACCACGTCCTGCTGCACAATGCGAAAGACCCCCTGGTACACCGGCACCACCGGGCAATGGCGGCACAAGTGGCGGCATCCGCGGCTGGCCTCCGTGTACCCTACGCGCCGCGTGCCTTCGCCGGTCACCAGCCGCGCATACGCACCCAGTGCCGGCAGTCCCGTCCTGTCGGGCACCTGGAACTGCTGCCGCGCCAACGACACCTGGGTGCTTTTCACGAATTCCTCGCCCGCGCTCAAGCGCCGCGCCAGTTCCACCAACCCCGGTTCGAATTCGCCGCCTATCAGGGTCTTGACTCCCGCCGACCGGAGAACCTTCTCGTTGAGCGGCGCGTACAGTCCGTATCCGCACAAATGCGCCGTGGGATTCAATTGCCGCACGCGATCGATCAACCGCAGGAACAACCGCGTCGCGGTATGCATCGGCAGGAAGAAGGCGATCAGGCCCGCCTCCGCCGCGGTGGCCGCTGGCAGAGGGCTGCACGATAGGTCCGCCACGGTCACCTGGTGCCCTTCGGCGCGCAACCACGCGGCCGGGGAAGCCAGGCCAAACGGCTGCCGCCCCAGTTCGTACGTTGAAACCAAAAGGACTCGCACTTCATCCATTATGACGTTAGTAACGCCTTTGATAAAATAAAGCCAGACCAAGACGTCTTCCCTCACATGCTTTCCGCACTCACCGTCGCTGACGAAATACTCGACCTGAAGAAGCAGCGCAAAGCCATTCTGCTGGCGCACCATTACCAGGAGCCCGAAATTCAGGAGTTGGCCGACGTGGTGGGCGACAGCCTGGAACTGGCCCGCAAGGCGCGCGAATTCGAGGGGGACGTGATCGCCTTTTGCGGTGTGTGGTTTATGGCCGAAACGGCCAAAGTGCTGAATCCCAACCGCATTGTGGTGGTGCCGGACCGCGAGGCCAGTTGCAGCCTGGTGGATGCCTGCCCTGTCGAGCCGGTGCGCGAATTCCGGCGGCGCAACCCGGACCACGTGGTGGTCAGCTACATCAACACCTCCATCGAAGTGAAGGCCGAAAGCGACATCCTCTGCACGTCGCGCAACGCCGTAAAGATTGTCAATTCGATTCCCGCGGAAAAGCCCGTCCTCTTTCTTCCGGATCGCAACCTGGGCAATTACGTGAAGCGGCAGACCGGCAGGGAAAACATGCAGATCTGGCAGGGAACCTGCATCGTCCATGCCACGTTTCCGGCGCGTCGCGTGGTGGAGGCGAAAATCGAACATCCCGGCGCCAAGGTGGTGGCCCACCCGGAATGTCCGGAATCGGTGCTGGAACTGGCGGATTTCGTAGGTTCCACCAGCGCCCTCATCGAATGGTGCGCGGCGTCCGATGCGCGCGAATTCATCGTGATGACCGAAAGCGGCATCCAATATTCGCTCTCCAAACTGCCCGGCAAGCAGTTCTATTTTGTGGCCAATGAGAACTGCAATTGCAGTGAGTGTCCCTACATGAAGCTCAACACGCTGGACAAACTGCGCGACTGCCTGGCCAATCTGGAACCGCGCGTGGAACTTTCGGCCGGCCTCATGCAGCGCGCCTTGGCGCCCCTCGAGCGTATGCTCGCCGTGAAATAGATGAAACCTCCCGCTCCGCTTCGCGACAGCTTCGGGCGGGTGCATGACAACCTGCGCATCAGCGTCACCGACCGCTGCAATATCCGCTGCTTCTACTGCATGCCGGAAACCGACGTGCGCTTCGTGGACCGCCGCGAGATTCTGGATTTCGAAGAGATCGAACGCTTCGCGCGCATTGCCGCGGGCATGGGCATCACTAAAATTCGCGTCACCGGGGGCGAACCGCTGGTACGTCGCGATCTGCCTGTGCTGATCCGCCGGCTGGCTGGCATTCCGGGAATCCAGGACCTGGCGCTGACCACCAATGGCGTGCTGCTGGCCGATCAGGCGGAGGCTCTCTACGAAGCCGGTCTGCGGCGCTTAAACGTGCATATCGATACGCTCGACCGCGAGCGTTTTTTCCGCATTACCCGGCGCGACGAACTGCCCAAGGTGCTCGCCGGACTGGAGGCCGCCCGCCGTACCGGTTTTTCGCGCATCAAACTCAATGCTGTTGCCGTGAAGAACGTAGTGGAAAGCGATATCGTTCCGCTGGCCCTCTACGCTCGTGAAAACGGCTTCGAGGTGCGCTATATCGAGTTCATGCCACTGGATGCGCAGAACCTCTGGGACCGCAGCCGCGTGTTGCTGGCGGACGATATCATCGCCGCCCTGTCGCGCGAAATCTCGCCGCTCATGCCGGTGCCCGATCCCGACCCGCGCGCGCCCGCCACCGAATATACCTATGCCGATGGCGGCGGCTCGGTGGGGTTCATCGCGTCGGTCAGCCGTCCCTTCTGCCTCAACTGCAATCGCATCCGCCTCACCGCCGATGGCAAACTGCGCTACTGCCTCTTCGCCATTGAGGAAGACGATGTGAAGGTGCTGATGCGCGGCGGAGCTTCCGACGAGGAAATCGCCGCCCTGGTACGCCGCAACGTGGCCGGCAAGTGGGTAGGCCACGAAATCAACTCCGGCAAGTTCGTGGCGCCGCCGCGCCCCATGTATTCCATCGGCGGCTAGCGCACGGCTACCGCATATAGAACAGGCTCAATCGCGGCAGGCCGGATTTTTCCAGCAGGTGTCGCTCCAGGTATTGTTTCTCCAGCATGCAGAGCTGGTCCGCGGTCATCTTGTTGCGATAGGGACGCAACTGCCGGTCCAGCGTCTGCCGCGCGTCCAGCATCTCTTCTTCGGTTTGCCGCGAACGCGCCAGCGCAAGCATGCGCTCTTCCAGCACCGTCAAACGCTGCTCCAGCGCTTCCAGATCGTGGTAATGGCCCTCCGCCTCGGAGGCCAGTTTGTTCAGCGCCGCCGTGGTGGCCTCGTACTCCGCGGGGAGCGCCGCCGCATTGCTGGTCAGGTAAGCGCGCAGTTCCTCCAGCCCGAAGGGCGGAGCCGCCTCCTTGCGCACTTTCGGTTGCGCCGTTCCGGCCATCACCTGCGCTTCGGTGAGCACGGCCTGCGCACAGAAGGCCAGCGAGTTCACCATCTGCGTTTTCACCTTCCGGCCGCGCCATTTTTCGAAGGCCGCGTCGATGCCGCGCAGCACCGCCTCCAAAGGCACACCGGAATTTTTCCAGCTCTCCAGCAGCGCCCAATCCAGCGGCGAGAGCAGAAACAGGCTGGTGCCGCGGGCCCGCTGGAAGTGCTCTTCCGTTTCGGTGAAATAGTTGAAGTAGTTTAGTGCCTGTGGTTCCGTTCCCATATCATTTGCAGGCCTTCGAGCGTGAGATGCTCATCGACTGTTTTAAGGAAGCGCGAGCCCGCCACGATCATGTGCGCCTGCCCGCCGGTGGCTACCAGCGCGGTATCGGGTCCCAGGCTGTTCACCATGTGCTCCAGGATTCCATCGATCATGCCAATCGCGCCGTAATACAGGCCGGAGCGGATGCTGGCCACGGTATTGGTGCCGATCACGTTCTTGGGCGGGCGGAAATCCACCAGCGGCAGGCGCGCCGTTTTGCTGAACAGCGCATCCACGGCGATCCCGATTCCCACCGCAATGGCGCCTCCCAGGTATTCGCCGTTTTTGGAGATCACGTCGAAGTTGATGGTGGTCCCCATGTCCACTACCACGCAGGGGCCGCCGTACTTGGTGAAGCCGGCGACGCCGTTTACCAGGCGGTCCGCGCCCACTTCGTAAGGATTATCGTACTTGTTGACGATCCCCAGGTCCGTGCGCGGCCCAACAAACATGGCGGACATGTGAAAGTAGCGCTCCGCCATCGCGGCCAGAGTGGAATCGATGGGCGGCACCACGCTCGAAACGATCATGCCCTCCACTTGCGCGATATCCAGATTGGCCGGGCCGAACAGGTTGTGCAACAGAATGCCCCACTCGTCGGCCGTCTGCTCGTGCACGGTACGAAGCCGCCACTGCGAGATCAGCGTCTTCCCTTCGAATGCGCCGATGGTGATATTGCTGTTGCCTGCGTCAAGAGCGAGCAGCACGTACGCCTCCTGCAAGGATCAGAGTATCGGTTCCGTCGTCCTTGCGCACGATCAGGAATCCGTCAGCATCGAGTCCCGCGGTGGTGCCTTCGATGACGCCATCGGGCAGGGCCACGGTGACCCGCCGCCCGGCGGCATAACTGGAACTTTGTGTGAACAGCCGGAGAATGGTTTCCTTATCTTCCGGCGTCACGCGCTCAACTGCGTGCAGCAGTTCGATCAGCAGTCCGGTAAGCGGGAAGTCGCGCCCGCCGGCGGCCACGCGTAAGGATGTGGCCTCACCGGCGAGCTCGGCGGAAAACTCGCGGTGGTTCACGTTGCTGCCGATTCCCGCGAGGGCGCGCCCGTCCACCAGTTGCACCAGGATGCCGGCAACCTTTCGCGAGCCGATCATGAGGGCGTTGGGCCAGCGCAGGTCGCAAGCCACGCCGGTGGCCTGCGCCACGGCCTCGACGGTCGCCAGGCCCAGCGCCAGCGTCAGCACCGGAGAAGGCGGAAGCACCAGCGAAACGTACAACCCATTCCCCGCTTCGGAGTGCCACGAGTGGCCGTGCCGGCCTTGTCCCGCGGTCTGCTCCCCCGCAACCACCACCGAGCCAGGCTCCAATCCCGCCGCCGCGGTCATCGTGGAATCGATGGTGTCGTAGTACACGATGCGCCGCTCGGGAAAAGCATCGCGGATACGGGCGAGGTCGAGACTCTTATCTGCGTTCATCTGCGTTTATCTGCGGCCCCATCAGTTCCAGCCGGAAACTGAGATCCATGGCGCGAGCGGAATGCGTGATCGCGCCGGCGGAAACGAAATCGGCTCCAGCCTCGGCGTACCCCCGGACCGTCTCCAGCGTAATGCCTCCGGATAGTTCCACCGTGGCGCGCCCGCAGATCTCCCGCACCCACTCCGCGGCCTCCGCTGGCGTCAGGTTGTCCAGCAGCAGGTGCTTCGCGCCGCAGCGCAACGCTTCGTGCAGTTATTCGCGCGTGCGCACTTCAATTTCGACCGGCAGCCCGGCGCCTTGCGCCGCCGCCATGGCCTGGGCCACGCCGCCGGCCGCTGCAATGTGATTGTTTTTGATCAGAATGGCGTCGAACAGCCCGATGCGATGATTGGTGACGCCTCCGGCCGCCGCGGCGCGTTTTTCGAGCACGCGGAGTCCGGGGGTGGTTTTGCGCGTATCCAGCACCTGGCAGCGGGTACCCGCAACCGCGTCGGAATAACGGCGCGCGAGCGTGGCCACCCCGCTCAAACGCTGCAAGAAGTTCAACGCCACCCGTTCGCACTCCAGCAACGTACGCGCCCGGCCGCGGACGGTGGCCACCACTTCGCCATTGCCGCAGACATCGCCATCGCGTTTCAGCACGGACAGCTCATCCACACCGCCGCGCAGATCGTAAATCTCGGAGAGCAGATCCAGGCCGGCGACCACCAAAGGCTCGCGGGCCAGAAAGCGCCCCCGCGCCATGCGCGATTCGGGCACGCAAGCCTGGCTGGTAACGTCACCGGGGCCGATGTCTTCTGCCAGCGCCAGGCGCACCACTTCGTTCATAATGCGTCGTCGATTTTGCGGAGCTGGGTCTTATACTCTTCCAGCTTTTTGCGGATGCTTTCCACCACGTGATCCGGGGCGCGCCCTAAGAATGTCTCATCGCCCAACTGGCGTTCCGAGTTGGCGATGTTCTTGACAAGCTGATCGCGCTCTTTGGCCATCCGTTTTCGCTGCGCCTCTTCCTGAGTCTTGGGCACGTGCAGCACCAGGTCGAACTGCGCCGTGGACCGCATTGCCGCCGCTTTGGGCGCCCCTTCCGCTTTGAATTCCAGCGTCACGTTGGCCAGCTTCTGAATGGCCGTCGCGTGCCGCCGGGCCATCTCCAGCGCATCATTGCGGGAATACAGCGTGCCTTCCAGTTGCTGCTTCGGATCCAGTTTGGCCTCCGTACGCAACGTGCGTGCCATAGTCACGATTTCCTGCAACAGTCCGATTTCGCGCTCCGCCACATGATCGGTGGAATCCTGCCTGTATTGCGGGTACCCCGCGATGGCGATGGACGCCGGCCGTCCCTCCGCGTGAGCGGCCAGACGCTGCCATAACTCTTCGGTGAGGAACGGCATGGCCGGATGCAGCAGGCGCAGCGCCGATTCGAACGCCGCCAGAATATTGCGCCAGCCCGGCGTCAGGCCGCTGTTTTCCTGGAACTTCAGCTTCTTCAGTTCCACGTACCAATCGCAGAATTCGTGCCAGAAGAATTGCCAGAGCACCTGCGCCGCCTCGTGATACCGGTACGATTCGATGGCGCGATTCACCTGCTCGGCGCAACTGTTCAACCGGCTGAAAATCCACCGGTCTTCGATGGACACTTCCAGCGTGACCGTATCGGGCTGGGGCCGAAACTCTTCCAGCCGTTCCGGCACCCAGGGCTCCACGCCCGAGCGCTCCATATTCAGGAACAGGAACCGGCTGGCATTCCAGATCTTATTGGCGAAGGCGCGCGAGCTTTCCATGCGCTCTTCGGTCAGCACGATGTCCGTCCCCGGCGCCGCGCCCTGCAGCAGGGCCATGCGCACCGCATCGGTGCCATACTTTTCCGTGACCACCAGCGGGTCCACCACGTTGCCCTTCGTCTTGGACATCTTCTGCCGCTCGGCGTCGCGCACCAGTCCGTGGATGTACACCTGGCGGAACGGCGCATCGCCCATGAACTCGATGCCCAGCATGGCCATGCGCGCTACCCAGAAGAACAGAATATCGAAGCCGGTGATCAGCAGGGAGGTGGGGTAAAACGTCGCCAGGTCTTCGGTCTGGTCGGGCCAGCCCAGCGTGGAAAAGGGCCAGAGACCGGAGCTGAACCACGTGTCGAGCACGTCTGTATCCTGCACCGGATCCTCGCCGCCGCAGTTGGGGCAGCGCGCCGGTGTCTCGCGCGCCACAATGATCTCCTGACACTCCCGGCAATGCCACGCCGGAATCCGGTGTCCCCACCAGAGTTGCCGCGAGATGCACCAGTCGCGGATGTTGTACATCCACTCGTAATAAGTTTTGGTCCAGTTGGCCGGGATGAATTCGATGCGCCCGCTCTCCACCGCCTCGATAGCTTTTTCCGCCAGCGGCTTGGTCTTCACGAACCACTGCGTGGAGATGATCGGCTCCACCACGGTTTTGCAGCGGTCGCATTTGCCCAGGCTGAGGGGATAGTCCTCGATCTTGACCAAGTCGCCGGGCGATTGCAGATCGGCCACCACGCGCTTGCGCGCTTCGAAGCGGTCGAGCCCCGCGTACGCACCCGCCGCGGCGGTCATCGCACCGCTTTCGTCGATAACCTGAATCTTCGGCAGATTGTGACGCCGGCCCGCTTCGAAATCGTTCAGGTCGTGCGCCGGCGTAACTTTGACTACCCCCGTGCCGAATTTCGGATCGGCCAGTTCGTCCAGAATGATGGGGATCTCACGATCCATCAGCGGCAACCGCACCGTCCTCCCGTGCGGTCCAGGTAGCGTTAATCCTTCGGGTTGATGGCCACCGCGGTATCGCCGAGCATGGTTTCGGGCCGGGTCGTCGCCACGGTCACGAAGCGGCCGGGCATCCCGTTCACCGGATAGCGGATATGCCACAAGTGGCCGGGGACGTCGGCATGGGCCACTTCCAGGTCGGAGATGGCGGTGTGGCAGCGCGGGCACCAGTTCACCATGTACTCGCCGCGGTAAATCAGCCCCTTCTCATACAGCCGGACGAACACCTCGCGGACCGCGCGGCTCAGCCCCGGATCCAGCGTAAACCGCTCGCGCGACCAGTCGCACGACGCGCCCAGCCGGATCATCTGGCGTTTGATGGTATCCCCGTATTGCGCCTTCCATTCCCAGACGCGCTTTTCAAACTCTTCGCGGCCCAGGTCCCGGCGCTGTATGCCCTCTTCGGCGAGTTTCCGCTCCACCACCATCTGTGTGGCGATGCCGGCGTGGTCCGTCCCGGGCAGCCACAGGGTGTTGTCGCCCAGCATCCGGTGCCAGCGGATGGTGACGTCAATCTCGGTGTGTTCGAGCATGTGGCCGATATGCAGCGAACCGGTCACGTTGGGCGGCGGAATAACGAGCGAAAATACTCGCCCGGCAGCTTTGCTGGAGGCGCGGAAGATGCCGGAGTCAATCCACCACTGCGCCCAATGCGGTTCGAACCGCTGTGGCTCGTACACTTTTTCAATTTGCATGGGGAAAATTCTATTTTAGCAGGCGCTTTTATCCGGCAGGCGGCGCGCTACGCCCCGGACGCCGCCCTGGCCTGGTGCAATGCCGCGATCACCGCCGCCGTGGAGCAGTCCAGCGGCTCTTCTCCGGAAACCACCAGGTCCGCGTACTTTCGCGTAGGATAGACGAACCATTCGGCACCCGGCAGCACCGTGCGGGTATACTGCGCCCGCACCGATTCGGGCGTCCGCCCGCGTTCGGCAACGTCGCGCCGCAAGCGGCGCTGAAAGCAGACGTCTGGATCGGTCTGGACGAACACCTTGGTATCCAGAATGCCGCGCAGTTCCGGCCAGTAGAAGACGAAGAGGCCTTCCACAATCACAAACTCGTGCGGCTCTATAATGCGGGTGCCCGGCAGCCGGGTGTGTTCCGCGAACGAATAGACCGGCTCTTCGAACGGGCGCCCCTCGGCCAGGTCGCTCAGGTGTTCGTGGAGCAGTTCCCAATCCAGCGCGTCGGGATGGTCGAAGTTGGTTCTGGCCCGCTCCTCCAAAGGGAGGTGGCTGATGGCCCGGTAATAGGAATCCAGCGAAACGATGGAGGTTCCCGGAAGTTTCAGGCAGAGTTGTCGCGCCAACTCGGTCTTACCTGAACTGGACGGACCGGCAATGCCGATGATGTGTGGTCTCATTGGTCTGACGGGGGAGTCACTCCAGTTTCGCATACCTGGCGCACGGCTTCCAGCAATCCGTCGATGGTAAATTCCCTGGCTTCCACGGTAACCGCGATGCCCAGATCCCGCGCCGTGCGCGTGGTAATGGGACCGATGGACGCCACAGGCACCCCCGCCAGACACGCTGTGCCGGCGAGCGCCACGAAATTCTGGACGGTGGAAGAGATGGGGAAGTTGATGCAATCGCAGTGCGATATGCTTCCACCACGTCCACCCGCGCGCCCCGGCGGGTCAGTTCCACGGGCACAAGGTCGCGAGCCACAGCGGCACGCGGAAGCAGCACGCGCTTGCCGGCGAGTTCGTGGCCGGTGAAGGCTTCCAGCAAGCCTTCGGCCACGTACTCCTTCCCCATCAGGTCCACTTTCAGGTGCAGCGCTTCCACCGCCGCCCGCGTCGCCGGTCCAATGGCGCAAATGCGGGCGCGCAGCACGCGGAAATCGGCGGCGGACCGGTCCAGCCGTTCCACGAAGTGGCGCACGCCGTTGGCGCTGGTGAAAATCAGGTAATCGTACGAAGCCAGATCGGCAATCGCGCGGTCCAGCGGTCCGTAATCCGCCGCCGGCCGGATCTCGATTGCCGGTATTTCGATAATCCGGGCGCCGAGCGCCTCCAGGCGTGTGGAAAGGGCTCCGGCCTGCGCGCGCGCCCGCGTCACCACGATGCGCTTGCCGAACAGCGGGAGCCGTTCGAACCAGTCCAGCTTCTGGCGCAGCCGCACCACTTCCCCCACGATGATCGTGGCCGGAGGCTTCATGCCCTGCCGCTCGATCAGTCCCGGCAAGGTGGCCAGGGTGCCGCAGAGCGTCTGCTGATCCGGGCGCGTGGCCCAGCGCACCGCCATCGCCGGTGTCTCTGGGGCCCGGCCGCGGGAGATCAGTTCGCGCGCGATTTGCGAAAACGTGGTGAGCCCCATGAAAATCACCAGCGTCTCGCTCATCCCCACCTTGTCCCAATCGATCTCGCTGACGGCGTGGCCGGTAACAAATGTGACCGCCGAAGTATGCTCGCGATGCGTGAGCGGCACTCCCGTGTACGCGGCGACACCCAGCGGCGTGGCAATTCCCGGGACCACTTCGAAAGGAATTCCGGCGTCCGCCAGCGCCTCCGCCTCCTCGCCGCCCCTGCCGAAGATAAACGGGTCGCCGCCCTTCAACCGCACCACCATCAGGCCCCGGCGGGCCCGCTCGATCAGCAACTCGCAGATCTCTTCCTGGCTGAACGCGTGCACCGACCGCTTCTTCCCTACATACAGCCGTTCCGCCTGCGCCGGCGCCAGGTCCACCAGCGCCTCGGCAGCAAGATTGTCGTAGAGAACAGACTCGGCGGCCTCCAGAATGCGCCGGCCTTTGACGGTAATTAGAGAAGGATCACCCGGCCCGGCGCCCACAAGATAGACTTTACCGGCACCACAGGACGGGAGGCCTGTCCCACTCACGAATACACCGTCTCCAGAATCTGCCGCGCGCCCATCCCCAGCAGCGTTTCGCCCATCCGCCGACCCAGTGCTTCCGCCTGGCCCACCGCGCCGGTCGATTCCGCGCGGATGATCTCGCTGCCGTCCGGCGATGCCACTACGCCCAGC
>VFSW01013377.1_pt1 | contig 11407 bp, 10 predicted proteins | sample 5358111 | NCBI WGS metagenome assembly VFSW01 (sample SAMN11554181, study PRJNA540505) | mine drainage metagenome | isolation source: sediment from site ElyBrook_90M | place: USA: Ely Copper Mine, Vershire, VT | collected 2017 | reverse complement strand
TTCAGGCCTGCAAAGAATATCCTGATTGCATCGTATACAACTTATCGCACGATGAAAGCATTACCGCCGAGGTAAAGAAAATTTTTGGTCCCCATAAGAGAGTGGCCAGCGGCCCCGAGGTCAATTTATTCTGGCAAATGGTGACAAACCTGAAGCGGGTCAAGGGGGATCTTGAAAAAAGCCAGAATCAGTTGCAGGCCATTATCCATAACGCGATGGATGGCATCATCACCGTTGACGAGTCGGCAATAATTTTTGGCTTCAATCCTGCAGCCGAGGAAATATTCGGATATACGCAGCAGGAAATATTGGGCAAGAATCTGAATATACTAATGCCCGAACCTTTCCGAAGCGAGCATGATGCACATATCAGCCGCTACAAAGAAACCGGCAAGACAAAAATCATTGGCATTCGGGGCCGCGAGGTAAACGCCGTTCGAAAAAACGGCGATATATTCCCCATGGAATTATCCGCGTCGGAAATGATATTGGGCGGCCTGAGCTTCTTCGTCGGCATTGTCCGTGACATTACAGAACGCAAATTGGCCGAAGAAAAAATAGCGCATTTGGCCCATTACGATTATTTGACCGACCTTCCCAATCGCGCCCTGCTTCTGGACAACCTTGAACATGCGGTCGCTCTGGCCAAACGTAAAAACTACACAGTCGCCGTGATGTTCCTCGATCTTGACGGGTTCAAAAAGGTCAACGACACAATGGGACACGAGGCCGGGGACTCGCTCTTGCAGGAAGTCGCCAAGAGATTAAAGGCCTCGGTCAGGGATTCAGACTCAGTGGCGCGGGTAGGCGGGGACGAGTTTATTTTTGTGCTGAACGAGATTGGCTCCGATGAAAATGCCGCCCTTTTTGCAAATAAAATAATCGCCGCATTATCAAAACCGTTTGAACTGAAAGGGCAGCAGTGCCATGTGGGCGGCAGTATAGGAATCGCCATTTACCCGGATACCTCGCAAGATACCAAAACACTCGTCAAGCAAGCTGATGATGCAATGTATCTGGCAAAGCAAAGCGGGAAAAATACCTACAAATTTTATCGGGATGTCATCCCGAAAACGCAGCCCCCGCTCAAGCCTCGGGACGCATCTGCTGGAACAAAATAACATCCCGGATGCTGGCGCTGTCGGTCAGCAGCATCACCAGCCTGTCGATTCCGATACCCTGCCCCGCAGTCGGCGGTAAACCGTATTCAAGCGCCCGGATGTAATCGTTGTCCTTAAACATCGCCTCTTCGTCGCCGGCATCTTTCGCCGCGACCTGTTCATCAAAACGCGCTTCCTGATCTTCCGGGTCGTTCAATTCGGAGAAACCGTTGGCGATCTCGCGCCCAACGATGAACAACTCGAAGCGCTCGGTAATGGCCGGATTCGCATCGCTGCGGCGTGCCAGCGGAGAAGCTTCGGCGGGATAATCAACGATGAACGTCGGCTCGAACAATTGCGTCTCGGCCAGCTCCTCGAACAAATACAGTTGCAGACTGCCCAGCGCATCACTGGATTTGTATTTTGCTTTCAAGTCTTGCAGCTCATTGATGAGAAAGTCGCGGTCATTCAACTGCGCATCGGTAAATTGCGGATGATATTTCCGGATCGCCTGCGTCATGGTCAAACGATGGAACGGCTGCGCCAGATCGAGCTCCCGCCCTTGGTAGGAAAGAACCGTCGTGCCCAGCACTTTGCGCGCGACCTCGATAAATAATTTTTCGGTGAAATCCATCAGATATTTGTAATCACGATAGGCTTCGTAGAATTCAATCATGGTAAATTCCGGATTGTGCCGTGTCGACAACCCTTCATTGCGGAAGTTGCGGTTGATCTCGAATACCTTCTCGAAACCGCCCACCACCAGACGCTTCAAATACAACTCGGGTGCAATACGCAGATACATTTCCATATCCAGCGCATTGTGGTGCGTGGTGAAAGGCTTGGCCGATGCACCGCCGGGGATGGAGTGCAGCATCGGCGTTTCCACTTCAAGATAATCGTGCCGCGCGAAAAACTCGCGAATTACCTGAATAGTCTTGCTGCGTATCGCAAACACGCGGCGCGTGTCTTCATTGGTGATGAGATCGACATAACGCTGACGGTATTTTTGTTCCTGATCGGTCAGGCCGTGGAACTTTTCCGGCAACGGACGCAATGCCTTGGTCAGCAAACGTAGCCCGGTGACGCGCACCGAAAGCTCGCCCGTCTTGGTCTTAAACAACTCACCCGTCGCACCGAGAATATCGCCGAGATCATAATGCTTAAAGGCATTGTGCATCTCCTCGCCCGTATCGCCGTTGCTGATAAAAAGCTGGATGCGCCCGCTCATATCCCGAATGGTGGCGAAGCTGGCCTTGCCCATCACCCGCTTCAACATCATGCGCCCCGCCACCGCGACAGGGATCTTTTGGCTCTCCAATTGCTCTTTGTCCTGCTCGCCATAGGCGGCATGCAAATTGGCAGCAATATTTTTGCGCTCGAAATCGTTGGGGAACGCGATACCGCTCTTGCGCAGCTCCTGCAACTTGGCACGGCGCTCGGCGATGATTTGGTTTTCTTCCTGGGGTGGAGTGATAGATTCAGTAGTCATGGTGCTTGGCTATATTAAGTTAGTTATCGGGCGGCATTTCCGCAGGCGCAAGATTGTGTCACGAATGCCCTGTCCGGCGCAATTTGGGATTGAGTGTACGCAAAAATGCTTCCACCTGTCCGAATGGGATGCGCTCTTGCTCGAGCCGCAAATCAACGCCTTCGGGAGACAACAAATTAAAGGCGTCACGCTCAGCGTCAGTCAAGAAGGACGGAATTTCTTTTACCGGGGATGCTTCCGTAACGCAAAAGATACGATTTTCGTCCAGGGTCTTGCTGTCCATCAACATGGATTCAACATGCGGAAACAATTCACGCAAACGCGAAAGAATCGCAAAGCCGTGCGTATCCAAATCGCCCCAGTAAATAATACGTTTGGTTTTTAACCAGCCGACATCGGCCAAGCTGCCCACGCCGTAACCCAAAGAAAAAATGACGATGCTTTTGGGGAAGCCCGGGAATGCCAGTCCGTTCACTTTGTTTTCGGTGATGAACACGTATTCCGGCGGAAGTGCCAAGCGACAGAAATCTTGCAGCGGCAGAGTAATGTCGGTGACTCCCGCCAAAGCCAAAGAAGAATCAAGCACGCGGAAACGTATCAGGTGTTGGTCAAAACGCAGGCCATAGCGCAGCTCAAACGATTTTGCATCGCGCTCAATTGCGGATGCCGGCAACAAAATATCGAGCAAAACGGTTAACTGGGTTTTGTGCTGTTCGATGAACTTACTATCAATGCCAGGCAAGTCAATCTGGCGGATAAATATATCCGGGCGCGGATGGGCGATGAACCAGGCGGCGACGCTGAGCAACTTGCTCCAATCCGCAAGGTTGTCCAATAGCCAGCGTGGCTTGTCGTTCAATACTTCGGCAAGGGTCGGATGTTGCGCCAGAGTTAGTTGCGCCAGTTGTTTAAATTGTGTTGCTTCCCGCTGCTTGCCGATAAAGCGCAAAAAATCCTGTTCTGAATCAAAATAAATTCGACAGGGTAAATGCTGTTCGCCCAATTGACGATGGACAACAGGCTCGAACTCAACCTGATAGCCGTAGCCCAATGTGGCTTTGGCGGAGGCGTTTAGCTCGTGCAGCGATTTGCTGATATTTGCGAATTCATTGAGTAACTCACGACCGCTCGGCTTGCCGAAAGAAATCTCAAGAGCTTGCCAGGGTGCGCCAGATAAGCACTGGCGGTGATATGTATAACCACTCCAGTGGCGCTGTGCTTTGGCGCGAATGTCTTGCGGGGTAATCACGATGCCAATCCAATTCTATCGTAGGGGCGTATGGCAATACGCCTTTTTTCATTCGTTGTAACCCCAAGGGCGTATTGCCATAGCCGCTACGGAATAATCGCATGAACCCGCGCTTTTTCTTCGCGATATTCGGCGATGGTGAGCGATCGAATCACCGAGTCATTGCCTTCGTTATTGTGAACGAGATGGACCGAACGCACATAGTTTTCGATAACGTGTATTTTTTGCAGCGGCGTGACGATGAGTAATTGCAAGCCCAGCTTGGCAAATAACTCCAGTCCGTAGCGCGCTGATTCATCCGAGCCACGCCCGAATGCCTCGTCTATCATCACAAAGCGAAACGCGCGCGTGGAGCGGTTCAGCTGGCCGGTGTCAGATTGGGACACACCATATTGATACGCAAGCGCGGAGGCCAAAATGGTGTAGGCCAGCTTCTCTTTTTGGCCACCGGACTTTCCCGCCGAGTCCGAATAAAACTCTTTTTCAGTATTATCTTCTTGCCAGCGTTCACTGGCGGAAAACCGATACCAGTTACGCACATCAGTCACCTTGCGCATCCAGCGGCGATCCGCTTCTGTGCTGTCTTGCCGACCATTAAAACGGTCGATAATTTTTTTAACCAGGGCAAAGCGGTGCTCGGTATAGAGCTCATCTTCCGCTCCGGTCAAGGTGTTGGCCAGACAGCCTTTCAAGTCTTCCTTGAACTGGCGAATCTCCATGTCCGGGTCCGGATCGGGTATCAGTTGAATGAACGTCCCCGGGTCGTATTCAATCTGTTTGAGCGAGCGGTTTATGGTGTAGATTTTCTTCAGGATGGTGAGCGATTCCTGATCCAATTTGTTTTGCAACAACGCGACTTCGTTGATGGTGTTTTTATTCAGCAGTTCTTTGAATTTGCTTTTGAAGCGCGGCAAATCTTCCGCCATCAGGTGATTGAGCATCAGCTGAAATGCTGCGGAGGAATCCAGGCTGGCATTCACCTCGCGACTATCCGCAGGATAGGCGGCGATGTATTGCTGCATCGCCGCGATAATGAGATTGGATATTTCCCCGGCTTTTTTGCGCGCTTTGTCAATTTGATTTTGCAGCCATTTACGCACTTGTGTTTCCGCGTCGCCGCTTTGTTTGGGCGTATTCGGCAGCTTGCCATCCAGAGCTTCTCCGGCTTGCTTATCCAGAGCGGCAAAACAACTGGCGCGCTCACTTACAGGCAATTGTTCAAGAATATTTTTGGCATCGGCCAAATCAGATTGCGCATTGCCGCGCTCGGTGTTTCTTCCGCCAATTCGGGTTTGCAATTCACCCAGTTTTTGGTTGGCTTCTTTAAGTTGCAGAGTAACGGCTTCGAGACTGGCGTTGAGGGTACGCAAAGTATCCGAGCTTTGTTCAAGTTCCCGCTTCTCCTCTTGCAATTTATGAATCTGTGCCACAGTCTGCGACCAGTCGATCACAGAAAACTCAGCGGGACGCAACAGTTCGAGCAGTGCGGCTTGATGCCTGTCCAAATCTTTCAATACAGCCTCAGTTTTCGCCAAGAGCATGAGCAAGGTATCGCCTTCGGTCTGATGATATTCGAGCTGAGTTTCCAGCGCGCGAATCTTCCCCTCGTTACTCCAGCCCAGCACGTAACGGCTGCGATCATCAATACGGTTGCGGTCATCTTTTTCGTGACGCACGCCGCCCGCCTTGACCTGACCCTGACGAGTCAGTGCTTTGGGGTGGCGGCGAAAGTCGTCCAAGCTATCGCAGCACAAATAATCGTAGCCGCGCGCCAACTCGCTCAGCAGCCATTGATAGGATGGACTATCCGCTTTGATGTCAATTTTGTTGGCCAAGCTTTGCGATGCCAGCACGGCCTGCGGTCGCGTCTCTGCTGCGGTACGGAAGTATACCAACCGTCCGGCCAAATGAGTGCGATCAACGTAAGCAGTAACTGCTGAATAGTGCGCATCTGCCACCAGCAGCGACAAACCGAAACCGTGCAACACCCGCTCGATAGCACCTTCCCAAACGCTCTCTTCCTTGCGCACCCGGATCAATTCCCCAGCGAAAGGCAATTCGCTTTCAGGAATATTCAGCGCAGCGCAAAGTGATTCGCGCAGCAGCAACATCCGGCTATCAATATTGGATTTGCGTTTCTTCAGCGAAGCAATCTCCGTAACCAGCTCGTTACATTTCGTATTAACCGCATGCATGGCAACTTTGATGCGGTCACGCTCGGCAGTCTGTGCCGCTTTGTTCTGTTCGATATTTTGCTTGAGTTCAACCGCGTTGCGACGGTTATCATGAAAAGTATCCAGACTTTGCGCACGCGGTAATTCAAGTTGTTGGCAAGCCTCGGCATATTCCTCGTAGGCTTTTTTGCGGCGCTCGCGTTCTTTTTCCAAATTCAAAATCAGCCCGGCGATTTCCTCGATGCGCCTGCCACCGTTGTCAGCGATGGCCTGTTTTAGCTCGCTCTGCTGACCGTGATACTGATCTATTGCCGTTTGCTGCTGACCCGCCTCGTCTTCCATGCGCAGAATTTCGAGGTTGAAGCGGGTAATCATTTCTTCCAGCAGACCAGACTTGCGCTGTGCGATCCACGCTGAAAGCGCTTCCCGCAAGCGCTCAGATTCTGCCACGCTGATCACCAACAGTTCGTGACTGCGGCAATTATTCACCAGCGGAGTAAGTCTGGCGATTTGTCCTTCCGCTTTGATGACGGCCTCGTGCGCGGCGTTGAGGTTATCGAACAGACGGCACAATGCAGTAATACGCGGCTCGATGTCCGGGTCTTCCAGCATGTGGTTGCGCACAAATTCGGTAATATTGGACACCGCTTTCATCGACACGGTTTGATAGAACAAGTCCAGCGCCTGCTCGCTCGCCAACCCCATTCGACGGCGAAAATCCTGACCATACGCCGCAAAGCTTTCGTGCAGCGTAACCGCTGCCATTTTGCGCAGACGTTTTTTGAGTTCTTGAATATCTTCACCGAAGCCGGAAAAATCCCGTGCGATAGTCAGTTCGTTCTCGGAAACAATATGGAAGCGTTCCGGTTGCCCTTTGTCGTCTTTCATCCAGAACACTTGCGCCAAGGTCACCGTTTCGTTGAAATGCTCATTGCGAAAACGCCCGAGGATTACCGAGTAACTTCCCATGCCCCGCAGAGCAACGGATTTTGCAGCCAGACGCTCATCATCTTTCTCGCTTTTGTAATAGCCGCGCACATAAGAGGCCAAGCTGCGCTCGCGCGTCTCCGCACCGGCGGCTTTGTTGAAGATCACCCGATGCGCGGGAACCAGCAGCGTGGTGAGCGCGTCCACCAAAGTGGATTTACCCGAGCCGATATCGCCGGTCAGCAGCGCATTTTCACCGTTGGTAGCAATGCGCCAGATGCGCTTGTTAAACGTACCCCAGTTCAACACCTCAAAGCGTTCAAGCCGGAATCCCGGTGATTTAAACATGCCTGTTTCAGTCGAGAGCATGGGTGCGATATTCCTCCAAACGCCCGTTGAAGTCGGCCAGCCACTCGGCATCGACAAAAGCTTTCAGCACACGGCGTATTTCGTAAGTTTCCTTTTGCTCGTTCAACTCGCGCAAGAAACCCATGTCTACCACCTTGCGAATATGCGTGTCGATTTGCTCTTCAATCTTGGCCTCGTTACTGCTTTCCGGCAGAAAAGTACGCACCCTGTCGATGATCTCGGTTCGGGTAATCATAGTACGCAATTCGCCATTGCCTGCCTCGGCTTCCAGCAAGCGTTTGCGCAATAAAACGCACAACAAACTAACGGCGTAACTCAAGGGGCGGCGGCTGACCAGTCGGGGAAGCTCTTCGTCATCCGCAGCTTCACGCTGGCGCAAAAATGCGTAGCCCTCGGCATCGTCCAGGTCGAGTTCCAATCCGATCACCGACAAGTAGTCGCGAACCTGGCTCTCCAATTGCAATAACTCCTGCCAGCGATTCGGCATTTGCTCGCGGTAAAGCACGCCCTTGAGCAGGTGGATCAGCAGCGGTGGCAGGGATGGAGGGTAATCGGTCATATCATCAGTATTTTAGCGGGTAAAAATAACCAGCGGAATATCGGCGTAGCGTTCTCTGCCTTCCGCATCATGCCAGAGAATTTGCTGGCGTTGATTTTCATTGAGGGTAGATTTTTCTTCGCGGTTCGCCATATTGATATAGGTAACGATTTCCGCCATACCGCGCGTGACGGGATATTTTTCGACGATGTCGGACAATGCCACCTGACTATTTTCCGACAACATTCTCGCAATCCGGTTGCGCAGAAGTGCTTCGTCTACATAATGTTGACTGAACAATGCGTCGGCGGAGAATTCACCTTCGCCCAGTTGCGGCGCGGCATCGGTCATGCGGATTTTGCGCGGGGGAGAAAACAAGCTGCGTGTAAAAGGAATGGTGATATCAATTTTGGGTTCGGGCAAAGTGGCAAAATCGACTGGTTTGGGCGGATTATGTTTGATGGCGAGAGACTGCTTTTCGATATCGCGGATCAGCTCGGCGATACGTTTGTTTTCCAGCCACATCTGACTATCCAGAAAACGGCGCAACTGTTCCACCAATTGCGCGGCTGTACGTTGAACTTTTTCGCCCGCTTCGGAAAGGTGAAAACGGTAATCTGCCAACCAGCGATCTTGCGTCATGCCTGAAATTTCCGGCAAGTCCAATGCTTGTGACAAGAGAGCTTGCAACTCTTCGCGCCGCTCGAGTGACATCAGAAATGTCCAGAATGCTTCAAAACTGCGCCCCTGGTCGGACAAACTAATGGCATCCTGCTCACCAAATATTTCCGCCAACAACTCTGCTTTCGGCCTATCTGCCAGCGCGATGCGCTCACGGGTTTTTTGATCCAGATGGCGAAAGTTAGCTTCGACTTGGCGAAAGTCTGAAAGCAAGTGGCGGGCTGTTTCTTCTATCTGAAAATAACGTTCCTTTACTTGCGTGGAGGATGGGAGAGACAGGGGTGCTCCACCCGCCTGCAAGTGTGAAATTTCTTCTTCAATTTCGGCTTTGCGCTTGCTCAGTTTAGCAATCCGCGTTTCCGCGTCACTTTCAGTTTCGTGTACAAGATTACGCAGCAATTCGAATATTGTCAGCAGGCGCGATTCAGTTCCAACGAACTGCTTTTCGCGCAAACTGTTCAGCCATTCCAGTGCTTTTTCAGTTGCGGCAGACAAGTCGTATTCAGCTTCGTCTTCCTGGGGCGGATAGTATTTGCGCAGAAAAGCATAGTCTGCATGCGCCCAGCTATCGAGGTATTCTTTGGCCGGACGGGGGTAAAGTTTTTCCCCGTAGGACAAACGCAAATCATACAAATAATCGTCCAAGGCCGAGACCAGTTCCCGCTGGCGAATGGCGCGTTTATTCGGGCGGATAAAGGCGTGATGCAAAAAACCTGCGATCAGCGGCGCGCTATCCAGCGTAAGTAAATGCCACGCCGGATGGTTGTTGCGTAATTGGCAAAGGTAGTCGTAGTTCATCAGCGCTTTGTTCCGGGAGATTCGTGCAACAACCTGTCTGTCTTGTTCTGATGAATGCTATTGTTAAATAATCCGGCATTCATACTTTTGGCATCTCCACCGCAGGCGATAATCCGGCAGCTTTTGCGCGTTTCATCAGGCGCTGATCGAAGCTCAGGAATGTTTTGCAAAAATTGGAACGCGCAAGGTGTAAGGCATCGGCAAAATCCAAGCCTTGTTGATAGGTGCTTAATGCGGCGAGCACAACACCACGGTCTTCGATCTGGATATTCTCCAAGCCGCACAGCGACTCAAATACCCGCTGGATATCTTTGCGCGAAAACTCATAAAACCCGCGCATTACCCACTCGAATTCCAGCATCACCGAGACAGGCACAAACACCGCACCGGACAGAGCTGAGATCGCGGCAGGGCGTTGCCGCACGGCTTCACGATCATCTTCATCGTTGATGAAAAAGCGCGCCAACACATTGGTGTCTATTGCGTTCATCGTTTCTTGCTCATCAGCGATGCAGCATCAAAATCAGCCAGATTGCGCGTCTTGCCTTTCGACGGGGCGGTTACCATGCCGGCGCAAGCGGTGATGCTGGTTGCATTGACTGGACGCGAGACCACCAGCCTTACACCGTCCGGCTCCTCGATAATCTCCATCTGCGATCCGGCCATGAGTCCAAGCCTGCGCCGAATGTCGGCAGGCAGCACGATCTGCCCTTTTGAAGAAACAGTCATGGTTGTCATTTCGACCTCATGAGTTTGTTGATATGTAGACACTATAGCACAATGGCTTACTAAGTAAGACGCAAATCAGAAGTTCACGCTGAGCGCCCGACCCAATATCGACCATAGTGAGGACATCCTCAATATGGCTCTTCACGATACGCTCCGACTTGCTGCAGTCTAAGCGCACGTTATATCTTAAATTTGAATCAAAATAGCGAACCCGCAAGCTTTGTGTTAAATTCTGTCCAGACTGGTCAGAATACAGGAGGCATCGTGCACAGCGAATGGCAACTACAAGAAGCAAAGGGTAACTTCAGCCAGCTCGTCAAACGGGCTGCGGGTGGCGACGCCCAAGTGGTTACCGTACATGGCAAGCCCACGGCAGTAATAGTATCGGCAGAAGAATATGCGCGGCTCACCCGCCGCCGAGGCAAACTCTCCAGCGCGCTGCTGCGCCCCGACCTTGCCGCCGAAGATTTGGACTTTCCCCGTAGCCGCGATACCGGACGCAACATCGAGTTATGAGCTGGCTGCTGGATACCTGCGCACTTTCCGAATATGCCAAAAAAGCCCCTGAACCGAAAGTGATAGATTGGCTGGACGAACAGGACGAAGCCAGTCTGTTCATCAGCGTCATCACGCTGGGAGAAATTGAAAAAGGCATCCTTAAATTACGCGCCAGCGATTTACGCCGCAGCCAGAAACTTACCGCATGGCTAGGCAAAGTGGAGCAGCGCTTCGCGGAACGAATATTGCCGCTCGATGCCGCCGCACTTCACGTCTGGGCGCAAATCGCCGCACACTCTGAACTCGCCGGGCAACCTCTGCCGGTAATGGACGGCCTCACCGTGGTCACCCGCAACGTTCAGGATTTCACTCAGTATCCACAAGTCTTTAATCCGTGGGCGTTGTAAACTTAGTGCAGCCGAGCAAAACCGACATGCAGTTGAATAAGCCAACCAGTTCTTTTATAGTGTGCTCAGCAACCTAACCGACAAGGTCGGTAAAACATGACTGACTCGCGTATCACCCTTGATTCCAGCAAACGCGGTGGGCGGCCTTGCATCCGTAATCTGCGCATCAGCGTTTACGACGTGCTGGAGATGCTTGCCGAAGGCATGAGCGAAGCAGACATCATTGAAGACTTTCCCGAACTCGAATCTGCCGACATCCGCGCCTGCCTTTCTTTTGCCGCTGATCGTGAGCACAAGTTGTACACCGTGGCGGTGTAATGAAACTGCTACTCGACGAAAACCTGTCGAGACGCCAAATTTAGTTACGATGTACCGAGCAAGTCTGTAGCGTATCCGATGGCCTAATGGATTTACGTGCCGGTTCTGTGGCTGGAATGGAGAACCA
>VFSW01013376.1_pt1 | contig 11408 bp, 9 predicted proteins | sample 5358111 | NCBI WGS metagenome assembly VFSW01 (sample SAMN11554181, study PRJNA540505) | mine drainage metagenome | isolation source: sediment from site ElyBrook_90M | place: USA: Ely Copper Mine, Vershire, VT | collected 2017 | reverse complement strand
GAATCCTATCGAAGAGGTCTGCAAAGAAGGATTTTGCGGTTGTAATAGGCTCAAACGACGGCACCGAGATAGGCCTGCTCAAAAAAGCCGGCTTTAAAAAAGTCGTCGGAGTAGAGCCTGCGAAGAACATAGCAAAAATTGCCAACGATTCTGCGATGACAACGGTCAACGACTTCTTTACACTGAAGCTAAGCAGGAAAATAGAAAAGAAGTATGGCAAGGCCGATGTGGTAACGGCAAACAATGTGTTCGCTCACATACCAGACCCAAAGGACATGCTGCTTGGAATGAAGAACCTGATAAAGCCGGACGGGCAGATAGTAATCGAGGTGCAGTGGTTCAGGGAGGTCTTCAAGAAGCTCTCCATAGAGACACTATATGCAGAGCACTACTATGAGTGGACGGTAAAGGCCATGAAGACCATTGCAGGCAGGTGCGGTATGAGGCTGGTAAATGCAGAGTTCCTTGGAGATCAGCAGGGCGGATCCGTAAGGTTCACTATCAAGAACCAAGGAAAAGAGAGCACAAAGCTGGAAAAAGAGGAAAGGGCTACAGGGATCTACAGCAAGGTGAAGGTGCTAAGGCTGCAGGAGCGCGCACAGGCCAGGAAAGAAAAACTGGTAAAACTGATCAAGAGCCTAAATGACAAAAAGAAGACCGTGGTGATATGGACAGTTCCCGCAAAAGTGTCTACAATGATGAATTTCTGCAAGATAGACTCAAGCTCCATAAAATGCGCATACGATTCCACTCCAACAAAAATAGGCAAGTTCATCCCTCAGGCGAACATACCAGTAAAGGATGAGAAACTGCTCAATGAAAGCATGCATGATGTACCTGATTACATAATCATCGGAGCATGGAACTACCTTGACTATGCAAAGCAGAAGCTCTCATGGTTCACAAGAAACAACGGCAAGCTGATAAACATGCTCGATGGTAAAATTGTAGCCAAATAGATTACTTGACTGACTTCTTCCAGTGCTCTATATCCTTCTTTAGCCCTTCCTCAAGTGTGAATTTTGGCTCCCAGTCAAGTATCCTTTTCGCCTTTGAGTTGTCGCCTATCAGCACCTGCGCATCAAGTGGCCTCTTAGGCGTTGAGTTCCACACTATCTCTCCCTTGAATCCAGTTAGCTTTGCTATGATCTTTGCAGTCTCCTCAGTTGTGTATCCCTTTCCTGTGCATACCTGTATCACTTCTCCTATTGCCTTCTTGTTCCCAAGGGCCTTCACATAAGCCTCAACATGGTCGTCAACGAAAAGCCAGTCCCTTACCGCACTCTTGTCCCCGAGGTAGACCTTGTTTCCTTCAAGCATCTTTGCTATTGTCCTTTCTATGAAGAAATGCGAGTTGTCCTTCCTTCCATATGTATTGTAAGGCCTCATTATCGTGTAAGGGAAATTGTACGCCTCGTACATGAACCTAAGGTACATGTCTGCAGCAACCTTAGCCACCGCATAAGGGCTGTTTGGGTGCAAAACCGAATCTTCAGTGAGCTTCTTGTTCTTGTCCTTTAGTGTCATTCCATACTCTTCGCTTGTTCCTGCCATTACGAACTGCTTGAAGTGGGGTACCTCCCTGTAACATGACTCTGCGAGGTTTATTGTTCCTACGTAATTTGCCTCAGTCACCTCTATATAATGGTCAAATGAGAAGGAAACTGGGCTTATGGCAGCAAGATGCACAACGTAATCCGGCTGCACGTCCCTTATGATGTTCTTTATCGCAGGCAAATCTGTAAGAGTGGCATAATGCGTTATAACCTTCGTGTTCCTGTCAAAAGAGTACCTTCCAGTTACATATCTCTCTAAAGTGTGAACCTCATATCCTTCCTTAAGAAGCCTTGGCGCGAGCTCCTGCCCTATGAATCCGCTGGCCCCTGTAAGCAGTACTCTATCCATAAATATCATGGTATATGATAAAAACCAACCTTAATAATCGTTACGAAATATCCTTCATTCTTCTCAAAACCCTCGCAACATATGCCTTTATCCTGCGCTCTACCTTTATGACAACTATTCCCTTGCCCCTCAGCCCGTACATTACAAGAGTTCCATTTTTGGCAAAGTATATGCAGGCAAGAGAGGCAAGGTCCTCCTCTCCCAAGACTCTTATCCCGCACGAGGACTTGGAACGCGAAGCCGCCTTCACTGCCTTCCAAAGTCCAAGGCTAAGTACTCCTCTGGGATTCTTTACCCTCAAGGGATCGCTGTAAGACTTCCTTATCTCAGGAAAACTTGCGCTCTTCCTCTCCGTCCTGTAGTCGAATACCGCTATCTTAGGCGCATATCCTTTCTTCAACAGTTCTGATACCGTAACATCACCTACTGCAAATATCTCTTCCTCCCTTCCGACCCTCTTCGCTATCTGCGAAATCTTCATTGTGCTCCCAAAAGGCCCTGAAAGCTCTTTTCGTATCTCATCGTTTACCAAAAGATCCATTGCAAAAGTAATTTTCATCTAATCACCAGGCCTGCATAGCTAGTCAGCATTCCCATAATTCCTCCAACAAGAGGAATCGATTTGGAAAGTTCTTTTACGGTGTTTATGTCACCTCTGTCAACCCCTCCAACCAGGGCTGAAACCAATGGGTACAGTACCAAAAATACCACCGCAGCGCTTACAAGCAGCAAGATGCCGCTGAAAGCAAGGTATAACGGAAGAGTAATAGCAGAGACTATAACATCTGCGATCATGAGCCTGAAGAGTTTCCCGAATTTCAATTTTATCCTGAAAAGCCTGACGGTCCTCCCCACAAGGAATATGTCTATAAGCAGAGGCAGCAGCAGGAAAGTAAGCAATGCATAGGCCAAACCTCCGAAACCTGGCACCAGGACGAATATCAGCAGCAATACAAGGAAATTAGCCAAAGTTGTATACTTGAAACTGGTCACTACCTTGTTTCCGCTTATAAGCAAGGTGCTGGCATAGGATCCAGGCACCCCTATTAGCAGCCCTATGCTCATGATTGCGATGTAAAGCGGCGCATAAGTGTAGCTGCTGCCAAATATCAGGTATGAGAACGAGGTTGAAAAAATCGCCATATAGAAGAGCACAGGTCCAACTAGCGCGACTCCAAGGTAGACTGCATATCCGTAAAGATTGCCTATGTTCTTCTTCAACTTCTTGTCAGCCAATGCGGCTGAAAATGTTGGAAGTAAAGCAAAACTTATGGAATCGAATATCACACCTACAAGCGAAGCAGTTCTTGATGTCACTCCTATGTTCCCTACCACTACAACTCCGAAATATCCCAAAAATATAAGCGCAAGGCTAGCGGCTAGGTTGCTGCCTATATTTGATAATGCAACAGGAGTTGAGAATGTCAGTATCTTCTTGGCGAACTTGAACGAAGGCCGTACAAATCTGAAACCATGGTGCCTCCTTATCATATGAAATCCTGTAAACAGTCCTGCGGCAAAACCGAATATCAATCCCCACATTGGAGCAGTGGCCCCAAAACCGTAAACAGCAAGTATTATGCTTATAACTGACTGGAAAAGCGCTTCCATGCCAACTATTGCTGCTATGTGCCTTCCATCCCCAAAGCCCAAAAGGGTGTCATAGAATGCCCCGAAGAATATCAGTGCAATCACATATACTCCGACAAGATCTATTATGTTGGCCATGCTGCCGGTATGAAATACGTACTGCGAGGCAATCCCGCTGAATAATACTGTAAGAATTCCTATAACTACTCCCGATATGAAAAGTAGTACCAACGCGTTAGATATCACCTCGTTGACCTCCTCCATCTCCCTCTTCTGCCTGTATTCTGAGATAAACTTGTTCAGCGCTGTTCCTATCCCGAAATATCCTATGTAACCGAATATTCCTGCAAAAGCCACAGCAATAGTATAGATTCCATACTGAGTCGGCATGATTATCCTGGCCACCACGATGAAGGAAATCCCTATCATCAAGTATGTTATCATCTTGCCTATGAGCACATATCCTGCTATATTCGCAGCTCTTGACCCGGCTTCTACATTGTAATTTTCAGGATAACTAATAGCCATATCAAACCCATAATCCATCCAGATAAGTACGTCAATTCGTACATATCTATTTCCTACCAAACTTACTTAAAGCAATGACGCTTGCAGCCAAATCAAGAGGGTTTTCCCCCGATTTTAGCTTTACCACAAATTTATTAAATTATAACTACCACTCTTTCATGTGGTAAAATGTCCTACTGGAAAGACCGACCTGTAATGGTGACCGGAGGGGCAAGTTTTATCGGCAGCCATCTCGTTGATCAACTGTGCAAACTTGGTGCTGATGTAACCGTTGTAGATGATCTAAGCAGCGGCACGCTTGAGAACCTTGGCAACAGCATAAAGAAAATAAAATTCATAAAGCTCAACCTCGAAACTGACGACTATGCCTCAATGAGGAAGGCATTCAAAGGCAAGAGCGTGGTATTCCATCTTGCCGCAGTTCACGGCGGCAGGGGATTCATAGATTCCCATCCAGCAGACTGCTCTTCAAATTTTGCCATCGACCACAGGGTATTTGATGTATCCTCGCTTGAGAATGTAGAGCGCGTAATAATGGCAAGCAGCGCATGCGCATATCCGCCAGAGCTCCAGTCAAACGCATCTTCAACCTACCTGCTCAAAGAGTCTGACAGCGACATAAGCGACCTCAAGCAGCCTCTGAGCGCAGATGTGGAATACGGATGGGCGAAGCTCATGGGAGAGGTTCAGCTCAACGCGTTCGTCAAGCAGTACGGACTCAAGGGAGGAAGCCTAAGGTTTGTAACCGCCTACGGTCCAAGGGAGAACGAGACACATGCGATAATCGCACTGATACACAAAGCTTACGAGCGCATGGATCCTTATGTAATATGGGGGGATGGAAAGCAGCTTCGCGATTTCACATATGTAAGTGACATAGTGTCGGGCTCGATACTTGCCGGTGAGAAGCTCTCTGACGGATCATCAATAAACCTTGGCACTGGGGTAAGATACCCTCTAAAGGATGTTGCTGAAATGATTTGCGATATAATAGATTTCAAGCCAAAGAAATTCAGCTTCGACACATCAAAGCCTACCGGAGTTGTAAACAGGGGCCTTGACAATTCAATGGCCAAGGAGGTGCTTGGATGGAGTCCAAAGACGGACCTGAGGACCGGTCTTACAAAGACCATAGAATGGTATGCAAAGACCCACAAGAAAGTCGGGAAGGTCAATGACAGGCTTCTGATGGAGAGATCCTAGGCATTCATTTGACACTGCTGATCCTATGAACTCCCAAAAAAAGAAGGCCGCGGCACGGATTGCAATAATAATGCCTGCCTATAACGAAGGGGACACCATAGGCAACACCATCTCCGAAATAAACCGGAAAATAATAGAGAACCTTCCAGGCGCAAGGCTGCTGGTCTTCGAGGACGGAAGCAGGGACAACACAAAAGAGGTCCTCAGAAAGCTTGCAGGAAAATACAAGTGGCTTGAGATCCATACAGGCTCTGAGCGCCTTGGCTATCCAAAAGCTGTGAAGAACGCCTTTGCAAGCGTAAAAGCCGATGATTTTGACTACATACTATTCACGGACTCCGATGGACAGTACGATCCATCAGACTTCTTCAAGCTTCTTTCCGTAATGGAAAAGGAGAAGGTGGACATGGTGGTTGCGCAGAGAAAGAACCGGGCAGAGCCATTCTACAGGGTGATACTATCCAAGGGCCTGCATGTCATAGAGCGCACACTTTTCAGCATAACCTATCCGGATATAACCAGCGCATTTAGGCTCATGGATCCAAAAGTTGCAAAGCAGATAGCAAGCCAGGTCAAGTACTCCAACTACAATTTCTGGCTGGAGTTTACTGCACGGGCATCGATGAAGAAGGTGTCCACTGCCACCGTAGAGGTCTCGTACAGAGAAAGGGAGGGAGGCGGAGCAACAAAGGTATACCACATAGGCAAGATACCAAAGATAATCTCCAACGAGTTTGGCGCCCTTGTCAAGACAAGGCTTGAAGGTTAACTTATCCTCTTGTATAGAACTACGGTGCCGTTTCTTAGGTACACCGAATAATTCGCGGAGTTTTCAAACGCGTACAGCTTGGTGCAGTTGTCGAATATGCACATGCTGTTGCTTATGTTCGAATTGAAGTCCAGCAGTACGTACTGAGGACTTGAATAATTATAATTCCATCCAGTGCTCTCAAGGTACTGCCTGTTTGCTATATGCGCAGTGTCATAATATTGGGCAATTACCGATGCATTGCTTGGAATCTGCGCAAGCATAAAGTTAAGCTGCGAGTATGCAGAGCTTTGAGAACTATTTGATGCAAAAAAGAGTATCTGGCCTATATTGCCAGCATCAACTGAATGATACTGATTGACCGCGGAGAAGGCAAATAGGTATATTGCCGGGGCAACTATGGAAAAGAGTATCGGGAGCCCAAGCGCCGTGACCTTCACCACCTTATCCAAATCAAGATGCAAGCCCCTTACAAAGCCGCCAAACCAGGTATCTCTCTTCTTGTAGATCATGATTCCAAGTATTGCCGCAGCGGAGGCGGGCCCTATGATATATCCAAAGTACTCTGAGAGAGGAAGTACAAAGTTGGGATCTCCAAGGATGAAAATGCCGCTCAGCCACGGCAATGAGCATATAAGCGCAACTACCGGATCAAAGAAAAGCGCAAGGCCAAATCCAAAAGCAACGAGCAGTATCGCATATACCAGGTATGCCCTGTATCCCATGGCAAAAATCTCCATGTTGCTTATAAATTTTCCAATGGGGTTGCTTGCAAACTGCGATATTTCCGGTCCTACCATGTTCTGCGCCCCTGCGCTTACCCTAAGTGTGGGTGGCAGGTTAGGATAGGCGGTACCATAGCTGGATTCGAGGCTTGATGTAGCAGCTGAATAAAGGACCACTGAAATTACCGATAATGCAATGAGCAGATAGGCAAACGAGACCTTGGTCTTGGTTATTGAACTCCTTTTGTTGTGCACAAATTCATAGTAGACAAGACCAATTCCCAAAGTCAATGCCATTAAGGGCGTCACGTCAGCGCTTCCAAGCAGCAGAATGGAAGATACGACAAAAGCCTTGAAATCTGCCTTCATGTAAAAGTAAAGGGTCAGGATATAGAATAAAGGTATGAGGAATTCGACATGGGAGTCATAGACTATAAGTCCAAACGCTCCTGCATTTATCAAAAAGGCAACGCTCAGGGCAAGCGCCATGAAGCCATCGCCTGTAAATTCCCTGACCATGCGCAGTATCGCATATGAGGTTAGGCACATGAATGCAAGCTGTGTTATAAGCAGCGTTATGGGGGACTGTATAACTGAATAGATTGCAGTCAATAGCAATGAGTCCGGAGATAAGTGTTCGTCGTATGCCATCAGCTGCAGTCCATGCGCTATCTGCGGATAGTGCGAGTTGTAGTAAAGGTTGTATATTGATAAAGTGAAATCGCTGTATTCATGGAATATATTGTACAGGTTTACCAGCACTCCGGAAAAATATACAAAATAGCACAGTATGAATACGATCCCCATTCTATAGAACAGGTCATTGCTTGAGGTCTTTGCTTTCACGGCACCACACCGGGCTATTCGCCCTTCAAAAGCATGGAAATACCCTCGTCTATGGATGTGTGCGCCTCGAATCCTATGAGTTTCTTTGCCTTTGAGGTGTCTGCCAGTGTCTCCATAACATAGTTGCTTACAGGCATCTTGATGCGCTTTGGCTTTATTTTCGTGCCAAGCTCGCCATTTAACTTATCCACAATCTGGTTTAGGGTATAACTTTTTCCTGTACCCACATTCATGATCTCAAATCCCTTTATCTTTGATGCCATGAGGAGCGCATCGACCACGTCATCAACGAATATGAAATCACGCTTTTGCTGACCATCCCCGTATATCACCGGACTCTCTCCTTTCTGCATGAGCCACATGAACTGAGTGATCAGGTTCGCGTAGTTCTTCTTCGCCTCCTCATGCCTTCCATAGACTGAGAAGAACCTCATGGCTGCTATATCGCATCCATAAAGCCTATTGTAAAGCTCTGAGGCCCGCTCATCAAATATCCTGCCTTCAGTGTAGTAATCGGTAACATTATAGTTCGCATCCTCCCTGTGCGGCGGAGTTATGCCGCTATATATCGATGATGTTGATGCGAAGACCAGCGGGATTTTATGCACCCTAACATATTCCAACACCTCAATCATCTCCCTTGCAACCTCTCCAAGCAGTCCAGGCTTTTTCTTGTACATTGGCGAACTCGAATACATGCCAAGATGGTAGACAAGTTCCGCATCAAAATCTATCTTTGAGATGCTTCCACAATCCGCCTCTTTGAATTTCACGTTGCCGGACTTCACCGCGAGGCTCAAATTTAACATCGATCCTGTATGAAGATTGTCTATAACATAGACTTCGTTGTCATTGCAGAGTCTCTCGACAAGATTGCTGCCTATGAAGCCTGCCCCTCCAGTTACAATGATCTTCCTGTTTTTGATCTCCATAAATTGTTACCTAGTTAGCTTCTCGTAGATCTGCGAGGTCTTCTGCGCGCATTTTTCCCATGTGAAGCTTCTTGCATACTCCATCGCATCCTTTCTCCTCTTGACATCATATCCATTTTCCCTCAAGTCGTCTATTATGCTTGCCATGTGCGCAGCATCCTCGGCCTCAAAGCAGTATCTCCTGACCTCTTCTGATATCTTGCCCTTCTTGTACGTCACTACAGGAAGGCCCCTTGCCTGCGCCTCGAGTATCGGGAGCCCGAATCCCTCATACAGGCTCGGGAATACGAAGGCATCGAAGCTGTCGTATATCTGCACAATCCTGTCTTCCGATGCGAATCCCATGAGCTTTACCGAGTGTAGCTTGTTCATGTTCTTGTAGGCATCAAGCCTGCCGTACTCAACTCCATTACCATAAATGCTGAAGTTGTACCAGTCGTTGTCTATTATGTTTGCTGCCTCAAGCAGAAGCATGACATTCTTATGATAAGCAAATGACCCTATGTAACCGACATTGAACTTTTTGTCATCCTGTTTTTTCGTTTTTGGCGCATTTATAAGGTTGTCCTTTACCCCTATGTTCACTACCTGCCCGTTTCTTCCGAAGCTAAACTTCTTCTTTACCTCGCTCATTGTCTGGTTCGAGTCAAATATGAGGAAGTCGGAGCTAGTTATCGCATCCTTTACATAAGCCTTTACCATCCGATTGTATGTGCTCTGCAGCACTCCGCAGTTCAATCCAGGCACAAATCTCGATATGTCATGCACCGTGGTCACTATCGGCGAAGTGCAACGCTTGCTTATTATCTTTGATGCAAAGCCCGCCTCCTGGTTCGTTATGTGAAAAATGTCGTAGTTGCACTTTATCGTGCTAGCCTTATTGCGCATGTTGAGGTTCGCCCTTATCAAGCCGGAAATGTTGTTTCTTTTGCTCTCCTCTATCGCATATACAAGATTGATCTTGTGCATCTTGTTCATTGCGTTGTAGAGTTGGTAAGTGTATTCTGTCATGCCATCCCCACTGCCCCTTACGGGCTTTATTATGTTAATCAGCGCCAATCGCATAGTTTCAATCCTTATATTCCTCTTCGTATTTCTCCTTGAGCAACTTCATCAGCAACTCTATACCCTGCTTTCCTGACTTGTATTTCTTGTTGAGAGCTATTATAGTACTATCCTTATCAAGGTCAAGGAATTTTATTAACCCCTTTTTGTGGAGTATCTTTGATATCTCAAATACTTCCTTTGAGCCATTTTCAGCTTTCCATCTCCTTACGTTGTTCATGCTTGCAGCTGCAAACGGCGCTGATTTCAGCACCAACGCCGGGCTTGTGGTTCTAATCCCTATTGCTAAGGAGTATATGCAATAATAGACAAAATAGTCAAAATCGCTAAGTTCTTCATCAGGCTTCTTCCTTTTCAACATCTCATATGCCGTAAGTATCCTATACACCCATCCTGCGCTTGCTGTCTTGTCTGTCCTGTAATCAGGCATGGTGTATTTGTAGAGATATTCCACCATTGTCTCGTTGAATGATCCATATGACATGCGCATGAACTTCATCATCTTGTAGTAGTGCATCGCGCTCTCTCCCTTTATGTCACTTAGATGATCCATGAAGTAGTCGTCGCTGGCTATACGCAGCACCTTTCCATGTATTATCGGCTCCTCGTGGAGCATTCCCTGGAATTCCGTCCTGTCCTTTCGAAAGAGCCTTATCTGCCAGTTGTAATAAGATCCGCGCCAACCCTTCTTTACTTCCTCATATCTCTTAAATGCGAACGCGGAACACTCGGCGCCGCTAAGGATCTTCTTCAGATCCCTCCTGAGCTCCGGGCTGATCCTCTCGTCGGTGTCTATGAGTATTATCCATCTGTGCAGGCACTTCTTCATCGCATACATCCTCAGCGGATCCGGATATCCGAAAGCTACCGCGTAGAATATCCTAAGCTTGTCCAGTCCTCTATCCTGCTTTTCCTTAAGCAGCGTCCTGTGGCCCTTGCTATCGCTGCTGTCGATAAGGACTATGTCATCAACGTAATTGTACATGTCGTCTATCAGCGCAATTGCCTTCTCGACATCGTTCCTTGAAAATACGAGCAGTGATAACTTCTCCACCAAACCATTCCTAATACTTAATCTTGTGCAATATTTAAAACCCCAAATGCATAATATGGATGTCTGGTTTTCATGATCCCTCTAAAGGACTTTAGCCTAAGTCACACTGTTGAGAGCGGGCAGCCCCTCACATTCTACTCGTCATACTCGAGCCATGCAGGCACGGAATCGCTTAAGTATGTCACAATGCTGGGCGAAATTGAGCTTGGTATAAGAAGAGGGAGGCTTGCATACTCATTCTCCGGAGACTACATTGAGAAGTCTGCAAAAGCAGAGATAATGTCAAGGTTTGCACTTGACGAGAACATGCAGAGCATATACAATGGCATAAACACTGACCAATTCATGTCAAAGGCGATAAAGGACTTTTACGGCATGCGCATAACAAGGAACGATCCCTGGGAGGCAACTGTATGCTTTGTAATTTCACAATTCAACAACCTCAAGAGGATAAGGGGAATAATCCACAACCTGATCAACACGTTCGGCGAGGACATGGGCAGGTACAGGCTCTTTCCCACCGCGGAGGCAATAGGCAGCGCTGATCTTGAGGCATTAAGAGCATGCGGTACTGGATTTAGGGACAAGTATCTCAAGAGCGTTGCAGAGGAGTTCGCATTCAGCTTCGACAAGAACAAGCTGTACAAAATGAAGTATGAGGCTGCAAAGCAGAGGCTTATGGAACTAGATGGAGTGGGGGACAAAGTAGCTGACTGCATACTCCTCTTTGGGTACAACAAGCTCGAGGCCTTTCCGATAGACACATGGGTCAAGAGAGTAATGGAAAATGT
>VFSW01013375.1_pt1 | contig 11409 bp, 13 predicted proteins | sample 5358111 | NCBI WGS metagenome assembly VFSW01 (sample SAMN11554181, study PRJNA540505) | mine drainage metagenome | isolation source: sediment from site ElyBrook_90M | place: USA: Ely Copper Mine, Vershire, VT | collected 2017 | reverse complement strand
TTTTGCGTTCCATTGCCACTTTATTGCCCCTGGGGGTAGATTTCGCTCTAGTTTCGTAGTTCTTTGAGCCCAGAGCGGCTCAGGCCAGCGCGGTAACGCTGGCCGAGCCTGACCACCAAAGCCTGAGAAGGAGGCGCCAGTGGCTAACATCCAATCCTACCGGACACTGTCCGGCACCACCCGGTTTCTTGCCCGCATTCGGCTTAAGGGCCTGCGGCCTGTCGCCAAGTCTTTCGATTCGCGCAAAGAGGCAAAGACATGGGCCGAGGCCGAGGAGCGCGCGCTGCGTAGCCAGCGGGATCGCGGCGGCATTCACGCTGATGCGACCATCATCACCGTCCGCCAGCTCACGGAGCGATTCCTTGCTGATCCGCAGGTAAAGCAGCTCAAGTACCTACCCGATCTTGAGTTCCTTTTGGGCGCCTGGGCGAACGAGTTTGCCGATTTGCCCGCACGGACTTTCTCGCGCCTCCAGGTAATCGCATTTCGGGATAAGTTGCTTTCCGAGGGCAAGAGTCCGGCACGCACCAACCGCTATTTAAGCGCAATGCGACGTTGCTGGTATTGGGCAATCGACAACGGGTTTGCATTGCCGTCCTCTCCTTGGCCGCGCAAGGTCGCCATGGAGGAACCGCCGGCGATCGATGTACTGGCGACAGGCGAGGAAGTCGCGCAGATCTTCACCGCATGCGATGAAGCGAGCGAACCGCTGGGTGCGCTCGTTCGCTTTCTCGTCGGCACGGGCGCCCGCCTATCCGATGCGCTTGCTGTTACATGGCGCGACGTGGATTTGGATGCGGGGGACGTTGCCATACGTGGACAGAAGACCGGTAAGCCGCTGCGCGTCGCGATGCTGGCGCCAGCAATTGAAGGCGTAAGGCATGCCGCCAAGGTGCGCCATTTCGCCGGTCGGGTTTTCTGGTCTTTCCCGGACCGCATGGCCCCGCGCTCACCGTGGATGCGAGCTCGAAAGAAATTTCCCGCGCATCTTCAAGCAATGCGCCTCCACGACTGCCGTCATCTGTGCGCGTCACTTCTTGCCGCCAATGGCGCAACGGACATCGAGCTTGCCGCGCAACTGGGGCATTCAACGTTGCAAATGGTAAAGCGCTATAGCCACTTGCGCGGCGGTCATCGTGGAGCGGCGCATGCCAAACTTGACCAAGTCTTCCGGGGTGGTTGACTGCTATGGGTGCCCGCAGTTCCGAGGGGCCGCCGTGGACGCCTGCGGAATTCGCTGAACTTCTCGATCTGCTTCGACGAATCGCGTTTGATTCCCCTACCTTCAATGTTGGGACTCAGAGAGTTTCCGGTTTCGTTCGCCTTCTCTCGTCTGGTAGTTCGGTGTCACTGAGAGATTTGCTCAACCCTAAATCAATCGATATAGCACCGGATTGGAAAATCCTTAAGAAAAATTCCCTTTATCGCAGGTTGCAGTCCGACAAACGATTTGTTCTGATGCAAGAGTCGTTTAGGAAGCTCGAAAAGCGACGTGGCGTTAGGTGGTCGCCGAGAGTGGAGTTTAGGTTCCTCTCCACCGCAATACTGGCCGCTCAGCAATATTTTTGCGACAAACGTGAGCGAGCGGAGTCCGGTCTCGGGCGCGGGGTGTACGCGAATGATCGGGTTGCCGCTCGAGAGGCAATCAAAATACTGAAACGCATTTTGAAGAAGCGAATCGACTTTGAGGATCCTCTTGATAGCTATAGGCTGAGCGATCTTCTCGGCAAGCTTGATTCGACCCTGTCGAAAGTTGAAAAGAAGAGGCGGGAAACAGATGAGACACCCGCGACAAACGCCATTCGCCTGCTGGCGAGGTATCTTACGGCTGAGGTGAACGTGCCCGTGCGGTCTGTGCTTCAGGAATTCGCCATTTGGCTTGGAGCACAGACGAACCCGACCACCATTGCTGAGATATCTGCGGATGCCATGCGCAAGAACTCTTAGGCATACATTCGTAGCCTATCAACTCCGAAATCCAGGTCCGATAGGCGATAGCCCAATCGGCAAGAAATTCAACTAAGACAGGCGCCTGTAGTTACAGGCTCTTACTGGCAGGATCTCTACCCTGAAAGCGGCGCAGGTGCGCCGGCTGAGGGCAAGAGATGACCACGAAGACACACCACCGCGCCTCGATTCATGAGGCGCTCGGATTTCCGCATAGCTGGGATCTGTCCCGCTGGCCGCCGGAGATCTGGCCGGGGGAGCCGGTGAGGGCGCGCTGGCTGGTTAGGGCTTACCGGGACGAGCTCATGCGGTACGGCGCGCTGGCGCGGACCGGCCGGACACTGATTGTCCTAGGGCGTGGCTACGCCGCATGGCTGGAACAGCGTGCGGCGCACGTCGCCGGATTCGTCAGCAATAACCCACGGATGCGAGCCCTCTGACAGGTTTTCGACCCTATAAAAAGCGCCGACGCGGCTTGCTGGCACGGCGTCGGCGCTGAGGTACGCCAATGCCCATTCTATCGGATTCGACTCGTCCTCAACCCCGGCTGAGAGGCGCACGTTGCCGCTGCGTGGTTTGTGGCAAGAATTTCAATTCCGTTTCAGCGTTCGACCGGCACCGCTACGGCAGCTATGGGGCCCGGGGCCACAACCGGCATTGCCGAACATGGCAAGAGCTTCGCGCGATGGGATGGACGGTGAACGGCGCTGGCTTCTGGATAGAGCGCCAACGCCTCGACACGCCGCCCAGGAGCCGAGATCGGCAGGGGGCCGCCACGATGGTAGCAGGGGAGGGAGCCTAGCCGTGGAAGCGAATTACGCACGCTGTACGACTGCGAGGCGCCCGTCCAAGCGGGAGCGAGTGTTGTGGGCATTGGTCGACGGGCAACGATTGACCCGCTTCGATGCCGAACGACTCGGCGATCACTGCCTCCCGAGCACGGTGAGCGCGCTTCAGGCTCAGGGCGTCCCGATCATGCGCGAATTGATTGAACGCCACGGACAGCACGGGGCCTTCCGATGCTGCGTCTACTGGGTGGCCGAAGCTGATCGAGGCGCCGCGCTTAATCTCTTGGAGGGCATGAGCCGTGAAGCGCAGCAGACTGCATAAGGCGAAGGGCCGATATCAGGCTGGCGAGCGGTTCGCGCTGATTCCCCGGCAAATCTTGGAGTCTTGCGCGTACGGCGCGCTGCCGGATTGGGCAAAGACGGCCCTATTCGCGTTGGCCGGGCAATTCAAGGGCGCAGGGAACGGCGACATCAGTCTGACGTGGGCCGAGGCTCGATCCCTTGGGATTTCAGCGCAATGGAAGCTGCGCGCTGGGATCAAGCTCGCTGAGCGGGTTGGGCTTTGCGACATCACTAGGCTGGGTGGCAACGTCGCCGGAGGTGAGAAGAAACCAACTCTATACGCTCTCGGCTGGTTGCCGATTGCGCCATCCGACAAGTATGAAAACCCGCCCGGATCGTTGCTTAAGCCACTCAATCGTTGGGCCACATGGACCCGCCCCGATGATTGGGAGGCTCAAGTGGCACGCGAGCGCCACAAGGCACAGGCAAAACCGCACTACACACGGGGGGATCAAGCCGCGCCGCCCGTGGGGTGCGGGGAGGGGCATTCTCACCACACACGGGAGGAGCGAGAGTACGGGAAAGCCGCTCCACACGAGGGGGTAACCTCTAGAGATCTTGGCAGGGACGGAGAGATTCGGGTACTACGATTGATCGAGGCGCAGCCGCATCTCAGTGATTTCGACATTGCAAAGGCAATCGGCTGGAAAGTTGACCCGTATACAATCCGGACACTGCGGCAGGCCGCAACCGGTGAGTCAGGGTGCCAAGAGCATGACCAAAAGCGCGAGGCGGCAGGATAATCGGCCCGAGGCAAATCCTGGGTCCAGTAACACGCTCCAAATTGAAGGTGAACCCAGCGCAGACATGGCCACATCGCTTGCCCAGGCCGCGCTTCGCCCAAGCGTTAGAGCGGGCGTAACCGCGGGAGCCTTCTCAAAGCACTTCGGCGAGGTTGATCTCACCGCACTGGTCAGTGAATTGGCTGTCCAGGAAAAGGCAGTTAACGACGGCAACCTACGGCGCCCGGAGGCAATGCTAATAGCCCAGGCCCAAACGCTGGAAGCGATCTTTCATGAGCTGGCGCGACGTGCGGCCCTGAATATGGGCGAATACCTCGGAGCTGCCGAGACTTACATGCGCCTAGCGCTGAAGGCACAGAGCCAGTGCCGAGCGACGCTTGAGACTCTGGGGACGATCAAGAATCCGGCGGCGGTGGCGTTCGTCCGCCAAGCGAACATCGCTCATGGACCGCAACAAGTAAACAACGGGGCGCACCCGCCGCCCGAGGATGCCTGGCGCGAGCGGGAATCCGAAATTCAGCGGAACAAACTATTGGGGCAGGAACGCAATGAACGGGTGGACTCGGGCACGTTGCGAGCAACAGTCGATGCGCATTCGCAAGTGGAGACCGTGGGAGAAGTCCACGGGCCCCCGAACGGAGGCGGGCAAGGCTAAGTCGGCTCTGAATGCATACAGAGGCGGCACCAGGCCGCTGCTTCGCATCCTCGCGCGCGCACTCCGCACCCAGCGACTCCGCGAAAGACGGGGGGCGTGAGCGCCGTAGTTACGCGAGGCGGACGCGCCGCCTCGACCGCTACCTATCGGACCGCAATGCAAGTATGATGAAACGATTGTCAAGCTAGCTTCACATCTCATGGGTAGGGCGCTGCGATGCCGTCGCTAGAGATTCTGTCTTCGTCCATCGTTGCAGTGGGCTCTTTCAACCCGCCCCTGATCAGCGTTGACTGGTTACAGCACAATGGGCTCGTTGGAGCTAGCGATGCGGAAGGGGCTCGCGCGCGCCCGGACTTCCTTGTGTCACGCCAGATGACACGATTCCAGACTGATTTGGCGCTCGTGCAAGTTTTCGAAGGGCAACTCTCAATTCAGTCAGTAGCGCCTGTGTCGCCGGCGTTGTGCGATTTGGCAACGGGAATATTTGATCTCCTGCCCCACACGCCGGTGAATGCTGTGGGGCTGAATTTCATGGCCCACTTCAAGGCTGAGAATTTCACTCTCTATCACAAAGTGGGGGATGTGCTTGCTCCAAAGGCCATCTGGAACACTATCTTTCCGAATATGAATATTGGAATACAAGATCTGACAATGATCGTACAGGAAGGCATGCGAGACGACCAACTCGAGGTGAAGCCAAATCATCGGCGAGTTACTGTGCAGCCTTCTCTTCAAATTCGGGCTGGCATTTTTCTGCAAATCAACAATCACTATGGATTGGGAGTGACGGGCAGACCTCTGGCGGCCGCCGGGGACGCATCGCTGGTCGCGCGAAAGTACTGGGGCCCGGAGTTCGATCAGGCTCAAGAAGTGTTTCAACGGTTACTTTCAGAAACAATTGCGCAATAAAGTTGGTACTACGGACCAAAACCATGGGATCAACGGCGGTTTGTCCGACGAAACCTGGAACGAAGGAGGCATTGCCCTTTTTCGGGGAGTGGCCGGTTAGAGTGGCGCGACGGTCCGATACTATGGAAGAACACAGCGAGTCATTTGGCACGCAAGTGCTGACCCGAGATACGGAAATCGTTCGGCCCGTACCAGGGGCTATTTTAGGGGCTGTTCAGAACACCAAACCCATTCAGATCTGGGAGGGCGTTGTACTTACTGTAGACCGAGAGAGATCGCAAATTTCAGCGAAGCTCCGTGCAAGGTCCGGTGAATTCCCGGAGCACACCGCAAGCTTCAACTTTCAGTGGATACCGGACCAGGACATGGATTTGGTTATTCCAGGAGCGGTGTTCTATCTCACTCTGTTTCGGAAGATAAAGCGCGGGACCATAGAGAACACGCAAGAATTGCGGTTTCGTCGGTTGCCGAGCTGGTCGAACATGCAAGTCCGAAAGGTATACGAAGCTGCGGACATCCTTGAAAAAGGAATGAGCATTGGCAAACGACTGGACGGAGATTGACTACGGGGGCGCCCCGGCGGTAGATCACATTGAGGTGACCGTCCTCGGACCCGGGTTCGGTGAGGCGGTTGTTATACATATGGGCGGCCAGCGATGGTTATTGGTGGACTCTTGTGTCGCGCCAGGAATTCGCGGCCCTGTGTCTGCGGATTACCTTGAGAAGATCGGAGTGGATGCGTCTGCCGTAAAAGCGGTGATTGCTTCTCATTGGCACGACGATCATGTCAGGGGTATGTCGGAGTTAGTCACGAGGTTTCCGCAAGCGGACTTCTTCGTGCCGGCGGTACTGCTTGACAGGCACGCTCGCGCCTTCCTGGCTGCATACAGCGGAGAGGAGTGCTCCGGCCTTTCCAGGGGAACAAAGGAACTATATCTCTCAATGAAGAGTCGTAGTTGGATCACGGTCTCTAGCCGGACCGAGGTTTTCAGTGACCGAGGAGGTCCGGTTCCCGTGCAGGTGGTGGCGTTTTCTCCTACGCAACCCGCAGTCGCTCAATTCCTTGCGCACGTTGTTCGATACTTGCCCGCTAATAGTGCCGACATGCCTATCATGGAGGCTCCCGACGCCTCGCCGAACCTGAGCTCAATTGTTTTGCACGTCGACCTGGGTCCGGCCTCGGTCTTGCTGGGCTCTGACTTGGAGCGCCATCCGATTTCGGGCTGGGAAGTTGTTTTGGCCGATCGTTGGTGTCAGTTAAGGCCGCGGGCCGGTTTTTACAAAGTCGCCCATCACGGATCTGAGACCGGTGATCACCCAGATATTTGGAAAGAGCTGCTGGCGACCGCGCCGGTTGCTGTAATGTCACCGTTTAATAACGGCGGTGTCGCGCTTCCGAAGGACACTGATAGACGCAGAATTCTCGCCCAGACGTCTCGTGCGTACATCGCTTCGACGGCATCGAGAAGGCCACGGCTTCCGCCTGAGCAATTGCGGCGGCTCCGGGACATGGCGGACGACGTGCGCCCCATGCAGTGGGGGTTCGGTATGGTTCGGGCGCGAAGTCCAATTGGGAAAGGCGAATGGACAGTGGAAACTCTGGGCGACGCCGGAGCGCTGCAATCCATGAGCCATATTGCAGTCTAAGGGGCGGTTCCCGTTGCCAAGCGATTGCCAGCATAGCGTGAACGGCAGGCCTGTCCGCCCCGAGGGCGCGGCTAAGCTGGTATCGGTCGGGACGATTATTTGCGCTAGATTCAGTCTCTTAGCGAAAGACAAGACTTGAAAACCGGCAGCCCTTCACGGGGCTCGGGAGTTCGAATCTCCCCCTCTCCGCCAGTGTTCAATGCGTTACGGGGCGCCCCCGGGTCAGGGATTCGCTGGCGACCGGGGGGCCGCTAGCGCTCGCCCAAAGCCTTTCGGAAGAAGGACGGGTGCGGGACCCGGCGGTGGACAAAGTCGATCTGCCGTTCAACCACGAGCGCGCACCTTACTTTGCGCCCTTGAGTACACGCCTGAGTATATCGCCCATTCACGCTCAAATGAGAAGTCTTCCGCGCGCTGGCGTGCAAGCCGACCGAAGTAGCTCCGTTGTCTTGGATCGCGGGCCAGATTCAGAATCTCCGCCGAAAGTAGCAGCGGTTTGCCGGGCGGAATCAGGCATCCCACCGGCAACGCCGATTCTGCGCGAAGCACATGGGGGACACCTCCGACTGCCGTGGCGATCACCGGTCTGCCGCAGGCCAGCGCCTCAAGGAGTGCCTGTGGGGTGCCTTCATGTTCAGAGCACAGAACGAAGATATCAATGCTCCTTAAAAAGGCTGCGACATCTGTGATGTTAGACAATAGTAATACGTTGCCGAGGCGAGCGGCGCGAACTCGAAATCTCTCAAGAAGGGGGCCGTCGCCTGCGAACGCAAAGAAAACTGGCGGATCGGCCGCTCTTAGGGTCTCGGCCGCCTCAAAGAGATCCTCGTGCCGTTTAATTGAATCAAAGCGACCGACGTGACCGACTAGAATCGCGCCATTTGGGATCCTGAGGCGCTCTCGCCACGCGTTAGTGCTCCCTTCGGGGTGAAACTCTGCGAGATCCACTCCGTTCCAGGTCGTGCTGCATCGGTCGACCCATCCGGCATGGACGAGCCAATCAGTCAACTCCTGGGATACGGCGATCATCTCGTCTACCTTGCCGCTCGCCCAGCGCGTGAGGAATCTCGCCCCAGTCGTCGCATGGGACGGTCGCGTTCCAAATCTTCCGATGAGCGCAATAGATTGTGTCCGCCCTATATAAAGGGCGAGCGCTCCGTAGAAAACCGCGGTGTCATTATGAGCATGCAGTATGTCGACTTCGAACCGCGTCAGGTGTTTGCTTAGGTATCTCGCAAATCTGAAATCGATGCCGGGACGACGTTTGATGAAATGCGTGCGTAAACTGCCTGGATCCAAATCGAGCTTAGCGGAGCGGAAGGGTGTGTCGAACAGAACTAACGAATGGTCCTGACCCTCACGGATTCCACGACTCGCGAGCCGCACGACCGCGCGCTGCAAGCCGCCAATCTCGAGACCGGCAAGCAGATGAGTGACTTTTGGAGCGGTCACGCGTCCAGGCCCGGACGACGGGCTGGCATGGAGACTTCGCCGTGCGTGGGTCCGCGTTTGCTTCTGCTACGGATTGGGTCGATACCCTGAATACCGGAGTAGCGCAATCGGCTGGGAATATCTCGCTGTACGCGACTATCTCTTTCGCAGTGGCAGTTGGGACAGTTCAGGCGGAACGCGTTCTGACACGCCTCGCGATGAGAATCTCGGAAAAGCATGTCCCGAAGGCGCGTCTGGTGGAGGTTTCCAAGTTTGAACGTCACGTAGCAAAGTTGTACTGAACCATCGGCACCAACCCAAATGAGTTCATAAGCAGTGCATGGGACTCTCATCGCCGGGCCCTTGAGAAGCCAATCGGGAATCGAAGCGATGCTCGCAAGCGACTCCCTGACCCGATGCGGATGTGAACGTTTCAAATGCATGAGCTCGCTTACCAGATCAACGATTTGGGGCCGGTCAGCCTCCCTGAATTGCAGCTCTCGATCCACTCCTTCCGTGAAGTACGGTAACGAGTAGTGGATGAGATCGGTATTGAACGTCAGATCGTAACGCTCGGCGAGTTTCCATGCCGCGGTTAGCGCTTGGCTGTTACAGCTCGGTCGCATGATCAGGAAATTGAGTTGTATAGCTACCTGATTGCCATAACGACGCCGCACGGCCTCAAGGCCACGTTCGAGACGTGCGTAACGGCCTCGGCGTTGTACATATCGGTCGTAAGTGCTACCTTCGCCGTAATACCCGATGCTGATATTGCGCAGACCCGCTTCGAAGAGTTCGTCAATCTTCTGCTCAAGCAGAATTCCGTTTGTGGTGACGTACGTCGATAGCTTTATCCGGGCCGCATGCCGGACCATGGCGGGGAGGTCCGGATGAATCAAGGGCTCCCCTCCATACAACCTCAGCAGTTCCACGCCTGCGGCTTTTGCGTCTTCGATCAGCGTCAGCACGACGCCCAGGGGTAGCTGGGATCCCCGCATGAAATCTCGCCCATAACGGCATCCGATGCATCGAAGATTGCATTGAGCAGTGATGGCGACAGTGAGCCGAAGCGGGCGCGGTTGGATCAGGGCGGGAACAGCGGCGGCAGCCACGTGTAGGGCAGTACCGAGCTGTTGGTCAAGTCGCTTTGCTACTCGCTTGAGAGGTTCGCTCTTTCCGAACAAATGACGTGCCTTGTTTCTGATCATGACGCGGAGTGCGCGCATTGGATGATGCCATTCCATGGGCTCAGTCCGGGCAATTCAAGGAATATCGCTTGTAGCTTGGTGCATGCTTGCGTATGCGCGATTCGCCTCTACACGTGCAATTTGGACAATCCAGGTGGAATGCTGCCCGGGCCGCGTCGCGGTGTGCCTTTCCGAATAGAATCTGGCTTAAGGGCTGCTCGTTTACGTTACCGAGACGGAGGGCGGCGTCGCAGAGCTGCACCGTGCCATCAGCTCCGATCCAGAGCATCTGGTACGCGTCGCAGGGAACACGCATCTCCTGTCGCAGCACGAGCCAGTCTGGAATCGATCGGATGTACGCTTCCGAATGCAGGAGCCGGTCCGGCTCGAGCCGCTTAAGTTCTAACAGTCCATCGACAATAACGTTGAGTGCTGGCCGGTCCTCGCTTCGGAAGTGCTCGCAGTTCGGCACATCATTTGAAAAGAACGGAAGTGAATAGCTGAGCGTGTCGATGTGGAAATACATTCCGAATCGTCTGGCAAAGTCCCAAGCCTGCCGCACTGCCGTCAAATTGCATGACGGCCGCATTAAGACGAAATTCAGTTGCAACTCGAACTCCGTGCCGTAACGCTCGCGGACTCTCGAAAGGCTTCGCTCCAGACGGGCAAAGTTAGGTCCTCGCTGGGTATGCTGATCGTAAGCGCCTTCTGTGCCGTAAAAGCCTACAGTCGCGAGTCTCAGTCCCGCGGAGTACAGTCGGTCAATTTTCTGGCCAAGTAGAATTCCGTTGGTGGTAATGTAGGCCGTCATACCCAGGTCAACGGCTCTTCTAATGACCTCAGGTAACTGTGGGTGTAAGAGTGGCTCCCCGCCGTACAATCGAACTGTTGTGACACCCGCTCTGCTTGCATCTTCCAAAACGGACAAGAGAGTCTCGAGTGAGAGTTGATTTCCTTCCATGAACGTGCGGCCGTAACCGCAGCCTGCGCATCGGAGATTGCAGTGGGCGGTGACGGCGATTGTCAGTTGGCGGGGATGCGGGGCGATTAGTAGCGGAAAGCGGCGTGCAGCAGAATAGTGAGTCCGGCCAACAGCATCGAGAGTCGCCCGAAGCGGTTTCTTCAGCTCTGGTCGTTTGCCTATAGCCGAGCGAAGCGAGCGTAGCCCGACCTTCAGTTGCCACACGGCCATTCCCCACTGGCTCGTTCTTGTTGTGTAAGCTATATGCTTTTCAAACACGACAATCAAGTCGAATCGCCCGATGCGTCGGGAGATCAATCGACTGCGCGCGAAAGCTCCAGGAATTGCGACAAGGGCGATCTTGAGTGTTATTCGCGGCAAAGTCCTGCCGGATTATGTCAAAGGTGGGCGCCGGGGTCTTCGAATGGCGAGCGCCGCGGCTCTCGGAGTACCGGAGGACTCAGAACGGAGATGCAGTGAATCGGCTCGACGTGGGGGTCCCGATAGGACACACACGCGTGTGTCGGAGAGATGGTCTGCCGCAGCCCGCCGTCACGTTCACCCGGATCCGCTCGCGGGTTACACAGGACAAGATCACGGTCCTGGCCGCGCGCCTCCGCCGTGACGAGGATGACATTGAGCCCTCCGGCTCGTATACCTTGCGTTCGGTTCCCAGTTGGGGCTCGGGGCTCGCAGAGGCGATGCTGGCGCTTTGTTTCGCGCCGGTGCACATCGAGGACATGACGGGCTTCGATCGGCCGTGGGCGGCGCGCGCTGGGCGGCTGGGGGGGAATACGCG
>VFSW01013374.1_pt1 | contig 11409 bp, 7 predicted proteins | sample 5358111 | NCBI WGS metagenome assembly VFSW01 (sample SAMN11554181, study PRJNA540505) | mine drainage metagenome | isolation source: sediment from site ElyBrook_90M | place: USA: Ely Copper Mine, Vershire, VT | collected 2017 | reverse complement strand
CTTACGAGTGGCACGACGACTCCGGGCAATGTTTCCGCTCCTACGGGAACGAAAACTGGGAGTTCAATGCGGAGGGGATCATGCATCATCGGTATGCCAGCATCAACGACCTGCCGATTCGCTCCTCCGAGCTACTCTTCCATTGGCCGCTCGGACGGCGGCCGGATGAACACCCGGGACTTGGCGATCTGGGCTTGTAAGGGAGCGTCTATGTGCCAAGACTTACGTTATTTGAAAGGCACAATAGAAGCGATCAGAAGGTTCAAATCGAGGGGAGCGTTTCTGATATTCGGCATGACGAGCAGTCAGGCAAACCGCAGCGGCAGAAACCCACTTGAATGGAAATCTTGCAGGTTGCTGCCGCTACGATCCGCGCGAATTTCCGAGGTTAGTTGGAAGACATCATGGCGCCCGGCGCCATCGCCATATCGTTCCGAATCACGGCGCCGCCCTTCATCACAAATTTCACGCGCTGCATCTCGGAAATATCCTGCAACGGATCTCCGGAAACCGCGATCATGTCGGCGAACTTGCCCTTCTCAATGGTGCCGAGTTTATCCGACATGTGAATGATTTCCGCATTCACCGTCGTGGCCATGCGAAGCGTGTACACGGGACTGGCGCCCCATTTGACGAAGATGGGGAACATTTCGCCCTGCACGCCGTGCGAGCAGTTGCACTCCGTGTTATACACGCGGCCTGGAGGCGGCGCGGAGCCGCTGCCCCAGCCGAGGATCACACCGGCGGCAAGCATCTTCTTCCAGGTTACCTCGACGAGGCGCCACCGGCTGTATGGCGCCCACTGCTTCAGATCGTCCGGCTCATCCTGGCGGTGATCGAGAATTGTTGTGGTAATGGGCAAGTGCTTCTGGACGATCTCGCGAATGTCATCGTCGCTCGCGGCAGTCGCATGTTGGATATTGTCGAGGCCGAGGTCAATCGCCATCTTCAGCCCCTCGCCACCGTAGGTGTGCGAGGCGACCCACATTCCGCGGCGGTGCGCTTCGTCGATCACGGCGGCGAGTTCTTCTCGCGTGGGAAGCGGCTGGTTGTACATCTTGCCGTCCTTGTCGAAATAGAACGGCCCGGTGGTGTGAATCTTCACGTGTTCAACGCCGTACTTGGCGAGTTCGCGCACTGCGGCGCGCATCTGATCCGCCCCATTTACCTCGATATCCGGCTCCGCCGAAGTGTACAGGAGCGGGAACGGGGAATTCCCCGGCATGGTTATGTTGATGATCGGACCAGCGGTAATAATGCGCGGGCCCTTCACGAGGCCCGCCTGAATCGCTTTCTTCAGTTCCACGTCGGCAAAACCGCCTCCATGCGTGCCCATTGAGACTAGAGTGGTGTAGCCGGCATTCAAACTCGATGTGGCGCTGAAAAGCGCGACCATCATCTGATGCTGTAGTCCACCCTGCGCATCCGTAAGGTGAACGTGGCCGTCAATTAATCCGGGAAGCAGTGTCGCGTTGCTGAGGTCGATCACTTTTGCGCCGGCCGGAATTTTCACTCGGTCGGCCGGACCGACGTCCGTAATTTTGTCGCCGGTGATGAGCACGACCTGATTCGTCAAATTTGTTCCGGACTTCGGGTCGAACATCTTGCCCGCGCGGACCGCGACAACTTGCCCCTGCGCGGAGACCACGACGGCCGCCGCTAGTGTCAAGAGGGCAATACTCAACGCACATTGCATTCGTTTCATGGGGCCTCCATTTCGATTCAAAATCCGTTTTCCACCCTGGCGCTTTCGATTTGAACTTGTCCGCCGTTTTCGTTCGCTGGGAAGGTTCGTTGCCGACTTTTGCTCGCACGTCAAACCTTCCCATCAAATTGCCGCAGGCGTTCCGTTACCGCCCGTAAATCAACAGCCGAAATGTTCCTGGGGTAGCCACTGGCTGTGGATTGGGCTGTTTTTCAGTGGGGGCCGGAGCCGGACCAAAATCCGACGTTGTGAGGTAGAGGTTCTTGGTCTTTGGATCGAACCCCATGGTCTTGGCCCCAAACTCGGTCTTTATCGTCTCGACCACGGACAATTTGTCGGGTGAATCTTCGTGGAAAATGTGGAGCGTGCCCTCGCGTGTCGCGGCCGCCAGCGTGTTCGTGGAAGGATCGAAAATATTGGCGTCCACACGGTCGCCGATCGGGAACGGTTCGCCGATGATTTTTCCTGTGTCGGCATCCATCATCACGAGCATCTTGGGATTTCGTCCGCCCACGAAAAGCCGCCGGGTCTTGCGGTCCATCGCGATCGCGGTGGGCGCACCGGAAGGCGCGACAGGGAAACGCGATTTGACGGTGAGATCATTTGTGTCGATGGCGACAATCTCGTTCGTGGACTGGAGGGTGTCATAAATCATTCCCTTGCCGTCGGCAAACGCTTGTTCTGGCGCGCCGCCCAAGGGGATGCTCTTGATCACCTCTCCTTTCGCGGGATCAATTGCCATCGCAGTGTGGGAGCTGCCGTTAAACGCAAAAACGCGCTTCGACTCGGGATCGTAAAGGATCCAATCGGCGTCGTCTTCGCCTTTGATCGTCTTGATGACCTTGAGCGTTTTCAGATCGAACATGACGATCTGGCCCGCGTCCCCGTCGGTGATGAACCCGCGGTTAACCTCGGGGTCCAGTGCGATGCCGTGAACGCGCTTCCAGTCTCCGGTGATCGTGCCGACCTTGGCTCCGGTATCCGCATCGACCACGATAAATTCCGTGCCGTGCGACAGGTACACGCGGCGCGCGGCAGCATCGACGACGACGTAGTCGAAGTATTCCCGAGTGCTTCCAGCTCCCGGCGCCGCGCCGAAGGGAATTTTCTTAATCAGGCGGTAGCCCGAAGCCGGCGAGCCCGCAAGAGCGCAGGCCGCGGACAGCACTATCGAGAAAACAAGCGTAAGTCGCGCGTAACGAGAAATCTTCATTGAATCCTCCCCAAATTATGAGTGGCGTTGACAGGTGCTGTTGACGGAACTTGTCGGTTGCTTTAGGGAACGACGCCCCAGTTCATGGCCGACTTTCAGCGGGCCTAGCCTTGGCAATCGCGAAGAAACAAAGAGCCGGGCCCTGGCGGGCCCGGCTCATCGTCGCACATCCTCAAAGAGCTACCAAATTGCTTTCAAGCTCAGCTGAATCTGGCGTGACGTAAAACCGCCGGTTGAATCCAACACTCCTGGCTGGCCGGAAGCAACTGCTCCGTTACTGCTGAAAATCGTCTGGTTGTCAATCGGTGGCAGGAAGTTGGCGTGGTTAAACACGTTGAACATTTCTACCCGGAACTGGAGGTTGAAGGTCTCCGAAATTCGTGGGATTTTGTTGTTCTTGAAGATCATGAAGTCGAGGTTCGCAAGCCCCGGCCCGACCAGGGAGTTGCGCCCGTTGTTGCCAAACATATTGGCGCAATAGACCTGCCCGCTCGGTGCAGGGGCGGCTTTCCAATATCCTGAATTTAATGCTTGGCTATTGGTGATGCATGGATACGGCAACGAAGCCACCGAAGCCGCCGGTACGGTTGGAGGAGTAAAGCAGGCCAAATTGACGTATTGTAATGTCTTTCTATAGTTTGAGTTGATGGGATTGCATCCCGGCAATCGGTTTACCCAGGTGGCCGAATCGCCATTGTTGATGCCGATTGGATCGCCGCCCATGGAAAGCGTAAACGGAGTTCCTGTACTGAGTGTCAAGATCCCGCCTAACTCCCATCCGCCGGCTACGTGCGACAAAATCGCTGAACTAGATTTTGGTGAGGGAACATCCCAAATCAAGTTGCCAACAAAATTCTTGTTGATATCGAAATCGCACGGGCCGCTCCGGCTGGCCGGGTTGAAGAAGATCAGAGACGAGTAAGAGTTCTGAAACGGGTCGCCGATGTCCCCGCCCGAAGCCTGGTCAAAGCACTTCGACCAGGTAAAGCTGGCTTCCCCTTGCAAACCGTGGCTGAACGTCTTGCTGAGTTGAGCTTGCAAGCCGTTATAGCGAGCGCTGTCGTCCCAGAAGGTTGGCCGGAGCTGTCCAACGAAGGGGTTGAACACGGTGGTCGCCGCCCCGCTGGGCAAGAAGCCCTTGGCGCACGTATTAGTACTTGTCGGGCCGCACGGCCACATAAGACCATAAGGGGACGTGAGAACCTGAGGGGGACCGACCGAATTGCTGGTATCGGTGGTGAACGGCGAATGAACCGTGTGCGACCCTACATAGCCGACGGTGGCGGTCAAGGTTGAAGTTAGTTGCCGCTGGATGGTCAAGTTCCAGTTCATGGCGTAGTTCCTCTTCGGATTTTGATCGGGGCCATAGGCTTGGGCAGTAGGGATGGCAGTAGCAGGATTTAGCCCAGGCACGGTCGGGAAATCTCCTGGAGCCAAATTACCGACGGCCGGGGTCAAGGCGAAGGGGTAAGACCCGGACTCCTGAACGTTAATAATCCAAGGGCCAGGGAGCACGTCAAAGATCCCGAAGCCGCCACGGACAGACGTCTTGCCATTGCCAAACGGATCCCAGGCGAAACCTACCCTCGGCTCGAAGTCCTTATTCGTGGGGTTAGTCTGCCAGGGGTGCGTGACGTTCACCGGGGCGGCGCTAATGCTTGGCACCACCGTGAACCCATAGTGTGCCTCAGTTGGGAGGGTTGCTATCTCATAGCGCAAGCCGAGGTTCAGCGTCAGGTTGGGCCGGAATTTCCAATTGTCTTGGACGTAGCCCCCAAAGAAGGTGGTTCGGGTTCCCAGTTCTCTCCCAATCGCCGAATCTCCTTGCTGGAAGCTGCTGGGCTGGTTCGTAAGGAACGAATCCAGGGAACCTTGGAAATTGAAAGTCCCATTGGGCCTTTGGACGGACAATTCGTTGTACTGGATGCGCTCGGCCGAGAATCCGAATTTGAACGCGTGATTCCCGTGCGTGTAGAACGCATCGTCATAGAACTGATAGGAATTTGCGTAATGGTTATTTGCCGTCTGGTCGCCAAGGGTTCCCTGCATGGTCGTAAGGCCAGTCGCGTTAAGGATCGGGGCAGGGTGACCGGGAAGAAAACCATCGCTTAGAGACGGATCCGACGCGAGCGAATTCAGCGCGACGCCAGGCGCACCAACAAACCCAACGGTGCGATTGAAGCCCACCCGGGCCGTATTTACGAGTGAAGGGCTGAATGTGTGCGTCTCTTCTATGCCCCCCATGATCCTCTCACTGAATGTTTCTGTCGTTGAAAGCAAAAAGACATCAGGTGTAAGTTGAGGAGACCTATCAAAAAACCAGACGGCGTCAAGATCGTCCTTGTCCGAGAAGTGATGGTCAACCCTGGCGGTTGCGTAGTTCTCCGTGAACACCTGGGAAAGTCCCGCAAGGAATTGCCCGGTGTCGCCGCCGGCATTTAAGGGAAGGCCCGGAGTCGGCAGGGGAAACAACTTGAGATAAGGTAAAACTGCTTTGTCTATATGTGACACAGGGTCCGGATTCGGGGCGGCGCCTGGCCCGGATGCGGGCAGGGGGCTGCCATTCACGATCGCTACGGTAGTCGGGTTCCCGTTTGCATCTGGATTCCCACGGGCAGCCGCCGAAGGAACGGTCGAGTTTGCGCTCAAGGTCAAGTCTTGGCGGATGGCTTCGAAATCTCCAAAGATAAAGGTTTTGCCCTTTTGAATGGGTCCGCCGGCGGAGCCCCCAAACTGATTGCGATGGAAGGGCCGAGCCCCAGAATTCGAGGGATCAAAGAAGTTTCGGGCGTCCAGTCCTTCATCGCGGAGAAACCAGTAGGCATCCCCATGGAAATTATTCGTGCCCTGTTTTGTGATCGCGTTGATGACGCCGCCGGAAGTCCGCCCATACTCGGCGGTATAGTTGGCAGTCAAAACGGAAAACTCCTGGATCGCGTCCACGCCCAATTGCTCCCCCTGCACGCTGCCCGGGGATCCATTCGAATAGTCGTTCACGGTGATGCCATTGACGCGGTAGTTATTTTCGGTGGGCCGATGGCCGGCCACGGACAACTGGTTCCCGAAGCCGCGATTGCCGCGGTTTACCGTGCCAGTCGTCGACTGCTGCGTCCGGATGCCGATCACGCCCGGCTCGAGAACGGACAACGAAGTCCAGTCGCGGCCATTGAGAGGCAACTCGCGGACGGTCGTTTCGTTGACTTCGCCGGAGAGTGCCGACGAGGTGAGCTCCACCTGCGGAGCCTCACCGGTCACCGTTACGTTTTCAGACATTTGGCCCACTTTGAGGGAAATGTTCAATGTCTGCTGAGATCCGACCGTCAGAGTGATCCCTGTCTGCACCAGTGTGGAAAACCCCGTAGCCGATGCAGTGACGTCATAAACCGCCGGCGGCAGGTTTGGAGCAGAGTATAGGCCGGCTGCATCGGTCGTGATTTCGCGCACGATTCCCGTCTCCGTGTTCTTGATGGAAACCGTCGCGTTCGCCACCGCGGAACCTGACGCATCGGTCACCGTGCCGGAAAGCGTCGCCCCGGAAACCTGAGCATGCGCGGCAACGCCAGCCATTAAACTAAAAATTACTGTCACCAATATTGTAATACTTGTAGTGAGCTTTATGGATCTTCCCGCGCCCATGCAACGCCTCCTTGATGAACCTTAGTAGGTCATCACGTGCAATGTAAACTCGGACAAGATTTCTGATTTTCGGATTGAAACACCCCGAACTTGAGGGCATTTAAGTACCCGTGCGGATAGAAGTCAAGCGCTTTCTTAATAATTTGTGACAGCTTCATGAAATTGGAACAGGCCCCCCGATGCATGCGGAGCGGAAAAATTCGTTCCGTAGCCCGCGGGTATTTTTTGCAACCAAGCTGGAAGATTTAAGGAAAGATCGCGACTTCTATATGACGCGCTTCTTCCGCAAGCTTTGAATCTTTTCGGCGTCATAGCCAAGCTTGCCGAGCCACGTGTCCGTGTGCTCGGAAAGGGCCGGAGCGGGCCCTTGCGGCGATGCTTGGTCATCGGAAAAAAGAAAGCCGCCGCGGGTTACTTTTTGTTTTCCGGTCGATCCTTCAAATTCGGAGACGAAGTGGCGGCCCGAGAGATGCGGGTGGCCAAGTATTTCCGGAACGCTCAGAACACGTCCCGCAGGGACGCCTGCTTCGATCAGCGCTTGCTCCCATTCCGCGGCGCTGCGTTTCATCAGTTCCGGCGCAATTTCCTTGTTGATTGCCGGACGGTTCCGTCTGCGAGTTTCCCGCTCCGCAAAACGGACGTCCGTCTTCAGTTCGGGGCGTCCGATGACGTCGCACAATTTTTCATATTGAGCGTCTTCATTGGCGGCGATATTGAGCAACCCATCCGCGGTGCGAAATGTGCCGGAGGGCGCGGCCGTGAAGTTTTCATTCCCCATGGGAACCGGTTCGACGCCCGCGTTGAGATAATTGGAGACGACCCAGCCCATTGAGGCCAACGTGGATTCCAGCATGGAGACGTCGATCCCGCGACCGCGGCCAGTGGTTTGCGAATCGACGAGCGCCGCGCAAATTGCCATTGCCGCGGTGATGCCGCCCATGGTGTCACAAATGGGGTAGCCCACACGCAACGGAGCGGTTTGCGCGTCTCCCGTCACGTTCATGACGCCTGAGATTCCCTGGATCACCTGATCGTAGGCGGGCCGCATCGCTAGCGGGCCATCCTGTCCAAAACCCGAAATCGCGCAGTACACCAGGCGGGGATTCACTTTGGCCAGCACGGGATAATCCAGGCCCAGCCGAGCCATGACGCCGGGCCGGAAATTTTCGATCACGACGTGCGAAATTGCTGCGAGTTCCTTGAAAATCTGTTTGCCTTCCGGCGATTTGAGGTTGATCGTTACGGATTGCTTGCCTGCGTTGACCGCTACGAACGATGCGCCCATGAGTTCCGCATCCGCTTTCGGATCCGCGCCCAGCCGTCTGGCGAGATCTCCGTTTTCCGGATGTTCGATCTTGATGACCTCGGCTCCCAGCAGAACGAGTTGGAAGCTGCAGAAAGGCCCTGCCAGGACGTTGGTTACGTCCAGCACTCGGACACCATGGAGTGGAAGCGCCATCTGCCTAATCCCCTCGTGCAACTGATCCGAAATTTATGCCGATACTTGTGGAGTTATGCCGCAGGCGCCTGCACGGCGCACGCGCAGGAGATGTCCTTGATAGGGCCGGGACGAAAAGCGGCACGCAAATTCGGCCGCATCCAGCAATTTCTCCAAATGGATGCCCGTGTCGTAGCCCATGCCTTCCAGAAAATCGACAAGATCTTCCGTCGCGAGGTTCCCGCTTGCGCCGGGGCAATATGGGCATCCGCCCAGGCCGGCCGTGGAAGAGTCAAATTCGCGAATCCCTGCCTCGAGTCCGGCTAGTGTGTTGGCCAGTCCTCGACCGTAGGTGTCGTGGAAATGGAGCACCAGATCCTTCCGGGTCATTTTCAATTCGCCTAGCATCCGGCCAACGGTTTCTTTGACTTGATCCGGGAAGGCCATCCCGTCGGTGTCACAAAGGGCGATGCGCCACGGCCCTATCTCGCGCGCGGATCGAGCCGCGTTCAGTACGGCCTGGCTCGAAATTCTTCCTTCAAAGGGACAATGGAAGCAGGTGGAAAAGCCTACCCGGAGGACAACGCCGTCGCGTTCTGCCAGTCGAGTGGCTTGCTCCAATAGTTGCATGGATTCGGTCATGCTGCGATTCAGATTTTTCCGGTTAAATGTTTCGCTTGCGGCAATCACGAATTCCATATGGCGAATGCCCGCGGCCAGAGCTCGCTCGTAACCCCTCAGGTTGGGCACCAAAGCGGAAAACGTCACGCCTGCAAATTTACGGAGCCCGGCCGCCACATCTTCCGCGTCCGCCATTTGGGGCACCCAGGCGGGATGGACGAAGCTTGTCGCTTGAATATCGGAAACGCCCGCCTGGATCAGCTTTTCGATCAGCGTGAGCTTGTCTCGCGTGGACACGAGCTTCGGTTCATTCTGCAATCCGTCGCGAGCCGTTACATCGACAACTTTTACTTTTTCACCCATGGCTGCACTTCCTTCACATTCGCGATCTCGGCCTCGGATCCTGAACGCCAATTCAAATGGAAGACGGTCTTGTAGAGGCCGCCTTCAGGCGGGCACTGTATATTCGAGCACAAGCTCGCCTGAAGGCGAGCGCTACACAGTACGGCTCCGAGTTGCCAGACAGAATCCTATTCCTCAATTGTACGGCCTGCATTCACGAAGGAAAACAGCAATCCCGAACAAACCGTGATTAGCGCCGCCAGGTCCAGCGCGCGGCTCCATTGATAGTGCACGGCGATGTACGCCGTAACGACCGACGACGCCACTCCCCCGAGGCTCCCCAGAGTATTCATCAGCGCGGAAAGCGATGCGGAAAAATCAGGCGCAAGGTCGATGCACGCGGCCCAGAAATTGGCGGCGGCGAACATATTGAATCCCGCGGCAAGCGCGATCATAGGGAGAGCCACCGCCGTAACCGTCAGGTGGCTGCCCATCAGCAAGAGTATCGTTGAAACTCCCATGCCCAGCCACACCGCCATGAGGCGCCCGCGACGCCGCGTGGAATGCCGCGCGACCCGGTCGGAAAACCAGCCTCCAACCGGGGCGAGTACAGCCATGGAGAGGAATGGCGCGGACGTCCATACTGCTGCCGCTAGCAGACCGAGTCCGCGCACTTGCACTGCGTAGAAGTAGAACCAATTGTAGTAGACGTAGAAGGCGTATCCCTGGCACAGGTAGCCCAGGATGAGTCCCCAGACCGACACGCTGGAAAGTATCTTCATCCACGGCACATGTTTCGCGAGCGCCATGTCGCGCCTTGCAACATCGTCCTTGTGAGATCCAGAGTGAATCTGGTCCAATTCCGCGGCGTTGACGCCCTTATGTTCTTCCGGCCAATCGGTGGAGTAATAATGCCAGATCAAAAGAATCAGAAACGCCAGCGTGGAACAGATGTAGAACGCCACGCGCCAGCCCCAATGCACCATCGTCCAGGCGATAAAAATGGGAGTGAGCGTGCCGCCCAAGCCGAGACCGCCAACCTGCATGCCGCTGGCGAAGCCACGCTCACGCGGCGCAAACCACGAAGCGATCACGCGCGTAACGTTGGAAGAAACAGACGCTTCCCCGATGCCCGTAACGAATCGGATGATTTGAAACGCGAGTAGCATGCTGACGCCGGTGCTCAGGGCCAGCTTGGGTGCGAGGGCCATCGATCCCGATCCGATGGCGAAAAGGAAAATGGAAGCGGTCAGCGTGCGTCGAGGGCCAATCCGGTCGCAGATATTTCCCCAGGGAATCTGAAACAGGGCGTAGCCCCACAAAAAAGAGCTGAAGATTTTTCCCATCGCAATGGTGTCAAAGGAAAATTCTTCTTCGATGCTTTTGCCGGCGATGCTGAGGTTCAGGCGGTTCAGGGCCGTCACCGCGAGGGTGAACGCAATAAGGGTGAGTATTTTCCAACGCACACGCGTCGCCCGAACTTCGCTTGCCGCGATTGTCGCTGGCGCGGCTTGACCTTGATAAGGACTGCCTGGTGGATTTTTCAAGCGGGTCTCGCCCCGTTTCTGGATTCGGTTCTCGGGGATTCGATTCGGCAATTCATAAGAACATCTGCGTGATCAGGCCCTAAACGCCAAGATTCATTCGAGCCTCTACGGAATTGTGGCTTGGATTCTAAGTTTGCGTGAAACAATAGGTTAGCGTCCCTTTCGTGTCAAGGACTACGCCCGGTATTGTCAAAGGTCCTTGGTTAATGTCCACATTCTTGACCTCGTTAGAAATGTCCCTTCTTGCATTGATCTAGAGGTCCGCTCGACTTGCGGCCGCGCCGGTAATTCTTCGACAACCTTACAGGCCCAGATGGGTTGACCATTTTCCCGCCATCCCGTAACCTGTTATCCTGCCTGCAACCAGACTCACAAAGGCGGATATACCGTTGGAATAAATTTGACCCAATTCGGACTGCGTGTGCCCCAAATAATTTTTTCCCTAATCTAAAAAGAATGGACTGAGAAAACGATATGCCAGGAATCATTAAAGAAAGACTGTTTACTCCCGGACCGACGCCGTTGTTGCTGGAAGCGCAGCTTCGCGCGCTGACCATGACGCTGCACCACCGCACGGACGCCTTCCGGGCGCTGATGCGGGAGACGCTCGAAAACTTGCGCTATTACTTCCACACGAAGAATGACGTCGTCGTATTCGCCAGTTCAGGCACGGGCGCGATGGAAGGCGCGGTGTCCAACCTGCTCTCTCCCGGCGAGCGCGTTCTGATCGGGACAGCGGGAAAATTTGGCGAACGCTGGGTCCAGCTCGCGAAAGCCTACGGCATCGAAGCGGTTGTCGTGGAAGCGCCCTACGGGCACCCGGTTCCTATCGCCGAAATGAAGAAGCATCTCGAAACCGGCGGCCCGTTCCGCGCCGTGCTCATCCAGGCGACGGAGAGTTCGACGG
>VFSW01013373.1_pt1 | contig 11409 bp, 9 predicted proteins | sample 5358111 | NCBI WGS metagenome assembly VFSW01 (sample SAMN11554181, study PRJNA540505) | mine drainage metagenome | isolation source: sediment from site ElyBrook_90M | place: USA: Ely Copper Mine, Vershire, VT | collected 2017 | reverse complement strand
CAGCGGACATCTCTAATTGTTTATGATGCGGACATCTTTAATTGTTCGCGACACGAAGTATTAGGGCATCACTTATCCATGGTGAGGATGACTCGAAAACGCGCCTTGCCGCTCAACATCCGGTCGTAGCCTTCGGCGACCTGCTCCAGCGGCAGGACCTCATTCATCGATCGGACGCCGGTGAGGACGCTGAAGGCAAGCGCATCTTGCGAATCGATCGAGGTGCCCGAGTACCAGCCCTTAATCGACTGACTTCGAGTCAGAAGGGGCAGCGGGTTGAAGGTGAAAGGTCCGCCTGCGCCGATGACCATCAGCGTGCCTTTGGGCGCCAGGCCGCCAATGGTCGAAGCCATCGCGCCACTGTCGGTCACCGTCGCGAGGACCGCCTTGGCGCCGCCCAGTTTGGCGAGTTCCACCGCGGGATCGGATGCCGCGCTATCGAGATAGTGCGCGGCCCCCAGCTTGCGCGCCAACGGTTCTTTGTCCTGGCCGCGCGCGATCGCGACGGTGCGAAATCCCATCTTCGCGGCGTATTGAACCCCCAGATGGCCAAGCCCGCCGAGACCCAGAACGGCAACCATGTCGCCTCCGGTCGCGCCGCTGTTGCGCAACGCATTGAAGGTAGTGACACCCGCGCACATCAGCGGCGCCGCTTCGACCGGACTCAGTTCGGGCGGAATTGCCGCGAGAGTCTCCGCGGGCGCGATCATGTAGTCAGCATAGCCGCCGTCGCCGGTTATACCCGTAATCTGGGTCGCGGTCTGACAGGCAAAGAAGTCGCCGCGGCGGCAGGAGTCGCAGTATCCGCAGTTGCCGCCATGCCAGCCTACGCCCACGCGATCGCCGGTCTTCCAGCGGACGACGCCGGAACCAACCGCATCGACGATACCGGCGACTTCATGGCCCGGCACTCGCGGGAACTGAATCCCCGGGAAGAGGCCTTCTTTAACGAACACATCGCTGTGGCAAATTCCGCACGCCTGCACCTTGACGCGGACCTGGCCGGCGCCCGGAGTAGGAATGTCGCGCTCGACTATTTCGATAGGCCCCTTGGGGCGAGAGACTTGGGCGGCACGCATCTTTGCCATAGTAGTTCCTATGCCTTAAAAAAGGACAATAGATCGGCGTTGATCTGGTCGGCGTTGGTCGTTGGCATTCCGTGCGGAAAGCCCGCATAGACCTTGAGTGTTGCTTTCTTCAGGATCTTTGCAGACATTAGACCCGCGGCGCCGATGGGCACAATCTGATCGTCGTCACCATGCATAACCAGGGTCGGGATCTCGATCTTCTTGAGGTCGTCGGTGAAGTCAGTCTCCGAAAACGCCTTGATGCAATCGTAATGGGCCTTCACTCCTCCCATCATGCCCTGCAACCACCAGTGTTCGCGGATGCCTTCTGAGATTTTCGCGCCCGGCCGGTTGTATCCATAAAACGGGAGGGTGATGTCCTTGTAAAATTGCGGCCGATTCGCCGCGAGCTGGGCACGAAGGTCGTCGAAAACCGCGATCGGCAGCCCGCCGGGATTCTTTGCGGTTTTCAGCATGAGCGGCGGCACTGAGCTGATTAGCACCGCCTTGGCTACGCGCTTGGCGCCGTGCCGGCCGATATAGCGTGCGACCTCGCCACCGCCGGTGGAATGCCCGACCATGATGGCGTTCATGAGATCGAGCTTTTCGCATGGCTGCGCCAGATCGTCAGCATAGGTGTCCATCGCATTGCCGTCCCAGGTCTGGCTCGAGCGCCCGTGCCCGCGCCGGTCGTGCGCTATAACGCGATAGCCATGCTGCCCGAAAAACAACATCTGGCCATCCCAGTCATCGGCGCTTAACGGCCAGCCGTGGGAGAAAACGATCGGCTGCCCGGTCCCCCATTCCTTGTAGAACATCTGCGTACCGTCTTTGGTCGTGATGGTGCTCATGGCAGGACTCCTGGTTATAGGTGCTTACGTAGAATCAGGTTCAGATGAGCCGCTCAGAACGAGCGGTGACACATATTAATGTGTACCGAATGTGCGAAGTATTGGGAAATTATTGGCCGGCGCACTCACCGTCGATGGTGCGCGCAATGTTGCCGGCGGAAGAAGAATCCAGATCTGACGATCCCTCAGACCCTTCACGCCATTTCATGCCGTCGGGGCATCGGAGTTCGTGAAAGGTCGCGCGCCGGGCCAGCTCTCTCAATCAATGCGGGAGAAGCATACAAGAAAGGAAACCGAGCGACGGGAGTCGTTGGGAGGTGCCTAGTGGCGGATCGGTTCGTCGCCGGCCAGGCGCTCGAGGCGATTCAGCTCGCCAAGCAACTCGTCGGTGCGCGCGAATAACCGCGCGAAGCCGCCCACCTCGGCGCTGTCGGTCTTGCCGAAAAATTCGAGGCGATTCTTGCGCAAGAAATCCTTGACGTCCTGCTCCGATGCCATTCCGCTGACGATCAGCAGCGTGGTGTCGGGACTCTCCTCGCGGATTTTGTGCGCGAGGTGAATTCCATCGATGCCGTGGTTGATCGGCATGATCAGATCGAGCGTGACCAGGTCAGGGCGCAATTCGCGCATCGCATTGAGGCCCCCAAACGCGTCTTCGGCCTCCGCCACGCTCCATCCGCTGGATTCCAGGCGGAACCGCAGGTAGCGGCGAACCACAGGGCTGTCGTCGATCACGAGCGCCGTCGGTAACATTGCGTCCATTTCCCCTCCCCGAGCACAACTATATTGACCACTGTAATGATATGAGTCAATTAGTAGCGAAACCCTACATTTATACATGTTCAGACTGCATTGGCGCGCTGAAGGTGTAACCGATTGAGCCATCGCGGATAGATTCCATACACTCCGGAGCGCGCTACAATGTCGGAACCCACGGCCGAGGAGGAATACGAAGACCGATGAGCACCGCCGAACGCTACGCCATGCCGATTGACGGCTTGGAATGGAAAGTGCCGGAGAATTTCGAGAGCCGCTTCAAATGGGAATATGAGGACGGCAGCGCTTCCCTTCATCGCCTCTACGAGAAGGGCAAGCAGCAGCAATGGAACGCGAGCAATCGCATCGATTGGTCGCTCGATTTGGATCCCGAAAATCCCGAGGAGTTGCCCGACGAGTATCTTTCCATTTTTGGCTCGCCCATCTGGGATCGGCTCACCAATAAGGAAAAAGCCGATCTCCGGCGGCATTCGCAGGCGAACGATCTTTCGCAGTTCCTCCACGGCGAGCAGGGCGCGCTGATCTGTACCGCGAAGATCGTTCAGCAGGTCCCCGACATCGAGGCGAAGTTTTATGCGGCGACGCAGGTGATGGATGAGGCGCGCCACGTCGAGGTTTACAAGCGCCTGCTGCACGAGAAGTTCGACATCGTGTATCCGATCACTCCCCCGCTTCAGAGCCTGCTCGATCAGATCCTGCGCGACTCGCGATGGGACATGACTTATCTCGGGATGCAGGTACTGATCGAGGGATTGGCGCTCGCGGCATTCGCGGGGATTCGCGACATGGCGAAAAATCCGCTCGCCGCCGCTGTGAACGCATACGTCATGCAGGATGAGGCGCGGCACGTTGCGTTCGGGCGCCTCGCGCTGCGCGAGTACTACCCGCATCTGACCGCGAAGGAAAAAGACGAGCGCGAGGAATTCGTCGTCGAGGCCTGCTATACGATGCGCGATCGATTCAATTCGCATGACGTTTTCGAGCGGCTCGGTCTGCCGACCAAAGAGTGCATCGAATGGGAGGAGAACTCGCCGGGCATGCAGGAGTTTCGCGCGGCGCTCTTCACTCGCATCGTGCCCGCCATCAAGGACATCGGGTTATGGGGATCCAAGGTCACCAAGGCCTACACCGATATGGGAGTAATCGCGATGGCCGAGCTCAACCTCGAAGAGATGGGCGAGCGCGACCAGGCGGTCGCCGAAGAATTCGACGCGCAGCGCAGTCAGCGCGACACCGCGGCAGCGGCCAAGTAGGAGGCAGCCCCGAGAACGAGAACGAATCGCGGGTCCATCTCCTCGTAGGGGCGAACGACCCCTACGAGACAGAAGGGACGACGCGCAGCGGTTTCTAAAGATACGCGGCGAGGAAGCCGAGCAGGCGGGCCCACGAATCGCGATCGGCGGCGGCATTCGAAACGGAATCGCCACCGAGTGCCATCAGCGTCTTTACCACCGGATGGAAAATCTCGGTGATCGTCGGCGAGTATGGAAACCGGATGAAATGTCCGGCGCCCGCGTAGGTGATGTGCTCGAACTTATGCGCGAAGTTGTGGCGCAGTAGCCGCTGCGCCGCGATGTCCGCCAGCATCAGCGACGGCCACATCTGGTCGTCGGAGCCCGACATCATCAGGATGGGCCCGCGCGTCTTCTCGACTTCGATCTCCGGCCATTCCGCGCGCGCACGCATTTTCATCGAGGCATGGAACGTCGGCGTCAGCACCACCGGCGGCTTGCTCCAGGCTTCGACATCGGTGGGAGGATTCGGCATAAACGCGACTCCTTCGCCATTGCGAGTCCATGCCGGAAGAGGCTCCGGCGTCGGCGTCCGACTGAGCCCGGGCCATACGACGCCGCTGGGAACGTAGGCGACCACGGCTTTGATTTCGGGGAACGTCGCGCCGAGCAGCAGTGCGAGCTCGCCGCCGCGTGACATCCCCATCACCGCGACGCGCTCGCGATCGACGGATTTGTGCGCGCGCATCCAACTGATAGCCCGCCCGAAGTATTCCAGCGGAATATTCGCGAGGTCCTCCGGCACGCCCTCAATGCCGAAATATGCGAGCGACAGGACCGCATAGCCGCGACTGGCGAGGAGGGCAGGCTGATCCTCGGCGAGGCCGCCGCCCGATCCGGATACGATGATGACCCCGGGACGCGCGCCGCTCTCATGATCGAAAAATGTCGCGACCAATCCTTCTTCACGAATCTCGCTGCGACGGATGCCGCGCCCCATCAGGCGCCGCGTCACTTCAATCGATGCGGTTTCCTCCGCATGCTCGGCGGCAATCGTGACCCTCACCGGAGTCGGGGTGGTTTTAATGAACGGGCCGCGCTCGACAATGGCATCGTCGAGGCGCATCGACCAAAACAAACCCATCGCATCCTTGCCTGGATAGCCGCCTGAATGCGCCGGCTGCCGGCTTATATCGATGCAGCCCGATCCATCGGCAACGAAGACCGCATGCGATCCCCAGCGATGCTGCGCATCGTCGATAGCTGCGGCGCGTACGGTGACCGCCGCCCCCGGCGGACATGCGCGAATCCGAATCGCGATGGGTTGATCGTAGAGGGTGTCGGTTCTATCGGCTTCGATGCGCACGCCATCTGGCTAACACAGACAGAAGAGTGGCGGAACAGCTGCTAAAATAGAACCCTGTTCCGGTCTGGCCTGTGCGACGCCACTTCCGACGCAAAGGGCAAAGCGACGAGGAATTTACGCTAAGATGGCGTCTTTTGAGGTAACCTCCTTGCCGAATCCGGGCCGCAGATGTACCTTTATAAGCGAGAAGTGGGCTGGTGCCCACTTTTTTGTTGGCTCAACGTAAATAGGGCGTCGGGTTGGCCGGTGATAGTGCTGGAATTGCATCCGGTGGCGCGCAAGATTGTGGACCTTCTGGACCCACATCTTCAACGTCAAGGATATGAATTGATATCGGCGGAGTTCAAGCAGGGATCGCGAGGCGCGATGCTTCGGCTGCTGGTCGATAAGCCCGGCGGCGGCGTTTCGCTAAGCGACCTCGAACGGCTGAGTCCGGTGCTGAGTGACCTGCTGGATGTATACGACCCTATCGAGAGTCGGTACCTGCTGGAGGTTGCGTCGCCGGGGATAAATCGGCCGTTATTGAAGCTGGAACATTTCGAGTCGTTTTTAGGGCAAAGGATTAAGATCAGGACGCATGCGGCGCGCAACGGCACCAAGTCCTTCGTCGGCAAGCTGGCCGGGGTCACTCCGACCGGTATCGAGCTGGAAGACATCGGAAACTGGCCAGCCGGGAGTCGTGAGGCGTTCGGATTTGAGGAGATACGAGCTGCCAATTACGAGCACGATTTTGATGAAGGCAAGCGGAGGCCCGCATCCCGACAGGGAGCGCGCCCTTAGCTTGATGCTAAATTTTCATGAACTCCGCCACGCGACGGAGGTGTTATGCAGGTAGATCTAAACCGGGTAATCGAGCAGGTCTCCAAGGAAAAGGGGATCGATAAAACCATCGTCATCACGGCGGTCGAGGAGATGATGCATTCGGCGGCGCGGCGAACTTTCGGCCCCGACCGCAAGATCGAGTCTCGCTTTAATACCGAGATTGGCGAGATCGAACTGTTCGAGATCAAGACCGTAGTCGAGACTATCGCCAATCCGCTCTCCGAAGCGACCCTGGTCGATGCGCGATCGAAATACGATCCCGACGCCGAGGTCGGCGATGAAATTCTCATCAAGCTCGACACCGCGACGATGGGCCGCATTGCTGCGCAGGCAGCCAAGCAGAATCTCATCCAGCACATCCGCGATGCTGAGCGGAAGCAGATTTACAACGAGTTTAAGGATCGCGGCGACGAAGTCGTCTCCGGCATCGTGCAGCGCTTCGAGCGCAAGAACATGATCGTCAACCTCGGCCGCACCGAAGCGATCCTGCCCGAGAAAGAACAGATCCCGCATGAGCGTTATCGCCAAGGTGATCGCATCCGCGCGCTGATTGCCGAAGTGGACCTCTCTGAGAAGGGGCTCTCGATCGTGCTTTCGCGCACCTCCAACAACTTCCTTATCAAGTTGTTCGAGCAGGAAGTTCCCGAGATGTATGAGGGCATCGTCGAGATTCGCCAGTGCGCGCGCGAGCCCGGCGGCCGCGCGAAGGTTGCCGTCTATTCGAAAGATTCCGATGTCGACCCGGTTGGCGCATGCGTCGGCATGAAGGGCACTCGCGTGCAGGCGGTGGTGCAGGAACTGCGCGGCGAAAAAATCGATATCGTGCCGTGGACCGACGATCAGGCCGAACTCGTATGCCGCGCGCTCGCGCCAGCCAAAGTTTCGAAGGTCATTATCGATGAAGATGAGCATGCGATGGAGGTGATCGTTCCGGATGATCAGCTCTCGCTCGCCATCGGAAAGCGCGGACAGAACGTTCGCCTCGCGCATCGCCTGACCAACTGGAAGCTCGATGTGCGCAGTGAGGCCGAAGCGGAAGAAGAGGCGCGTAACGCGCGTCAATCGCTCAACGCGATTCCGGGAATCGGCGACATCAATGCCGAACTCCTGTACCAGCTCGGCTTCCGCTCCTCGGAGCAACTTGCCGAAGCCGACGAGACCTCGTTCGACGTCGAAGGAATCAGCCAGGAACGCGCTCATCAGCTGATTGCTGCGGCGCGAGAACATGTTAGTAAGAAGAAAGCGGAGGCTGCGGCGAAAGCCCAGGCCGAAGCGGATGCGGCTTCGAACGAAGCACTGCGCGCGGCCGCTGCGGGCAACGAAGTAGCGTCAGATATGATCGCGGATGGAGAGGTGCCGGAGGCGATATCGGAAGATATCAAGGAAACTGCCAAGGAGGAGTCGTAGGCCCCGAGCGGACATGTCTCGGATGTCGCCGGCGCGATACGAAGTCGCGCATGACACGTATCGTTGCGCATAACGGAATGGTTAGAATCGACAATGAAGGCAGCGCTCCGGGGCGCGGCGGGTACCTCCATCCAGAACCTCGCTGCCTGGAAAAATTTGCCGCATCGAAAGTTAGAGAATTTCGCTCGTTGAAATCCAGCATCGATCGCGACCAGCGGCTGCGAATCATCGCGGCCGTCAGGGGCGTGACTTCGCTGGGTAGCGAGGCGTAAATAACATAGGACAGATGGCTCGAAAGCGAATTAAAAGTCTGGCCAAAGAGTGGGGCGTTCCTCTCGAGGACGTCATCGCCAGTTGCGAGCGTTTGAAGCTCGCCCACGCACATACCGACGCGAGCCTGCTCGGACCCGAAGAAGCCGACCGCGTGAAGGCCGATCTCGACGAACAGGCACATCGCAACGCGATGTTGCGCAAGGAAACCGTGGTCGAGACCAGCGCCGGCACCATTGTCGAGAAGCGGCTCAACGCTACCGTGATGCGCCGCCGCCATGCGGAAACCACGCCCGCGCCCGCCGGCGAAGCTGCGCAGCCATTTCATTTCGAAGCGCAAGAGGCTGCGCAGGAAGAAACGTTCGCGCCTTTCATGAGTGAAAGCCCGCAGCCTCAGATCGATACTCCGGTTTTTCAGCCGGTGATTGAGCCGGCCGTCGAAGCGCCGTCACCGCAAGCTCCCGTAATCACGGCGCCTGAAGTTAGTGCGCCCGCAACCCAGGAAACCCACATCGAAGCTCCCGCTACCGAAGTTCACCAGGCGCCACAACATATCGAACCGGCGCCAATGTCCGCAGAAGTACCTCCTGAAATCGCGGCCGAGGTTTCCGCAAAGCCGGCCGAAGCTGCGGTAGCTGAAATGCGCGCTGAAGCCGCGCCACCCGCGCGCAGCGAGCGCGAGCAGCCTGCCGCGACGATGTCGGCGCGTCCGGTCGACGCTCCCCGGACGGAGACTCCTCGCGAGCCTTCGCGCCAGATGCCGCCGCTGCCGCTTCATGATCGCCGCGACTTCCGGCGTCCCGACGTGAGCACCCGTCCGCGGGTGGAGACGCGTCCGCCCCAGGTTGTCACGCCACCAAGCGTCAACGGCGAACGTCGTACCGTCAACTTGACGAAGACGGGATCGCATCCTGCAGCGCCATCTTTGGATGACGGCCAGCGCGGACCCAAGGTCCTCGGCAAGATCGATCTTCGTGCGAAGGTAGCGCCACCGAAACCCGCCGCTCCCACTGGCCGAACGATGGGGCCTGGCGGAAGGCCAGGACAGCCCGCGGGTCGTCCTCAGGCCGGCGCTCCGCAACAACCGCAAGAGCCCAACGGGCCGCCGCCTGAGCCGTCGAACAAGCCCGGCGCCGCGGGCCGCGCGCTCAAGAAAAAGAAAGTCGTCAAAAAAGACGGCGGTGATTTTCTCGCCGAGCGCGAGATTCGTGGGCTTCGGGTGCCGAAGAAGCGGCGCGCGCTGCCGGGCAAGGAACAACGCAAAACTGAAATCACTACGCCGCGCGCCTCGAAGCGCGTGGTGCGGATTACCGAAGGTGTCACAGTCGGCGATCTCGGCCGCTCGATGGGTGTCAAAGCCGGCGACTTGATTCGCAAGCTGATGGACCTCGGCCAGATGGCGACCCTCAACCAGGTCCTCGACGTCGATACCGCCTCGTTGCTGGCCAATGAATTCGGCTACACCGTCGAGAACGTCGCCTTCGATGTCGAACAGGCCATCGAGGAAGCGCCCGACGAGCAGGAAGAGGTCGGCGAATTGGTCGCGCGGCCTCCGGTGGTCACCATCATGGGTCACGTCGATCACGGCAAGACCTCGCTGCTCGATGCGATTCGCAGTGCCAAGGTTACCGAAGAAGAGTACGGCGGCATTACCCAGCACATCGGTGCGTATACGGTGCAGGTCGATGGCCGCACGATCACATTTGTCGATACTCCCGGCCACGAAGCGTTCACCTCGATGCGTGCTCGCGGCGCCAAGGTTACCGACATCGTGGTGCTGGTGGTCGCGGCGAATGAAGGTCCGATGCCGCAGACGATCGAGGCGCTCAATCATGCGCGCGCTGCGAAAGTCCCAGTCATCGTGGCGATCAACAAGATCGACTTGCCCGACGCGAACATAGACAACGTCAAGCAGAAGCTGACCCAGATCGGACTCATTCCCGAAGATTTCGGCGGTGATGCGATTACCGTCGGCGTCTCGGCAAGGACCAAGGAAGGCATCGACAAGCTGCTGGAGATGATTCTTCTGCAAGCCGACGTGATGGAGCTCAAGGCGAATCCGAACCGTCCCGCGAAGGGCACGGTGGTCGAATCGCAACTCGATCGCGGACGCGGCCCGGTTGCGACGGTACTCATTCAAGAAGGCACGCTCCATCAAGGCGATCCTTTCGTATGCGGCGTGTCATACGGCCGTGTGCGTGCGATGCTGAATCATCTGGGGCAGCGGCTGACTGAAGCGGGTCCATCGACGCCGGTCGAAATCTTCGGCTTATCGAGTGTTCCCGAGCCGGGAACCCAATTCGTCGGCGTCGCCGAGGAAGCCAAGGCGCGTCAGGTCGCGGAGTTCCGCCGCTCTCGTCAACGAGAGGGTGAACTACAGAAGACCAGCCGCGTATCCCTCGAAGACCTCAGTCAGCGGATGCGCGAGGGCGAGGTCAAGGATCTCAAGGTCATAATCAAGGGCGACGTACAGGGCTCCGTCGAGGCGTTGCAGAACGCGCTCGAGCGCATGTCGACCAACGAGGTCAAGCTGCAGGTGATCCATGCGTCGGCAGGCGCGATCTCGGAGACCGACGTCACGCTGGCGTCGGCATCGAAGGGACTCATCATCGGGTTCAATATCCGTCCCGAAGCAAAAGCCGCGCAGCTCGCCGAGAAAGAAGGCGTCGAGATCCGGCTTTACACCGTCATCTACGAAGCCATCGATGATGTGCGCGAGGCGATGGAAGGATTGCTCGCGCCGACTTTCCGTGAGAAGGCGCTGGGCCGTGCGGAAGTCCGCAAGACCTTCAACGTCCCGGGCGGAACTATCGCGGGCTCGATGGTGCTCGACGGCAAAATCATCCGCGCCGGACGTGCGCGCCTCGTGCGCGACGGCCGCGTAGTGTGGGAAGGCAAGATCGGATCGCTCAAGCGCTTCAAGGACGATGCACGCGAAGTGGCATCCGGTTACGAATGCGGTATCGGGCTCGAGAATTACAACGACGTTAAGCCCGGCGACATCGTCGAGGCGTTCGAGATGGAAACCGTGCTGCGCAAACTGACGCCGCCGCCGCGCGAGGGTCGCGGGTCGGCGCAGGTCGAAAAGCAGCCTCCAGCGTAATCACGTACTAGCTCGGCGGGCGTGGTGAACAGCCGCGCCCGTCGTTTTTTTGGGATGGAAGGGGCCTCCCATGGTGGTCGGCATACTGCGTCTTACCCTGTTTCTGCCGGAAAATCATTCGCTCAAGGGAAAACGCCAGGTGTTGCGCGCTATCAAGGCGCGAGTGCGAAACAAATTTAACGTGTCGGTCGCCGAGACTGACAGCAACGATATGTGGCAACGCGCGGAGCTGGGAATTTGCCAGGTCGGCAACGATCGCGCATTTGTGGATTCGGCGCTGCGCGAGGTTGTCAATTTCATCGATGCATTGGGCCTCGCGCCGCTGGGCGAGGAGATCCTCGAGATCGTGAATTTCTAGAGACTCTTCCTCTCCCGCGGCTGAGCTTGCGAGGCCGCAAACTGGGAGAAGTGGGGGGGGCGGACAAGGTGGGGAGGACAGCGGTGGGGGGAGGGGGGCGGGGGGGCTGATGGCGAGAGGAGGATGGAGGGGGAGGGGGCGAAAAACCGAGACGGG
>VFSW01013372.1_pt1 | contig 11410 bp, 10 predicted proteins | sample 5358111 | NCBI WGS metagenome assembly VFSW01 (sample SAMN11554181, study PRJNA540505) | mine drainage metagenome | isolation source: sediment from site ElyBrook_90M | place: USA: Ely Copper Mine, Vershire, VT | collected 2017 | reverse complement strand
GTCCGCATCTGTTCACGCTGGTTTTCCTGGTCCTTTTCTATGGCGCGTTGGAAAACATCCGCGCCGGTAAAACGCGCTTCCACGGCATTCCTTATCTGGCGATTCTGCCGCTGGCGACCATCCTTTGGACCAATCTGCATGGCGGATTCTTCGTGGGCATCATCATGGTTGGCGCCTACGGCGTCGGTGAGGCGCTGCGGCTGGTCTTCTCGCCCGATTTGGGAGATGAGCGGGGCGCGGTAAAGCGCCGGGCCGCTCGGTATTTGCTGAGCGCCGCCGCCTGCCTGGCGGCGAGCCTGGTGAATCCCTATGGATATCGCCTGCACCAGCACGTCGTGCTGTATCTGACAGATCCCTACCAGGGTCAGCACGTCATGGAATTTCTCTCGGTGAACTTCCATCACCCGCTGGCGATCTTTTTCGAGGCCATCCTGCTGTTGAGCGCGCTGGCCAGTTACTGGTTCGCTTCCAACGGCAGTTTCACTGAACCGCTGCTGCTGATGATGTGGGCTCACGCGGCCCTGCTTTCTACGCGGAATATCCCGATATTCATGATTGTGGCCGCTCCCGCGGCCGCGGCAGTGGTACAGATGTGGCTCGATCGCCTGCCCGGGCTGAACGTGGCCGAGTGGGTTCGCAAGGCCGGCCGCAAATTCAATGAAACCGCCGCCACCATGACGGAGACGGACGGGATCCCGCGCTGGCATCCGGCCAGCGTGTTCGGACTCCTGGTGGTAATCGGCCTTTTGTACGCGCCGCATCCTCCGCAGAAGTTTCGTGCGGAGTTCGACCCGAAAAGCTTCCCGGTGGCCGCCGTGCAGAAACTGCACCTGGACCCCGCGGCCCGGGTCTTCACCTTCGACCAATGGGGCGACTACCTGATTTATCGCCTGTACCCGAAGACCAAGGTCTTCATGGACGGCCGCAGCGATTTTTACGGAAGCCAGTTCAACCAGACGTACCTCGATGTCATCAGCGTGAACTACGGTTGGGAAAAAACCCTGGACCGCTTTGGCGTCGACACGATTTTAATGCCCCCGAGCACACCGCTGACGGGAGCGCTGAAGGAGTCTTCGCGCTGGCGGGTAGTGTACGACGACGGCATCGCGGTGGTATTCCGGTCGCAGAATACCGTAGCTACAAAGAATTCCGTCACCACCGGTGATGGAGCAGGCCGTGATCGCAAGATCACGAAAACCGAGGCAAGTGATCTCCGGATCACAGAAAAAAAGACAAAGACTTAGGAGCGAAAACACAATGACGTTATTGCGCAACTTTTGGAATGAAGAACAGGGCCAGGACCTCATCGAGTACACCCTGCTCATGGCTTTCGTGGCTCTGGCTTCGGCCGCTCTGTTTATCGGCGCCGGCGGCAATATCAAGGGAATTTGGAACACCACCAATAGCCAGCTCAACTACGCCAACACGCAGGCGAGCTAGTCTCTTGGGGGCGGGCATGCCGGTTCCATGCCATCAACGAACGGCATGACCCGCCCGAGCCGCGAAGTCGACGCGGCTCGGGGCTGGTTATCTATACCAGCACTTCCGGGCCGCAACGTGTAACGAGTAAGGGTTTTGGGGGAACACGTTGCGGCGTTTTTTTAAAGGAACGAATAGCGGCATGTCGAACGGCGGATGCCGCGCCGGATGGCGAAAACGAAGCCATTTAGTAGATAGGGAACTAGGATGAATAAACGATTTGTGGGCGTTTTGCTCTTTGCGTTTGTGGTCGCATCAGGCGCCAGCCTGTTGTTGTACCGCTTGCTGATCAACCGGCCCCAGACGACGCGCGCTGCAGCGCCGGTGACTACGCAGGTCGTCCTGGCTACTCACGACATTGAAATGGGCTCGGTCCTGAAAGAAGAAGATGTCAAGCTCGAAGACTGGGCCGGCGCGGTGCCGACGGGCGCCGTGGTCAAGATTCAAGATTTGGTGGGACGCGGCGTCAATACCAAGATTTTTGCCAAGGAGCCGATCATCGAATCGCGGCTTTCGCCCAAAGGGGCAGGCGGCGGGTTGGCCTCCATGATCCCTCCCGGCATGCGGGCCGTCGCTATCCCGGTGAACGATGTGGTGGGCGTGGCGGGGTTTGTGGTTGCCGGTATGCGCGTTGACGTGCTGATATCCGGCTCCTCTCCTCACGGAGACAACGGCCTTGGTCCAGTGACCAAAACCATGTTGCAGAACCTGGAAGTGCTTTCGGCAGGCCAGGAATTTAAGAAAGACGCCGAGGGCAAGCCGGTCGCGGTGCCCGTGGTGAACCTGCTGGTTACGCCGGAGCAGGCCGAACAACTCAGCCTGGCGTCCAAACAGACCACCATTCAACTGGACCTCCGCAATCCGTTGGATCACGAGGTCGCCAAAACCTCCGGGACGGCTCTACAAAAGCTGTTCGACGGGACCAAGGTATTGAAGCCCGGCGATGTGGCGCCCCTACCCTCCCCGAGGCCGCGTGTCGCGGCTCCCGTGGTTGCGGCCTCGCAACCGCCTCCGCCTCTCAAGAAGGAACCGGCCTTCGTCATGGAAATCATTTCCGGCACCAAGAAAGATCACGTCAATTTTGACAACAACACCCAGGGGGGCAAATAAGTGGCACGGCTGAGCGATATTGCGATTTTCGTCGGGCTGGCGGTATGCGGCAGCTTTCTGACCCGGCTGCCGGTTCGTGCGGCCGATGACCTTCGTCCGGGTGAGGCTGCTGCCAAGCCCGCCGACGCGGCTCCCGAGCAGGACAAGCCGGCGGATCAGCCCGCTACTCCGCCCGCGGGCGGGTTTACCGGAAACCTGATGGTCACCGTGGGTAAGTCGATCACCATCGACAGCCCGCTCAACATTCAGCGGATTTATTATGCCAATGGCGACCTTGTGGAAGCCGTGGCCATCAACCCAAAGGAAGTGCTGATCACCGGAAAGGCTCCGGGCGTCACCACCCTGATGGTCTGGCAGCAGAATGGCAACCGCATGATGTACGAACTGACGGTGCGTCCCAGCCCGGTCCGGCTGGATGCGGTTCGCCAGCAGATTGCGCGCGACTTTCCGGACGACGATATCAACGTCACCTGGGACAACGACACGGCATTTGTGCGCGGCACGGTCAAAGACGTCAACTCGGCCGACCGTGTCATGGCCATGGTGCTGACCCTCGGCAAGGCCATCAACCTGCTCCGTGTGAGGATACCTCAGGCGGAGCCGCAGATTCTACTCAAAGTGAAGTTCGCCGATGTAGACCGTTCCGCATCCCAACAATTGGGCATCAATCTCGCCTCTGCCGCTCTTGGACAGGACACCGGCATCACCACCGGCCAGTTCGGCACCACGCAAGTCGATAATAATGGAACATTCACCCTGTCCCAGGCGCTCAACGTGCTCCTGTTCCGGAAGGACATCAACCTGGGCGCCACCATTCAGGCCCTGGAAAGCAAGAACCTGCTCCAGATGCTCTCCGAGCCGAACCTGCTGGCGATCAACGGCCAGGAGGCCAGCTTTCTTTCCGGCGGTCAATTCCCGGTGCCGATGGTCGAGGGTAACACCACCCTGGGCACGGTAACCATCATGTTCAAGGAATACGGCATACGCCTAACTTTTACTCCCAACGTAACGCCCCGCGGGACCATCCGGCTGAAGGTCACCCCCGAGGTCAGCTCCCTGGATTTCGCCAATGGAGTGCAGATTTCAGGCTTCACGGTTCCCGCGTTATCCACTCGAAAGGTGGACACAGAGGTGGAACTGGAGAGCGGGCAGAGCTTCCTGATTGCCGGCCTGCTGGACAACAATGCGACGGAGAGCTTCAGCAAAATCCCCGGCCTGGGCGATATCCCGGTCTTGGGCAAGCTGTTCCAGAGCCGGGCTATTACCAAGAAGAATACCGAACTGCTGGTGATCGTCACTCCGGAACTGGTCCGGCCGATTCCGCAAGGCCAGCCGGTCACTCAGTTGAAGATGCCCATGACCTTCCTGAAGACCAACACCGGCGCTCCCATGGAGCATCCCGGAATGGACAAAACGGGTCCCGTGCCGGTGCATCCGCCGGCCGATTCGATGCCGCTCGAACAGCTGCTGCAGGAACAGATGAAGGGCCAGCAGACAACGCCGCACAGCAACACGCAGAACCCGCAGGGCAACCCGCCGATTCCGCAACCGCCGACGGCCGGCGCTGCGGGCGCTCCGACAGGAGTCATAAAGTGAGCCGCCTGGGTGGAGAAGAAACATGTATCCGCTGACGATCGGGCTGGCAATCGAGAATCGTGACCTCTGGGAGCAGGCCCAGGCTTGTCTGGCGGATCTTCCGTTCCGCATTATCGTCGAGCATCAGGATATTGGGGATGTCAGCAACTTTCTGGACCGCCTGGAGCGCATGCGGCCGGACGTGGTGCTGGTGGATATCAGCGGCTGGAAGGAGCCGCTGGAAGGTCTGGTGTCGTCGATTCGCAATGCGATCGGCGACCCCATGATTATTGCCCTGAACAACACAGCGGAGTCGGACGCCATTCTGGCATCCCTGCGCGCGGGCATCAACGAGTACCTGTTCCCTCCGCTGCAGGAGCCCTTGAAGCGGGCGCTGGAGAAGCGCTGGGGCGCGCGCAGCCGGCGGCGCGCCGGCGGCACCCAACCGGGGGGCGAGGCGTTTGGGTTACTCTCGGCGAAAGGCGGATGCGGGGCCACCACGCTGGTTACGCACGTGGCCGCCGAACTGGGCCGCCAGAATCAGAAAGTGCTGCTGACGGACCTGGATCTGGACGCCGGCATGGTCGGGTTCATTACCAAGACCAAGGCCGTCTACTCCATCCTGGATGCGGTCAACAACCTGCACCGGCTGGACATTCACTACTGGAAAGCGCTGGTTTCCAACGGCATCCCCGGCGTCGAGATTGTGGCATCTCCGCTGGCTCTGGCCAGCAAACAACAACCCAAGGACGAACAGGTTCGTCACGTGCTGGCCTTCGCGCGCCCGCACTACGACACCACCCTGGTGGATTTGGGGCGAAGCCTCAGCCGCATGGGCATGGCCGCGCTGGAGGAAATCGACGAGGTCTGCCTGGTGACCACGCTGGAAGTGCCCGCGCTGCACCAATCCAAACAAATCATTCAGACGCTGCTGGACAGCGGGTTCGGCAAGAACCGCATCCGTCTCATCTTGAACCGCGCTCCAAAACGGCTGGACATTACTCCAGGGGAATTAGAGCGAATGCTGGGCATTCCCATCTTCTGCATGATTCCGAACGATTATCCGGAACTGTATGAGACCTATGCCGAGGGCCGCATGCTGAATCGAAGCTCCGAATTGGGTAAGCAGATCGCCAAGCTGGCATTGAAACTGGCCAACCTGGAGGAGAAGAAGCCGAACGGGTCGAAAAAACTATTCGGGCTGATGGGCAAATAGCTTTTCAATTGCGTACGGCTTAGCCGCCTGCGAACGCGCAGGGAGCGAATTCTGTTTTTGGGACAAAGGACATAACGATATGGGTGCAGTATTAGATACGACATCGCGCCATGGCGACAACCGGGAAACTGGTTGGGTCAACCGGCTCTTTAGTCGGGAAGGTTACACGCCGGAGTACCAGGAGCTGAAGTTTACGCTCCACCGGAAGCTGTTGGACCGCATCAATCTGGAAGCCCTCTCGTCGATGGCTGGCGAACGCGTCCGCGCCGAGATCCGGGCGGCAGTTGCCAAGCTGGTGGAAGAAGAAAAGACACCCCTCAGCCTGGTGGAAAAAGACCGGGTAATCGAGTAGATTCTGGATGAGGTGTTCAGCCTGGGCCCACTGGAGCCGCTGCTGCAGGATCCCACCATAAGCGACATTCTGGTCACCACGCCGCGCCTGGTCTACGTGGAACGCGGCGGCAAACTCTATCGCACGCCGGTCGAGTTTAAAGACGACGCTCACCTGCTGCGCATCATCGAAAAAGTGGTCTCGCGGGTCGGCCGGCGCGTGGACGAATCGTCGCCCCTGGTGGACGCGCGCCTGCCTGACGGTTCCCGTGTCAACGCCGCGATTCCGCCCGTCGCCGTCGACGGACCGCTGCTCTCCATCCGCCGTTTCGGACGCCACGCGCTCAAGGGCGAGGACTTGGTGGCCAAACTGGCCATGACCGAGGGGATGCTGGAACTGCTGAAGGGCTGCGTGAAAGCCCGCTTGAATATTCTGATCTGCGGCGGAACCGGTTCCGGTAAGACCACGCTACTGAACGCAGTCTCTTCGTATATTCCGGAAGATGAGCGCATCGTCACCATTGAAGACGCGGCCGAACTCCGGCTGCAACAAACTCACGTAGCGCGCATGGAAACCCGTCCTCCCAACGTGGAAGGCACGGGCGCGATTCACATCCGGCAACTGGTGATCAATGCCCTCCGTATGCGCCCCGACCGCATCATCGTTGGTGAAGTCCGATCTGAAGAAGCCCTGGACATGTTGCAGGCCATGAACACCGGTCACGACGGCTCCCTCACTACCCTTCACGCCAACACCCCGCGCGACGGTCTGGGCCGCCTGGAGGTGATGGTGGGCATGGCCAATTCGAACATGGGTATTCGTTCGATTCGCGCCCAGATCGCTTCGGCGGTGGACCTGTTCATCCAGACCTCCCGTTTCAGCGATGGCACCCGCCGCATCACGCATATTACCGAAGTAGTGGGCATGGAGCAGGACATCATTACGCTGCAGGATATTTTCCTGTTCGAAAAGACCGGCATTACAGAAACGGGCAAGGTGCTGGGCCGCTTCCGCGCCACCGGAATTCGTCCGAAGTTCTATGAACGGCTGAAACAGTGCGGCATCGCGCTGCCGCCGCAGATGTTCCAGACCGTGGTGGAGATTAGCTGATGCCTGTCGGCGTAATTGTATCTTTCGTCGTCGTCTTCGCGCTCATTCTGCTGGCGGTGAGCGTCGCGTTGAAGTTCTTTGACGCGCGGCGAAAGAAGCAGGTCACCGGGATGCTGCAGACCGCATCCGGCGAGTCTGTAGTTACCGTCACTCACCTGCTGAAGGAAATCGATCTCGATAAACCCGGCGGTCTCAAAGGCGTCATCAAGACCTTTCAGTTCAGCAAGCATGCCCAGGAGCAGATTCAACAGGCCGGCATGAGCTGGTCTTCCACTCGCCTGCTGGCGGCCATGGGCCTGGCCATGATTCCGGGACTCGGCCTGGGGGCGCTGGTGCCGTTCATCATGAACGGTCCGACCACAGCGATGATTCTAGCTGTTACCTTCGGCACCATGCCTTATCTGTTTGTCCGGCACAAGCGCAAAAAGCGTCTGGAAAAGTTGGAGGAACAGTTCCCTGAATCGCTGGACTTTCTGGCGCGCTCCATGCGCGCCGGACACGCGTTCTCGATCAGCCTGGAAATGGTCGGCGACGAACTTCCGGACCCGCTGGGTCAGGAATTCCGCGCACTGTTCAATGAGCAGAACCTGGGCGCTCCCCTGGATATCGCCTTGCGCAACTTCACCGACCGCGTGCCGCTCCTCGACGTCCGCTTCTTCACTTCGTCGGTGCTGCTGCAAAAGCAAACCGGCGGCAACCTGAGCGAAATTCTCTCCCGCCTGGCCTACGTGATCCGCGAGCGCTTCCGGCTGAAAGGCCAGGTAAAAGCCGCCAGCGCCCACGGGCGTCTCACCGCCACGATTCTGACGCTGCTGCCCGTCGCCACCATGCTTGGACTGTTGGTGGTGGCTCCCGGGTACCTGCAGGGAATGGCGGAAGACTCCGATGGGAAGTATATGATCGGCGGCGCCATTGTCGCCCAGATCCTGGGGAATTTCTTTATCAAGAAGATCATCAACATCAAGGTGTGATATGGAACATCCATTTATATTGAGCACGTGTGCGTTTCTGATGTTGATGGTGCTGCTCACCTGGGTGGGTTATCGCGTCTTTTACAAACCCGGCAAGTTTCTCAAACAGCTCGGAAATCCGGTCATTACCGACGAGAAAAGCCAACTGAAGGACACCTCGGAGCCGGAAGGCAGTACCCTGGTCACCCTGCTCCACCAGATCGGTTCGCGTATCCCGTCTTCCGACGCGGAATCGGCCACGCTGCGCACGGATCTGATTCGGGCGGGCTTTCGTTCGGAGAATGCCGCACCGGTGTTTTACGGGATTCGGATCATATCCACGTTCGGCATGTTGATCGCGAGCCTGATGATGGACTCCCACATGCCGCCCAATCCGATGATGAAGGTGGCGCTGCTGGGATTCGGCTGCTGTGCCGGTTGGATTCTGCCGAAATTCGCCTTGGAGAAGAAGGTCAAGGCGCGCATGGAAGTACTGCGGCTTTCGCTTCCCGATGCGCTGGATCTTCTGGTGGTATCGGTGGAAGCCGGACTGGGCCTGGACCAGGCGATCCAACACGTGGCCCACGAACTTCGCGTCAGTCATCCGCAACTGAGCGAGGAAATGTCGCTGGTGACCCTGGAAATGCGGGCAGGCAAACGGCGCAGTGACGCCCTGCGCAATTTCGCGGAGCGTACCGGCGAACCGGAAATCCGGAAGCTGGTCGCCATTCTGATTCAGAACGACCGCTTCGGAACCAGCATGGGCGAATCGCTGCGCAACCATTCCGATTTCATGCGTAACCGGCGCAGGCAGGAAGCCGAAGAGCGCGCCGGAAAGGTCGGTGTCAAATTGGTGTTCCCGATCTTCTTCTTCATCTTGCCGTCCATGCTGATCGTGGCGGCGGGTCCGGGCATCCTGCAGATTTTCAAGTATCTCTTCCCGATGATGAAGAACGCGGGAGGGTAGAAAGTACCAGAAAAGGAGAAAACGACCATCAACACGACAGCACTCCAAGGCGTGATCTGGTTGGTCGCTGGGGGAGCCATCTATTTGTTCCTCAGACGGCGTCGCACGCGCAGAACCCAGCGGTAGGCCGGACGGCAGGTCAGAGGAACACCGAACGAGCCATGAAAGGAGAACCAAGTGGGATTTGCAGTACAGGGAGCAATCTGGTTGGGAGCGGGCATTACGCTCGTGCTGCTGCTGTCGCGACGGCGGCGCCGGGCGATCAGGTAACCCTCCCAGCCTGAGGGCTGGCGACGATTCTACAGCCAGGCACGCCCTTCTCGCCAGCCTTGGACCCGTATGTCGATTTCCGCATTAATCAGCAAACAAAATTCCGATGGCGGGTGGCCGTACATTCGCGGAGGGTCCTGGACCGAGCCTACGGTATACGCGGTGATGGCCCTGCTGTCCGCCGGGGAAACGGCGCCGGCAGAGCGCGGAATGCGCTGGATTCGAACCATGCGGCGCTCCGATGGAGGCTGGCCGCCGCGAACAGGGGTTGACGAAAGCAGCTGGGTAACCGGCTTGGTCGCGCTTTTGCCATCGGCGGAACTGGGCGCGGAAATGCACGATCATGCCATTCGGTGGCTTATGGGAACCCAGGGAAAAGAGACCACGCGCATTTACCGGCTGCGCGAATGGCTATTGGGCAATCCGCCTTTGCCCGAGATGAGATTTGCCGGTTGGCCCTGGCTGCCTGATACGGCCGCGTGGGTGGGACCCACCTGCATCGCGCTGCTGGCGTTGCAGAAACATGACGCTCTGTCTTCCTCCGGCGCCCTCCGCGAACGCATCGGGGAGGGGCAGGATTTTCTGCTGTCGCGGATCTGCAAGGGGGGAGGGTGGAATCACGGATCTGCGAATGCCCTGGGTTACGCGGGGCATCCCTATCCGGAAACCACGGGTATGGCTCTCGCCGCCCTGCGCGGCCGGAAGCATCCCAAAATCGACCGGGGCATCGAAGTGGCTCTGAAATTTCTCGGTGAGTGCCGCTCTGCCGACGCGTTGAACTGGCTGCGTGTTGGCCTTAGCGCGCACAATCAGCTTCCGCCGGGATTCTCCCCACCCACCGATCTGGCCCAACACACCATTCCGGAAACCTCGCTTGCTGTTCTCGTGGACAGCGCCCAGCGCCAAGGCTGCGGACTTTTCGCGAACCTGGTATGAGTATGGCTGCGCAACTTTCAACCCGCGCCGGACAGTGCGGCATGACTCGCCGCGAATGGGTGACGGCGGCCGCGGGCTGCGCGGCGTTGGGTCTGGCCGGCTGCAATACGGAACGGATGGTTGTTCCGGCCCAGGTCTCCGTGGTCAAAGCGCCGGCTTACGACCAGACCCTCTACGACACGATGCGCCGCCTGTTGGCCATGCACCCGTTGGACGTTCGCGGCCGGAACGTCGTTCTGAAACCGAACCTGGTGGAATTCGAACCGGAAAGCAGCATCAATACCAATCCCCTGGTGGTGCACGCGGCTTTGGAAGCGTTCACCGCCATGGGTGCCGCCAGCGTGAAAATCGGCGAAGGACCGGGGCATCGACGCAACACTCTCGACCTGGCCGATGCCGCCGGCTATTTCAAGATCGTACCGAAATTCGAAGAGCTATTCACCGATCTGAACCTGGATGATGTGACCCGGGTCCATCCCTCCCGCCAATTTTCGCGGCTGGAGAAACTCTACCTCCCCAACACGGTGCTGGGCGCGGACCTGCTGGTCTCCATGGCCAAGATGAAGACGCACCACTGGGTGGGCGCGACGCTTTCCATGAAGAACCTTTTCGGCGTGGTGCCGAGCGGCGTTTACGGCTGGCCTAAGAACGCGCTTCACTGGGCGGGAATCGACGAATCCATCGCTGATTTGCATGAGGCATTCCCGCGCCAGTTCGCCATCGTGGACGGAATCGTGGGGATGGAGGGCAATGGCCCGATTCAGGGCGTGCCGAAACGCGCTGGAGTGCTGGTTGCGGGAAACTCGCCGGTGGCCGTAGATGCGACCTGCTGCCGGATCATGCGCATCGATCCCGTGCAGATCGGATACCTGCGGCTGGTGGCGCAGAACGAATCGCACCTTGCCGAGGGCAGTATTCAGCAGATTGGCGAGGCCCTCAGCACTGTGGCCACGCCTTTCGAATTGATCCCTGAATTTCAGAGGCTCCGGTTGGAGAACTCATGACCGCGTCGAAGATAAGCATACGCAAATGGACGGAAGGCTGGCACCGCTACGTGCTGCTCTCTCTCCTGGGACTGGCGCCCATCTACTGCCAGCCGCGTATCCAGGGCGGCGACCTTTCCAGCCACATGAACAATGCCTGGCTCACCCGGTGGATTGAAACCGGTGGCTCCGAGGGGCTCCTGATCGTGCACCGGAGTACCGACGTGCTTTTCGATCTCTTGCTCGCCGGTCTGTTCCAGATATTTAATCCCGAGTTTGCTCAGCGCATCGCGGTTTCTCTGGCCGTGCTGACGTTCGCCTGGGGAGCGTTCGCCTTTGTCAGCGCGGTGGCGGGCCGCCGCCCCTGGCACCTGTTTTCCTGCATCGCCAAGTTTGCTTATGGCTGGGTGTTTAACATGGGCTTTTTCAACTTCTATCTAAGCCTCGGCCTGTGTTTCTGGGTGCTGTCGTTAGCCTGGGAGG
>VFSW01013371.1_pt1 | contig 11410 bp, 9 predicted proteins | sample 5358111 | NCBI WGS metagenome assembly VFSW01 (sample SAMN11554181, study PRJNA540505) | mine drainage metagenome | isolation source: sediment from site ElyBrook_90M | place: USA: Ely Copper Mine, Vershire, VT | collected 2017 | reverse complement strand
ACTATTGAGTTTTTGCCGAAGACTACTAATCAGCATATCCACTGCTCGGTCAGTGGGGGACCACGCTTTTTTAAGAATTTCTATACTGATAATTTCTCTCTTCAACTTACCCTCTGGTTTGGTTAAGAAATGAAAGAGCAATAATCGTTCGTTAGTAGTCAGATGAATTAATTGCTGTTGATAAAATAAGACGAAATTATCTTTGTAAAAGCTGAACTCATTAAAACAAATACTGTTGTGGCACTCTTTTATTTTTACCGTTAAGTTAGATTGTCGTAACCAGCGGTTAAGTCTAAGGACCAGCTCTTTCAAGCTAATGGGTTTGGTTAAATAATCCTGGACGCCCAGCTCCAAGCCTTTAATTTTATTCTGATCATTATCAATACCAGAGAGAATAATGACTTGCGAATGGGGCGATGACTGTTTAATTGTATCCACAATAGTAAAACCATCGATACATTTTCCCAAATCAAGATCAATTAAACATAAATCAATTTTTTGATTATTGAGGATATTTTTACTGGTAACAGAGTCAGAACAACAGATAACATTCCAACCTTGATTAACCATAGTTAGCCTAACGGCTTCTTGCCAAATATTATCGTCTTCAACCAGAAGAAGGTGAGGTGAGAGATTTGCCATATCATTAATGGAATAATTTGGTTGCTTTAAGTTATCACAAGCCTTCGATATCATCTATATGTATTTTGGGGAATAGTTGATCGCATTATGACTTTAAAGCGCTTGTGATAAGTGAACAATCTCCCTAAACTAGGAAACTTATTGATGAGTACAGAGATAGACCATAAAATGTTGAAAAGTTTTGATGTGGTAATTGTAGGCAGTGGCCTCGCTGGAGCCACCGCAGCCCTTAAGTTAGCTGACAACCACCGCGTGGCGGTTATTACCAAACGTGATTTGGAGGATGGTGCTAGTCATTGGGCACAAGGTGGCATTGCCGCTGTTATGGGTGAAGGAGATAGTTTTGAATCCCACGTACAAGATACCCTAGAAGCTGGTGCTGGGTTATGTGATCTTGAAGCCACAAAATTTATCGTTGAACATGCGCCCAATGCCATTAATTGGCTCTCTCGGTTAGGGGTACCTTTTACTGAGGAACAAGGTCATCTTCATTTAACCCGTGAGGGAGGTCATAGCCATCGGCGTATTGTTCATGCAGCCGATGCAACTGGTGCTGCAGTTCAAAACCGTCTTTACCCACAACTTAAAGATCATTCAAATATAACGCTATTTGATCATCATATGTTGGTAGATTTAATCACTAGCCGTAAACTAAAACTAGACGGTCAACGATGCTTGGGTATTTATGCTTTTAATGAATTAACAGGAGAAGTAGAAACATTTTCCGCGGCCCACACCATATTAGCCACCGGTGGGGCAGGCAAAGTATATCTCTATACCACCAATCCAGACACCTCCACCGGTGACGGCATTGCGGCGGGCTGGCGAGCAGGATGTCGAGTGGCCAATATGGAGTTTATTCAATTTCATCCCACCTGTTTATATCATCCCCATGCAAAATCTTTTTTAATTAGTGAGGCGGTTCGAGGAGAAGGAGGTTTGTTGCTTCTGCCCAATGGTGAGCGTTTTATGCCCCATCATGATCCAAGAGCTGAACTTGCTCCGCGGGATATTGTGGCGAGAGCCATTGACTATGAAATGAAAAAACATGGCCTTGACTGCGTTTATTTAGATATCAGACATAAGGGTAAGGATTTCATTGTTAATCACTTCCCTACCATTTATGAGCGTTGTTTATCCTTTGGAATTGATATGGCAGAGGAAGCGCTGCCGGTGGTACCAGCTGCCCACTACACTTGTGGTGGCCTCATGACCGATCTTTCTGGGCGTACTGATCTACAAAACCTCTATGCCGTGGGTGAAACCGCTTACACTGGTTTACATGGAGCAAATCGTCTGGCCAGCAACTCTTTGCTTGAATGTTTAGTGATTGCCAATGCCGCCAGTCAATATATTCAATCCAACCCTGGCAAGGTGCCAGAGGATCTGCCAACTTGGGATGCGAGTCAAGTAACCGATGCTGATGAGGAAGTGGTGATTTCACACAACTGGGATGAGCTACGCCGTTTTATGTGGGACTATGTAGGCATTGTAAGAACCGATAAAAGACTGGAGCGGGCACAACACCGATTGCATTTACTCAATGAGGAAATCAAAGAGTTTTATGTAAACTTTCACGTTAGCCGTGATTTGTTAGAGCTCAGAAATTTAGTGCAAGTATCAAGTCTGATAGTACAGTCGGCACAACTGCGTCGTGAGAGTCGTGGATTGCATTTCAGTCGTGACTATCCAGGACTCTTACCTAAAGCTACGCCTACCATCTTAACGCCACAATAAATCTTAAGCTGCGCCAATACCAGGAACCAAGTGTGTGACAGGGCTTGGCGCACGACTAGTGAAATCTAGCATTCGTTGAATAGGAACTTTTGCCCTTTCCAAATAGGCTTGATCAACACTAATTTCACCCAGTTTATCAAGTAAACACTGGTAGAGATTTTCAAGGCCATTCATAGCCATCCAAGGACAGTGGGCGCAGCTTTTACAGGTGGCGCTTTGGCCCGAGGTGGGGGCTTCAATAAACACCTTAGTGGGGTTTTGTAATCGCAATTGATGCATCATACCGTTGTCGGTAGCCACAATAAATTCGTCTGCAACTAACTCTCGAGCTGCTTTTAGAATAGCTGAGGTAGAACCCACCACATCCGCTAAGGCGATCACAGAGCTAGGGGATTCTGGGTGAACCAATACCTTGGCCCGGGGGCGCTCTTTTTTAAGCTCAGCGAGTTCATAGCCCTTAAATTCATCATGCACAATACAAGAGCCTTGCCAGAGAACCATATCGGCTCCTGTCTCCTTTTGAATAAAGTGACCAAGATGTTTATCCGGTGCCCAAAAAATGGATTTTCCCAGATCACGTAAATGTTTAACAATATCCACCGCACAACTCGAGGTAACCACCCAATCAGAGTAGGCTTTCACCGCAGCACTGGTATTGGCATAAACCACCTTTACATGATCAGGATACTGACTTGCTGCCTCCCTAAAACTGTCCACGGAACAACCCAAATCCAATGAGCAGTTGGCCTCTAAATCTGGCATCAGAATGGTTTTTTCAGGGGAGAGGATCTTCGCTGTTTCTCCCATAAATTTAACGCCCGCCACAACTAATGTCTGGGCTGTACTATTTTTACCAAAGCGAGCCATCTCAAGAGAGTCCGCGACAATTCCGCCAGACTCAATGGCTAAATCCTGTAAGTCCGGATGAACATAGTAATGGGCCACAAGAAGAATGTTTTCCTCTTTAAGGATTTTTTTAATGTGCTCAATCAACCATTGACGTCGCGCTTGATTGGGTTCATCAAGGACTTTTGCCCAGGCATGATCAGTACTCACTTGTACAGGATTGTAATAATCAACTTTAAATTGTTTATCCATTTACTTGAATCTCATAGAAAAATCGATTGCCTTAATATCCTTAGTTAAAGTACCAACGGAAATTCTTTGAACACCGGTAGCAGCATAGGTTCGAACATTTTCCTCATTTACCCCACCTGAAATCTCAAGGGAAGCCAAGCCCTTCGCCATCGTCACTGCTTGGGAAATGGAGTTAATATCCATATTATCCAATAAGACCATCTCAACGCCTGCTTGGAGAGCTTCCTCTAACTCTGCTAAACTTTCCACCTCTACCTCAATCCACTGCGGAGCATGAGCTAAATGTGTCGCTCTCGAATAGGCCTCTTTAATGGATCCAGCGGCAAGAATATGGTTTTCTTTAATTAAAAAAGCATCATATAGCCCCATCCGATGATTCACTCCACCCCCCACACGCACCGCATACTTTTGCGCTAAACGTAAGCCTGGAATGGTTTTTCTGGTATCCACAATGGCGCAGGAATAGTCCTTAACCGCCTTCACGTAATACCCAGTTTTACTGGCTACGGCAGATAAAGTTTGTAAATAGTTGAGGGCTGTTCTTTCAGCGCTGAGTAACCCTCTGGCATTGCCCGCAACAGACAAAATAAGTTGATTAGGTAAAACCCTCTCCCCCTCATGAACATGCCAGTTAAGTTCGACCTCAGGAACGCAGCGATAAAATACTTGATTGACCCACTCTTGACCGCAAATAATGGCTTCTTCACGAGTAATAATTGATGCCTGGGCTGTTTGTCGAGGCTCGATTAATTGAACCGTCAAGTCTCCCTCTCCGAGATCCTCTTTAAGAGAAAGTTCCACATGACGAATTAACTCTTCCTGCTCAGCAGGGTATAAAATAGAGGATTTCATCAGTTGAGCACAATTAAGGTCGTTAATAAAAAGATGATTTTAGCAGATTTGCGGTGCATCACTCCAGCCAAACAAGCCTGTTTACCACTTTAGATTTAGTATAAGCTAAAATTATAATGCTTTAAAAAGACTTGTTGCATTGCAAAATAAGTTTGGTAGTATAATAAGAGTATAGTCATCAATTCTTGGAGAGAATGCATGCAACGCACAATGCTAAAAGCCAAATTACATCGAGTCACCGTGACCCAATCTGAATTAGGCTATGAGGGATCTTGCGCGATTGATGAGGATTTATTGGATGCCGCGGATATTCGCGAATACCAACAAATCGATATTTATAATGTGAATAATGGTGATCGTTTCACCACCTACGCCATCCGAGGGGAACGTGGCACTGGCATGATTTCCGTCAATGGTGCTGCAGCAAGAAAAGCACAGGTGGGGGATATTCTCATTATTGCCACCTATGCTCAGTTTGATGAAACTGAGATCGATAGCCATGAACCTCAATTGGTTTATGTGGATGAAAAGAATGCCGTGAAACGTACAGGCGTCAAAATCCCCCTTCAGTCAGTCTAAAGAACCAAAAAAACGCCCATTCTAGGGCGTTTTTGACTAAAGCTTACTGGTTAACTCCGGAATCAATTCATTTAAATCTCCCACTAAGCTATAGTCTGACACCAAGTGGATGGGTGCATCAGGATCTTTATTAATAGCCACGATACATTTTGCATTTTTCATGCCAGCTAAATGCTGGATGGCCCCAGATATACCTACTGCAATATAAAGATTAGGCGCAATAATCTTCCCCGTTTGCCCCACTTGGTAATCATTAGGGGCGTAGCCCAGATCCACAGCCGCCCGGGAAGCCCCCACGGCCGCATTGAGTTTATCGGCTAAGGGTTCTAACAGTGAATGAAAGTTCTCTTGACTCCCCAACCCCCTGCCCCCAGATATTACCGTTTTAGCGCTATCTAATTGCGGGCGAGTGGATTCATGAAGGGTAATATTGACCCGCTGACTCAAATTAGGCAAAGTAGGTAGAGTGAGTTGCTCAACTTCCACGGGATCATGATTATTGCCCTCCACCGCTTCAAAAGCACTAATGCGCAGGGTCATAGGAATAATTTTTTGATCTACCCTCATGTCGGCGATCAAACTCCCAGCATAAATGGGGCGACTAAAATGATGATTGTCAGTAATAGCCATCACATCGGAGAGTTGAATGGTATCTAAACGAGCCGCTACCCGAGGTAAAAAGTTCTTACCAAAGACCGAAGCTGGAGCGAGAATATGGCTGTAGCGCTCTGCAATAGAGATAACCACTTCCGCTAAATTCTCCGCACTGTCCGTGGATAAAGCTTCACTCTCTGCGAGAATAATTTTACTGATGTGGGGTAAGCGTTGCGCTTCCTCTGAGGCGAGTCTCAGCCCATTACCCATAATCAAAAGATGTTTATCTCCCTCTATCTTGTTGGCGGCACTAATGAGTTGTCTCACAGACTCTTTCAGATGCTGTTTTTCTAATTCTGCAATAATTAACGTGGTCATGTTTATCCTTAAGCAATCACTTTTGCTTCATTTCTTAACTTTTCAATTAAGCTATCAACATTGTCAACTCGAACCCCTGCAATGCGTGAATCAGGCTCTCTAACCCTCAACAAAATCCCCTGCACCCTTAAATCAACGCCTAAACTGATGGCACTGATGATCTCAAGCGGCTTTTTTTTGGCTTTCATGATATTGGGAAGCGTTGCAAAACGCGGATCGTTAAGACGTAAGTCCGCAGTCACCACGGCAGGCAGATTCAAAGACAGAGTCTCTAAACCACCATCAATTTCTCGGGTCACCTCAAGACGGTCATGATCTATCACCACCTGCGACGCAAAAGTTGCCTGTGGCCAGTTTAACAACGCCGCCAGCATTTGCCCCGTTTGATTGGAATCATCATCAATGGCTTGCTTGCCACAAATTACTAAACGCGGTTGTTCCTTGTCCATCAACTTCATTAAACACTTGGCCACAGCAAGGGGTTCAAGATCGGTATCATGCTCCACTAAAATGGCGCGATCTGCACCAAGAGCCAGAGCGGTTCTCAAGGTGTCTTGCGCGCTTGATTGTCCACAACTCACCGCCACCACTTCACTGGCGAGCCCCTTTTCCTTTAGTCGAATCGCTTCCTCAAGGGCAATTTCATCAAAGGGATTCATGGACATTTTCAAACCCGTTAACTCAACACCGGAACCATCAGATTTGGTCCTGGGTTTAATGTTGTAATCCAAAACACGCTTCACAGGTACTAAAATTTTCATAAATAACTCACTCTCTCTAAAATCCACAAACCTATACTTTTTCAAACACAGCTGCGATGCCCTGTCCCATCCCCACACACAGGGTTACCATACCATAACGTCCACCTGTTCGTTGTAGACCATGAACTAAGGTAGTGGTTCTGATGGCACCTGTGGCGCCTAAGGGGTGCCCCAAGGCGATGGCACTGCCTAGCGGATTCAGCCGATCAGGATTGAAGGCGCAGGTTTTTTGAACCGCCAGCACTTGGGCTGCAAAGGCTTCATTTAACTCAATCCAGTCCAATTCCTGGCTGTTAATCCCGTGGCGTCGCAAAAGGGGTGGTACCGCTTCCACAGGACCAATCCCCATGATATGTGGCGGAACCCCTGTGGTGTGAAAACCAACAACTCTTGCCATAGGCGTTAATTGCTGCTCTTTAATGGCCTTTTCGCTAGCCAGTAATAGCATCGCTGCTCCATCGGATAAGGGGCTACTGTTGCCCGCGGTGACACTGCCCTTCACTGAAAAAACTGGTTTTAACTTAGACAAAGAGGCCTGACTCGTCTCTGGGCGAGGACATTCATCCTGCATCATCACAGATTCACGGCTTTTGTGGACTAGGTGTAACAGATCCGCCTCACCATAGTGAACAGAGATGGGGATAGTTTCCTCGGTAAAGTAGTTAGCCCTTTGAGCGGCCAAGGCTCTTTGATGGGAAAGCAGCGCATAGGCATCTTGTTCCTCACGGCTAATGTGCCATTGCTGTGCTAAGTTTTCTGCCGTTTGACCCATACCAAGGGCCAAGGATTGACCCACTGAATCAAGTAAAAAACTGGCATTAAGTGTTGAGCGAAACCCACCCATAGGAATACGGCTCATACTCTCCACGCCGCCTGCTAACATGAGATCCGCTTCACCTAGGGCAATTCTTTGATAAGCAAACTCAATGGCACTCAAGCCCGAAGCGCAAAAACGGTTTACTGTCATGCCTGCGACAGTAGTGGGTAATCCACTCATCAGTGCCACAACCCTGGCAAGATTAAGCCCCTGTTCTCCCTCGGGCATAGCGCAGCCCAATATGAAATCATTAATGGCGGAATAATCCATGGGTTTTATGCTTTGCAGTAACCCTTTGGTCACTTGACTAACCAACTCATCGGCGCGCACATGACTTAATTGTCCTGTTGGTGCCCGCCCCACGGGGGAGCGTTTTGCTGCAACAATAAAAACGTCGTTTTTCATATTAGTTTTTTAATGGCTTCCCAGTATCCAGCATCCCTTGGACTCGTTCACGGGTTTTTTCATAGCCCATCAATGTCACAAAATGCTCCCTTTCTAACTTTAGACACCAATCCTCATTAATGAGAGTGCCCGTATCCACGTTCCCACCACATAATACTTGAGCGATCGCTTCACCGATGAGCATATCATGCTCTGAAATAAGAGCTCCTTGTTGCCACTTAATAAGACTCTGTCTTAAGGTAGCTAAACCGTCCTGACCCATAGCCGGAAAGCTTTTCTTCATTGGTGGACGATAGCAACTATCTGCCATGGTTTTAGCATTTTCTATGGCCACAAAAAGGAGTTCATTGGCGTTTGGTACCACCACATCTCCCGTCTGGCAGTAACCTAATTGAAAAGCCTCTCGCGCACTATTGGTGATGTGCGAGAACATCACCTGTTGATAAAAACATTGTAATAGAGGGAGCGCTTCGCGTGGGTTATCAAGTTCCATAGCGCGCTGGCCACATAATCTCGCTAAACACGTCAAGCCCCCTGCCCCTGGCAACAACCCCACTTTCACCTCAACCAAGCCAACGTTAGTCTCAAAATGAAGTACACGTCTATCCACATGAAGGAAAGTTTCACAGCCCCCCCCAAGAGCATAACCCCGAACAGCCGCTACGGTTGGAATAGCACTATAGCGCAAGGAGAGCATGGTTTTTTGAAAGATATCCTCCTCTCGCATTAAGCCCTCTGCCCCTAAATTGGCATAGACTTCAAGAAAACCCTTCAGGTCTCCCCCCGCAGAAAAAGGTGCCTCTGCTGACCAGATAACAAGTCCCTTGTAATGCTTTTCTGCCACGGTGACGGCACGGTAAAGAGACTCTAGAGCCATAGTGTTAAAGGTATGCATCTTGGTTTTTAAACTGGCAATCAGAATACTTGAGTCAAGAGTCCAGGCACGCAATTGATCAGTTTCAAATACCGTATCGCCAGCCTCTTTTACCTCATTTTTATTGGCTAACACCCTCTCACGAAAATACTGCCGTTGATAAACGGCTAATTGGCTGTAGGGTAGATTGCGTTGTAAACTGGCACTCCAGGACTCCTTGGCGTGATGAACTCCCTCTCTGCCATCAAAGACCCAGGAGGGTAATGGCGCCTGAGACAAAGCATTTCCTTGCTCAATGTCCTCTTGAATCCACTTTGCTATGGTTTGCCAACCAGCCTGTTGCCAAATCTCAAAGGGTCCCTCTTGCCAACCAAAACCCCAGCGTAGAGCAAAATCAATGTCTCTCGCGGACTCTGCAATGTCCTCTAAATGAAGAGCACAATAATGAAACAAATCTCGATAAATAGCCCAAATAAATTGACCTTGTGGGTCATCACTGTATCGCGCAAGAATTAAGCGCTGGGCCCAGGGCTGTTTAAGTAAACGTTGCGTGGCCTCGTTTGCTTGTTCACCACTATTCACATAATTCATAAACTTGCTGTCGAGTTTAAAAATTGCTTTCCCTTCTTTTTTATAAAACCCTGCCCCTGTTTTAGAACCAAGTGAGCCTTTTTGAATCAGCTGTTCTATGACTTTAGGGGTAGCAAAATGCGGGTGAAAGGGGTCATTTGGAAGATAATCCTGAAGTGTTTTTACCACATGCATTAAGGTGTCCAAACCCACTACATCGGCAGTTCGGTAGGTAGCTGAGCTCGCACGTCCCAGTTTTTTCCCAGTGATATCATCCACCACATCAATGGGCAATTGATAACGCTCTGCTTCAATGAGTGTAAATAAGACATTAGCCACACCAATGCGGTTAGCAATAAAATTGGGGGTATCCTTCGCACGAATCACAGATTTACCCAAGGTGCTGGTAATAAAGCACTCTAGGGCATCCATTAGAACTGGATCTGTTAGATTCGTGGGAATCAGCTCCACCAGATCCATGTAACGGGGTGGGTTAAAAAAGTGAATACCACAAAAACGTAGGGCACACTCTGGCGGTAACTGCTGCGATAATAACGTGATCGACAATCCTGAGGTATTGGAAGCTAAAATAGCGTGTGGTGCAAGATGAGGGGCGATTCTGTGATAAAGGCTTTTTTTCCACTCTAGTTTCTCACCAATGGCCTCAATAATGAGGTCGCACTCCCTTAGACGATGCAGATGCTCATCATAGTTAAGGGCCGCAATACTTTGCCCCACCCCCTTATCGCCCAAGGGAGAGGGTTTTATCGTCTGTAAATGTTGAATCGCCTTCTGTGTGATCTCGCTTTTATTTGAGGCAGCGTCACTGGTGAGATCAAATAATAGAACTTCGATATTTAAGTTACTACAATGGGCCGCAATTTGTGCCCCCATGACGCCAGCGCCAAGCACCGCGATTTTTCGGATAACTAAATTCATTTGAATTACTCTTTATTAAAATCAGTTGATTACCGGATAACCTCAGCAATGGCCTCTCCCATCTGCTGGGTGGAAGCCTCTCCCTTAAGATCAGGAGTTTTTGGTCCGTTTAACAGCACCTTTTCCATAGCTTTGATTATGGCATCGTGTGCTCTTCGATAGCGTGGCTCGGTTCCCAAAAAGTCCAACATCAGAGCCCCTGACCAGATCATTGCCACCGGGTTGGCAATACCCTGACCAAAGATATCAGGAGCCGAACCATGTACAGGCTCAAATAAAGAAGGAAATCGTCGTTCAGGGTTTAAGCTCGCGGAGGGGGCTATGCCAATGGTACCAGTACAGGCAGGACCTAAATCTGAGAGAATGTCGCCAAACAAATTAGATGCCACCACCACATTAAAACGCTCAGGACTTAACACAAAGCGCGCCGCCAAAATATCAATATGATATTTATCCCAAGAGATGTCTGGATAGTTTTGTGCCATGACCTCACAGCGTTGATCCCAATAGGGCATGCTAATTGCAATGCCATTGGATTTGGTCGCAGAGGTTAAATGTTTTTTGGGAGTTTTTTGCGCCAACTCAAAGGCGAATTTCAACACACGGTCCACGCCATGTCGAGAAAAAACAGACTCTTGCACCACCACCTCGCGCTCAGTATTCGGAAACATCACGCCCCCAACGGCGGAGTATTCACCTTCGGTATTTTCTCGTACCACCCAAAAGTCGATGTCGCCGGGCTTTTTCCCAGAGAGTGGGGGGGTAATGCCTGGCATGAGACGCACTGGTCTTAAGTTAATATATTGATCAAACTCTCGCCTAAATTGTATCAGCGAACCCCACAAAGAAACATGATCTGGCACCATACTGGGCCATCCCACGGCGCCAAAATAAATGGCGTCAATTCCTTCTAGTTGCTCTTTCCAATTATCCGGCATCATTTTTCCATGGCGCACCCAATACTCTTGGCACGCCCAATCAAAAGGAATAAATTGAATATCTATCTGATGTAATTGGGCAGCTTTAGTGACCGCCTTAAGTCCCTCAGGCATGACCTCTTGGCCAATACCATCTCCAGCAATTACGGCGATTTTATGTTGTGTCATAGCATTATGTAATAATTTTTTATAATTTCTAAGTTTAACTCAATGTATGATACAAAAT
>VFSW01013370.1_pt1 | contig 11410 bp, 10 predicted proteins | sample 5358111 | NCBI WGS metagenome assembly VFSW01 (sample SAMN11554181, study PRJNA540505) | mine drainage metagenome | isolation source: sediment from site ElyBrook_90M | place: USA: Ely Copper Mine, Vershire, VT | collected 2017 | reverse complement strand
CCCCCCCCCCGCCCCGGCGGGCGGGGGGGCGGGCCCCCCGCCTCCGCCCCGGCGTGCCCCAGGCCCACCACGATGAGATCGAACGCTGACACCTGGTCTACTTCCCCACGCAAAACTGCGCGTAGATCTCCTGCGCGCTCACAGGGGACGGCGTGTCCCCTGTCAGCCGAGCCAGGGCCTCGTCCGCAACGCGCAGGCGGTCTGCAAAGAGATCGTCAGAAAGCCCCGCTTGGGCGGCGAGCGCCTCCTGGGCCAACCCGAGTTCGCGCCGCTGTCGGCCAGTGAGACCCAGCGGCCTGGCAGCGGTGCGCTCGATGAGGATCCGGCGCAGCACCTCGACGCCCTCAGCCGATTTGACGCTCACGCGGAGGGCGACCGTCTCGCGACGCCGCGGGTGTGGAGCCAGGTCGGACTTCGCCAGTACCCACAGGTCGGGGACAAAGCCGATGGGCGGCTCCACTGGGAGGGCGCTGACATCCTCCACCCAGAGTCGCAGATCAGCCTCCGCTCCCACGGCGAGCGACCGCTCGATGCCCCGCTGCTCGAGGCTATCCGTCGCCACTCGAAGCCCCGCGGTGTCGATCAGCGTCACCCTGCGACCGGCAAGGAGCAGCGGCGCGCTGACCGCGTCCCGCGTTGTGCCTGGCTGCTCGTCAACAAGCGCCCGCGCCTCGCCGCCGAGCGCGTTCAGCAGACTTGCCTTCCCCGCGTTCGCTGGCCCAAGGATCGCGATCGCGATCCCGTCTCGCAGCGAGCGATCGAGCACACCCCGCGCGAGCAGGGCTCCGATCTCGGCCGAAAGGGTGGCTCCCGCGGCTCGCCATGTCGCCGCTTCCCCCTGGGGGCCGGCGAGGATATCCACAGGGTTATCGATGATCCCGCGGGCGGTGACCAGCGCAGCTCTTGCATGTTGACGTAGTCTTCGTAGCTGTTCCCCGGCGCTGCGGAGACCGAGCGCCACCGACAGCCCCCGCTCGTCGTCCGCAGCGAGGAGGGTCGCGAGCGCCTCGGCGTCGAGCAGGTCCATCTTGCCGTGCTCGACGGCCCGCTGCGTGAACTCTCCGGCGCGGGCCCTCCGCGCTCCGGCGGCGGTGCATCGCTGCTCGATGGCCGCGGCGACCGCGACTCCACCGTGCCCGTGGATCTCCACCACGTCCTCGCCGGTGTAGGACGCCGGCCCCGGGAAAAACACCGCGAGGACCTCGTCGAGCGGCTCCCCTGCCTCGGAGAGTACGAAAACCTTGAGCATGCGCCGCGGCGGCGGCGCCGCCGGCAGGCCGGCTAGAAAGCTGCGCGCAATGGCGAACGCCTCGCTTCCCGACAACCGGACGACGGCGATTGCCGCCGGGCCGGAAGCGGTGGCGAGCGCGGCGATGGTGTCACCGCGGGCCGACTCAGTCGCTACGGTTGCCGTTCGGGCTTCCATCGACGACCTCATTGGGCTTGGCGGGCGCCGGCTGGCCCTCGGGAACCACGAGCACTCGCCGCAGAAGACCTTCGCCCTCGCTCTTGGTCGTGGCGCCGCCAACCTCCTTGACCGCGACATGGATCGAGCGCCGATCGCGCGCTCCCATGGGGCCAACGGCGAGAGTCTTGCCGAGCTTCCTGGCCCGCTCGGCGAGCATCTTACCCAACACCACGAGCTCGGGGTCGGTCTCCCCGGCCGAACTCTCGCTCAGGAGCGAAATCACGTCGCCGAACGTCAGCTTCACATACGCCCGCGGGCCACCCTCGGCCAGGCCGCGGTTAACCATCTTGCTCAGGAGGTAGGCAATAGGTTCCTGCATGGTTGGGTGGTCGCCAGCGAGTCCTGCGGCCCCGGCCCCTTCGCCCATCCTAGCATGGAGTACGATCTCCTCGCCGCCTTCGCGCAAGGTCAACTCCGCCGGTAAGCCCAGGTGCTTGAAGAGCTCGGCGAGCATCTCCTTTGCCGCGGGTCCCCGCTCCTTTGCCACCTGCGCGCGCGAGGCGCTCGTCCCGGCCAGGGTCTGTGTCGTCTCAGCGTCCATGGCAATCCCTCATCACTTCTTGTCCACTCTTACGTCTGTGACCGGCGTTCCGTACCGCCGACGCAGCCAGTACTGCTGCCCGATGTTGAGCAGGTTGCTCGACACGATGTAGAGCGACAGCCCCGCCGGAACCTTCAAGAACGTCAGGGTAAAGAAGGCCGGCATGAACCACATCATGAACTTCTGTTGGGTGTTATCGAGGGTGGTCTGCGGGGTCAAGAACTGGGTAACGATCATCGTCGCCCCCATCCCCAGCGGCAGAATGTAGAACGGATCGGGACCGGTGAGGTCGTTGATCCAACCCGCGACGAACGGCTCGCGGTAGAGCTGGATGGTCGTCCCGAGCAAGCGGTACAGAGCGAACCAAATCGGCAGCTGCAAGAGCATGGGCAAACAGCTCGCGAACGGGTTCGCGCCGTTGTCGCTGTATAGCTTCATGGTCTCCATGTTCAGCCGCTCTTTGTCGCTCGCGTACTTCTTCTTCAGCGCCTCGATCTGCGGCGCCAGCTTCCGCATCTGCTCCTGGGTCTTGAAGAACCGCTGCTGGAGCGGGAAGAGCACGAGCTTGATCGCAAGCGTGAGCAGCAGGATCGCAAGCCCCCAGTTATGGGCAACCTTGCTGTGGAAAAACTCCATCGTGAGCAGCATCGGCAGACACAGCGCGGTCCAGAATCCGAAGTCGACGGCCGTCTCGAGGGCCGCCGAGGTCGTCGGCGGGGAGCCCGGGAGCGCGCTCGCGGCGCGCAGCCGGACGACATCCTTGGGGCCGAGGTAGAGGCCAAAACGGCTCGGCTTGCCCGCGGCGAGAGGGAGATCCATGGCCGCGCTCACGGTGCCGGACTTCAAGCTCGACACGGTGCAGTGGCCCAGCCCGTTTCCGGCTGCCGGGTAGACCGCGCCGAGAAAGTAACGCTCGTCGATGCCAGCAAACGCGACCTCGCCGCTGCTCCCGTCCTTCGGGAAAGTGGCGCTCGCGACCTTCGTGTCACCTTCCTTGCCGCCCTCGCCGCGCTGGGATGTCCCCGCGACCCTGCAGATTCCGGTGGCCACGTTGGGGACACTACGACCGAGGCCAAAGAGGCTCGTCGAGGCCGAGGAGCCCTCCGGCTGCGGGCCAGAGTAGACGAGGGTCATCGTGCCCGGCTCGCCCCCCGAGACAGTGATCTCGAGCTCGGCGAGGTACGACGAAACGAGGCGCACGTGCTTCTCGACCGTGACGGCCCCCTGGTGGCGGACGAACCGAACGCCTTGGCCATCGGCATCCCGGTTGACGTCGTAGGCCGCGTCCGCGGTGAGTCCGCCGAGCTCGGCGAAGGTGGTCTCGAGCGGGCGATGGCCTTCCTTCGTCGGAAGTGCGAGCTCGACTGGCTCGTCCTTACCCTCCACCGCGCGCTGATACTTTGGATTCTTGAGGACTGCCTTCACGAGCGTGCCCCCGTGGCTCGAGAGCACGAGGTGGAACTCCGGCGAGTCGAGCTCCACCAACTGCTCGGCAGGCTCCGGGGGCGGAGCCACTTCGCCCGGCGCCACTGATGCAGCCGCGGGGGGCCTCGCAAGCGCCGCCGAGAGGGGAGCTTGCGGCGCCAGCGGTTGCGCGGCGTCGGCCCCCTGCGCCGTCGCTGCGGGTGGCGCCGGATCGTGCCTATGCCGCTGCATCTGAAAGTAGGTCCAGCCCACGTAGATCGCAAAGCACAAGGCGACCGCGATGAACGTGCGGCGCTCGGGCGTCAGCTCGGAGTCCATCAACGGCTCCCTTCGGGAAGTGCGAGGGGCGAGCCCGGCACGAGGTCCACGCCACCGCGGGACCATGGGTTACAACGCAAGAGACGCGAGGTCGCGAGGCCCAGGCCCCTGATCGTGCCGTGGCGGGCGATGGCTTCTTCGGCGTAGGCCGAGCAACTCGGGTAGTAGCGGCACCGCTGGCCCAGAAATGGTGAGACCGCCGCGCGGTAGACGCGAAGCCCCAAGAGCAACGGGTTCACGCCAGCTGCTCCGGGCGCACCGCGCGCACCAAGAGATCGAGGTCTGCCTGCAGCTCGGCGAGCGTCTTCTCGGCCGCCCCTGGCTTTGCGATCACCACGAAGTCCACTCCTCGGGGCAGTGCAAGCGCCTTGCGAAACCACTCGCGGACGCGGCGCTTGAACTTGTTGCGCATCACGGCAGTCCCAACTTTCCGGCTCACGACGAGGCCCAGCCGCGCCAGCGCGAGCGGGCCAACCTCGGATTTGGCAGCCACGACCACCACGCTCCCGCGCGAAAACCGTCGGCCGCGGCGCTGAATTCCGACAAAGTTACCTCGCGTTAGTAGGCGCCGTCGCTTCGAAAACGACTGCAGGCTCAACCGGCGAATCTCTACTTCTTGCCGGTACTCACCGCGAGTCGCTTGCGGCCCTTGGCGCGGCGGCGTTTGAGCACCGCTTGGCCGGCCTTGTTCTTCATGCGCTTGCGAAACCCGTGGGTGCGGTTCCGCTTCTGCTTCTTCGGTTGATAGGTGCGCTTCACGGCTGAGAATCCTTTGTCATCCTACGGAAGGAAGCGGGAATACACAGTTGCGGGAGGACAAGTCAAGAGTGCGCGTGTGTCGCGTGTGTATTGAGCACGCAACGCAGCGGTGACAGTCGCGGACGGTCGCGAAAAAAATGCGACCCCTAAACCCAAGCAACTTGGAAGTCTTTGCTGCGAACTGCTTTTGGTCAAAAAGTTCCCTCTTGATCTGCGCGCTCGCGTTCTGCTACCAACGATTTAATCACATCGACCGCCTTTGGATCGATTTCCGACATCGCTGGATTCCGCGAGCGCTCGGCAGGGGAGGCCTTTTGCTTTTTTTGCGTCGGTCAGTGCTCCGAGGAGATCCGCTGAGGTGACGGCCACGCTCACGGGTCCGAAGGTCTTGCCCCTGTGGGAGGGGCTGAAGGACGAGCTCCGCAACCGCGGAGTTTCCGCTCACCTCCAGGATCTCCTCGGGCAGCTGCAACCCCTCCCAGCCCCCGATCGGCAGCTGGTCCTCGTCGCCCCAAACCCTTTCATCCGGGACTGGATCGACGACAATTATGGGACAACGTTGCGGGAATTGCTCCTGGCCATGGCAGGGGACGATTGGACGCTCGATCTCCAGGCGCAGCAGGTGCCGTCTGCAAAAGAAGCCAAGGAGAAAACCCCGCTGCGCAAGCCCGATCATGCCATCGCTGCGGGGGCGGCCGGCCTGAACCCAGCCTACAGCTTCCAAAACTTCGTCCTTGGAAAGTCCAACGAGCTCGTTTTCTCAGCGGCGCAGAGCATCGCCAAGAGTCCGGGGCAGGGAAACAACCCTCTCTTTGTCTACGGTGATTCCGGTCTCGGCAAGACCCATGTCCTGCACGCCATCGGCAACGAGATCCTCCGGCGCGACCCCTCGGCCCGGGTTCGGCTCGTCACCGGCGAGCAGTTCATGAACGAGTACATCGCTGTTACCCACGCCGGGCCGCGCTCTCTCGACCGCCGGGAAGAGTTCCGGCGCCGCTACCGGGTCGACTGCGATCTGCTTTTGCTCGACGATATCCAGCTTTGGCGCGGCAGCGCCGTTGAGACGCGTCACGAATTCTTTCTCACCTTCAACGAACTCTACCAACGCCACAAGCAGATCGTGATAACCTCGGATCGACCGCCGAGCGATCTGCCCGACATCGAAGAGCGCTTGAAGACCCGCTTCCACTCTGGGTTGCTCGCGGACATCCAGCCCCCGGCGTTCGAGACGCGGCTAACGATCCTGAAAACCAAGGCGGAGCTGCGCAAGGTACCCCTGCCCCAGGAAGTCGCCGCCTTCATCGCCGAGCGAGTGCGCCGCAATGTACGAGAGCTCGAGGGGGCACTCAACAGGCTCATTGCCGTCCACGATCTCACGCAAGTGCCCATCAGCCTCGAGATGGCCCAGCAGGCTCTGAAGTCGATCCTGCCCCCCGCGCTGGTGGTCAACCTCGACACCATCTTGCAAGAGGCTGCGCGTCACTATGGGCTTACTCTCGACAAGCTCATCCGCGGCGGCCGGCAAAAGCGCATCGCTCACGCCCGCGCAGTAGCGATGTACCTGTGCCGCTCCCTGACCAATTCGAGTTTCCCGGAGATCGCCCAAAAATTCGAGAAGGACCACGCGACCGTGATGTACGCGTGCCGCAAGATCGAAGCGCTCCTTGCGAGTGACGCGGCAGTGCGCAGGGAATGCGGCGAGATACAGGCACAGCTGTCCAACGGCTGAGCGATCCTGTTGCCAGCCTGTTCATAAGACACAGCTGAGCTGGCTGGACCCTGCGCATAGCTGCTCTGCCATTCCAGTCTCAATGTGTCGACAACTCCTCAGCTTCCTACAACAAGACCGACGTTGCTCGCACCTGTCCCGGATGTTAGATGGCTCTCCACACCATCTTCCCTCGCTTCTCCTGCGTGCAAAACCCGGTGGCTCAACGCTTTGCGCTAAATGTCCGCAGATTTGGTCGCCACTGCTGTTGACTACTGATCTTTAAGAATACTTTCTTAACAACAGTCGAAACGACGGAGCCCTAAATGGAATTCAAGATCGCCCGCGAAGACTTCACGCGGACTCTGCAGCGGGCCCAAGGCATCGTCGAGCGCAAGACCACCATGCCGATCCTATCCAACGTCTTGCTCGAGGTTTCCAGAGAGCACGGACTTGTCGTGTCGGCCTTCGACACGGAGATCGGACTCTCCAGTCGAACGCGCTGTGAACCGCTGAAGGACGGCACCCTCGCGCTCCCAGGACGGCATCTGTTCGAGATCGTCAAGTCGCTCCCGGACGCGACGGTGATCGTCAAGCGGACCCCGAACGGCCAGGTCGAGCTTTCCTCCGGCGGTGCTAAGTTCCGCATCGTATCCACCCCGGCCAAGGACTTCCCGCCACTTCCGAGCGCTGAGGGAGCGGTCTTTTTTCCCGTCTCGGCAGACGAACTGTCGGTGATGATCGAGCGCACAAGTTTCGCTATTTCCACCGACGAGACCCGCTACAATCTCGGTGGCGTCTACGTCGAGCAGGCAGATGGCGGGGTCCTGCGAATGGTGGCCACCGATGGCCATCGTCTGTCGCTGTCCGAGAAGAAGATCTCGACCCCCCTGAGTCTCGAGAAGGGGGTCATCTTGCCCAAGAAAGGATTAATGGAGCTCAAGCGCCTTCTTGGAGAAGAGGGCGGTCCTTGCGAGTTGGGCATCACCCCGGGCAGCGCCATCTTCCGGCGAGATGGGATCTTTATGGTCATGCGCCTCCTCGAAGGGGTTTTTCCAGATTATCGGCAGGTGATCCCCAAGGAGAGCTCCCGCAAGGTGATCCTGAAGCGAACCGTTCTAAAGGACACGTTGCACCGCGTCTCGCTCGTTGCCCAGGATAAGTCCAGCGGTGTTAAGATCGAAGTCGGCGACCAGCAAATCACCGTGTCCAGCCAGAACCCAGACCTGGGGGATGCCACTGAGGAGGTGCCCGCCCAAGTGAGCGGCGCGGCCATGAAGATAGGCTTCAATGCTCGCTATGTCATCGACGTGCTCAGCGTACTGACGTGCGACGAGATAGAGCTCGGCCTCTCGGATGAGCTATCGCCGGGTCTCTTGAAGCCCGTCGGCGAGACCGGCTACCTCGCGGTCGTGATGCCGATGCGCATTTGAGCGGTCTTGGCCGACGCGCTGAGACTGCGGGGTCTCAGGGTCTCGGGGTTTCGCAACCTCGGCTCCCTGGATCTCGCGCCCCATCCCCGCTTTACCCGCATCATTGGCGAAAATGGCCAGGGGAAGACCAATCTCGTCGAGGCGATTCACTATGCGCTGACGCTGCGCCCGCTGCGCGCGGGCAAGCCGCGTGAGCTCATCACTCACGGCCAGTCGCAGGCGAGCTTGCAGGCCGAGGTCGCCCTGGGCGAGGTCGTCTCGAACCTCCGCGTGCTTCTCGACGGTGAGCGCACGCCGTTGCACCGTGGGCTCTTTTGCGAGGCGAAGGGCGTCCCGGCGGATGCATACCTGATCGCGGGGGCGGTGGTGGCCTTCACCCCGGACGATCTGGGGATCGTGCGCGCCGGCCCCGAGCGCCGTAGGCGCTTTTTCGACCGCGCCGTGTTCAACCGCTGGCCCGCATTCCTCGGAGAGGTACGCACCTATCAGCGGCTCCTCAAGTCCAGCAACCAGCTCCTTCGCGAACGGGCCCCCGCGCCTCTGCGTGAGGCCTTCGAGCCCCAGCTCTGGCTCGCTGGCGCGCGCATCCTCTCTCGGCGACAGGCGTTACTCGCCGAGTGGCGACCGCTCGTGAAGGAAGCCTTCGCGCGCATTGGCCTCGCCGAGGTTCCGGCGAAGCTCGACTACGCCGGCCTCGCCGAGCCGAGCGCCGAGCGCCTTGCCGCCCTGGCCGAGGAGAAACTCGCCCTCGATCTCGATCGTGGGTTCACCTCGGTGGGGCCACACGTCGACGACGTGTCTCTCAGGCTGGGAGGGCGCTCGGCTCGCCTCTATGCTTCGCAAGGCCAGGCACGGGCGCTGGTGCTCGCGCTCAAGGTCGCCGAGATCGAGAACCTGCGCGCCCAGGTGGGTCACGCCCCACTGCTCTTGCTCGACGATGTGTCCTCCGAACTCGATCCCAAGCGCAGTCGGAGCTTCATGGCGTACCTGCGCGAGCTGCCCACCCAGGTGCTCCTGACCACCACCGATGACGCTCTTTTCGAGGGGGCGATTCAGGGGGAGAGCGAGCGCTGGGTGATGTCCCAAGGCATTGTAACAATTGAATAAAACACATCCATTCACGGTTGAATGAACGGGCGCTTCGGTATACATTTATCCGTTGGTCAATCAGCCCGCCGATGCAGCGCGGAGGCCCCGTGGAACCCCAGATTCACCCCGACGTCCAGTCTCAATCCCCAGCAGAAGCCCAGCCCCCCGTGAAGAAGCAGGAAGAGGCGGCCTCAGACTATGGCGCGTCTTCGATCAATGTCCTCGAAGGTCTCGCCGCCGTGCGCAAACGACCAGCGATGTACATTGGGTCCACCGGGACGACCGGCTTGCACCACCTCGTCTATGAAGTCGTTGATAACTCGGTCGACGAGGCCCTCGCCGGCTACTGCACCGACATCCAGGTCTCCATCCACAGCGACAACTCGATCACCGTCGTCGACAACGGCCGCGGGATTCCCACGGAGATCATGGAGAAGGAAGGGCGGCCGGCGGTCGAGGTGGTGCTGACCAAGCTACACGCGGGTGGCAAGTTCGACAACAAGACGTACAAGGTCTCTGGCGGGTTGCACGGCGTGGGGGTGACCTGCGTGAATGCCCTCTCGGAGCGCCTGGACGTCGAGATCTACCGGGGTGGAAAGTCGTACGCGCAGCGCTACGCCCGCGGCGATCCCCAGGAGGATCTCAAGGTTACCGGCGAGACCCAGAAGACCGGGACCACCATCCACTTCAAGCCCGACCCACAGATCTTCGAAGAGCTCGAGTACAACTTCGACACCCTCTCGAACCGGCTGCGCGAGCTTTCGTTCCTGAATGCGGGCCTGCGCATCGGAATCACCGACGAGCGCACCGGCAAGGCCCATGACTTTCACTACGAGGGCGGCATCCGCTCCTTCGTGGAGCATTTGAATAAGAACAAGGAGCCGGTCCACCCGCAGGTCGTCTACATCACCCACGAACTCCTCGGTGAGCAGCGACTCGGGCTCGAGATCGCCATGCAGTGGAACGATGGCTACGACGAGAAGGTCTACACCTTCGCCAACAACATCAACACCCACGAAGGGGGAAGCCACCTCTCAGGCTTCAAATCTGCACTGACGCGCACCGTGAACGCCTATGGCGCCGAGGGCGGGGCGTTCAAGGATCTCAAGGAGACTCCGACGGGCGAGGACATCCGCGAGGGGCTCACCGCGGTGATCGCCGTCAAGCTCTCGAACCCGCAGTTCGAGGGGCAGACCAAGACGAAGCTTGGCAACTCCGAGGTGAAGGGGGTGGTCGAGCAGATGGTGAACGAGCGGCTCGCCGCCTTCATGCAGGAGAACCCGAACATTGCGAAGCGCATCGTGGCCAAGGTGGCCGACGCGGCCCGCGCGCGCATCGCCGCGCGAAAGGCCCGCGAGACCGTGAGGCGCAAGGGAGCCCTCGACGGTGCATCACTGCCGGGCAAGCTCGCCGACTGCCAGGAGAAGGACCCTGCCCACTCCGAGCTCTACCTCGTCGAGGGTGAGAGCGCTGGCGGTTCAGCCAAGCAGGGGCGCGATCGCCGCACGCAGGCAATCTTGCCGCTCAAGGGCAAGATCCTGAACGTGGAGAAGGCCCGGTTCGACAAGATGCTCTCGAGCCAGGAGATCGCGACTTTGATCACCGCGCTCGGGACCGGCATCGGCCGCGAGGACTACACGCCCGAGAAGGTGCGCTACCACAGCATCATCATCATGACCGACGCCGACGTGGACGGGAGCCACATCCGCACGCTCCTGCTCACCTTCTTCTTCCGACAGATGCCCGAGCTGCTCGAGAAAGGGTTCGTCTACATCGCACAGCCGCCGCTCTTCAAAGTCACCAAGAACAAGAAGGAGATCTATCTCAAGAACGAGGTGGCCCTGGCCGATTACCTGCTCGAGCTCGGCACCGAGAGCACCACGCTGCAGGGCAAGGGGGCCAAGCTCTATGCCGGCTCCGAGCTCAAGGCGTTGCTCGGCCGCGTACAGACCTACCGCGCGCTGCTCGAGCGGCTCGACCGCCGCCGCGACCGCCGGCTGATCGACGCGCTCATCACCGCGACCAACATTCGGCGGGCCACGCTCGACGATCAGGACACGCTGATCGACCAGATCGAGAAGATGCAAGGCGTTCTTGAGAAGAAACACCCCGAGATGCTGCCGCTGGTGGTGAAGCTAGAGAACGACGCCGAGCACGCGACGAAGCGGTTGGTGCTCAAGCCCAATGGGGCCGCGCGAGAGACCACCATCGACCACGGGTTTCTGCAGGGGCCCGACTTCGAGCAGTTGCTCGCGCTGCGGGCAGAGCTGGCGCTTGCCGGAGAGGCGCCCTTCGTCGTGCAGATCGGCGACGAGAGCCACGCGTGCGCGGACCTTACTGCGGCGCTGGATGTCGTGCGCGCCGAGGCCGAGAAGGGACAATCGATCCAGCGCTACAAGGGGCTCGGCGAGATGAACCCCGAGCAGCTCTGGGACACCACCATGAACCCCGCTACGCGCACGCTGCTGCAAGTGCGCGTGGAGGACGCCGTCGAGGCCGACGGGGTCTTCACGGTGCTCATGGGGGACGCGGTGGAGCCCCGGCGGGCGTTCATCGAGAAGCACGCGCTCGACGCGACGAATCTCGACATCTAACGGAGCGGGCGATCAAAGCCTCGGCGGCCGCCGCGATTGGGCCCCGCGCCCCCGGGAACACCCAAACCAACCGGG
>VFSW01013369.1_pt1 | contig 11410 bp, 13 predicted proteins | sample 5358111 | NCBI WGS metagenome assembly VFSW01 (sample SAMN11554181, study PRJNA540505) | mine drainage metagenome | isolation source: sediment from site ElyBrook_90M | place: USA: Ely Copper Mine, Vershire, VT | collected 2017 | reverse complement strand
GGGACTCACATTGTATCCGTAAGTCGCCAAGCCAATGACAATTCCAGAGGCGCAGATGACGACAATCCAAACAGATGTTTCGACTTTGGCCTCAAGTTTTCCGGTCTCTACAATCTGAGTGAGTAACAATGATGTCACAGTCACTGATCAGTGATGACCGAGAAGTTCAAAACAAGATTCAGTCAAAATTTAAAATGTAAAATATGACTTACCTGCCAGATGGTCGTGAGAGGTCCGGTCATGTATGTCACGTCACCGGCGCCATGCGCAAAGCTCACTACGCAGGCTGAGAACACCTGGTCGCAGGTCGGTGGCAAGACTTTGCAACTTACACTCATCATGTGCAATAAAACAAAAAGCTTCAGTTTACGGCTGCGTCTGAACTTAACGCGCTTGCCTGCAAAAAGGAGAAGACAAATTCGACCTTTGGGTCGAAAGCTTCGGCGTGCGCATGGATTTTGTTGATCAATTCATCCTCATTGACAGCCTAGAAAGCGAGTCATGCAACGAAGCAAAATTTGGACATCCAGGAGTCCAGAAAAAAACGGATGCCAGATCATTCCTGAAGGCAGGCTGTCCGCATCCACAAACTACTTTGATCACCTTGTGAATGTCCACGCTGCTACCATGCATCGCACACTTGACCACAAACTTCACCACAGCCTGGAATCAAGACAAATTCAGCAAGTCTCATTTACTAAGCAGCCGGTATGCATGCAACACAATCTTCGAATGGATCTACCTGGAGCTTTTCCTTTGTCGTCTCTTTAGTGGTCCAGTCTGCAGCGTCCCACTCTCCGTCGTCACTGGAAGCATCATCAGCCCTGATGAGTGAGCAAACATGATGCATAAAACACCGCCGAATCAGCTATTATTTTCAGGACACAGTACAGCCTAATTCAATTTCAGAAGACTTACAACTTTTTGATCTCGAGTTTTAACCTACATTTATAGGTTGTTTGACAGACGGAATACCTTAGCACAAATGCAGCAGCAACAGGCAGGAACAACCACTCACTGTTCTTCGGCTGCTCTGTCTTTCAACAGCTGTTCGTCTTGGACTGCGTTACTCCAAAATGTGGAACCCTCGGTCGTGACTCCAAATCTCTTGTTTGCCTGGATCACGATCAGAGGTAGCAAACCCGCTACGATGAGAGATACACCAGCAGCTGTGATGGCTGACACCCATGTTGCTTTGTAGTTCGTCCAAGAGGGATCGGAGGCTTTGATGGTCCCACCAACTTGACCCTGTGCGTGTATCGCATTTTGTGAGAGATGAGACTTAGCACTCAGTCTTGCCTCACTCCCTCACCTTGGTGAGGATGAAGTAGAGGCAAAGCATTACTGTTCCAAAAACGAGAGGCGGGAGCACCAGGAAGGACGCTCGATAGGCCCAAGGTCGACGTAGAATTGCGAAGCGCAGGCTGATGAGCCAAAAGTCACAAGCAGGGCAAAGATTGTTTGTCAGCTTAAACGCAATTAGCATGCGATCACAATCACTTGACCGAAATCATTGTTCTTAACTCACGTGATGAACAAGCATGCTGAAGCTGCTGCACAGGCCAACGGGCTGCAAGCAAGAGGGTGGATACTGTCTGTCTCAATCAAATGAAGGGAGGCAGGAGGGTTCAGTTGAATCTCAATAAGTACCTAGCTACCTGAAGAACCACGCCATGATGATCGGAACGACGCCACCGTATGGCGGAAACTGTGTGGGTTGGCTGGTGACCCAGAGCACACCCTCGTTCCCGGCGTAGGTCAGCGAGAATCCAATGATGGAACCGACTACATCAACACGAATTGGAAAAGAGTTGATGATTCCTTAAGGGCCTCTCATGCATTTCAGCAGGATTGACTTACTGATGGAGTGTGTTGAGCTTGTATTAAGACTCCAATAGGATGACAAAATCTGCAACGGTCGCACGCGCTCATTAGGAAGCATGATACACACATGAAAAGTCCACCAGTCCTCGCACCTGCCACATGCCAGACACGGTTAAAGCGCACACCATTCCATAGGCGTAGATTTCCGGGCATTCCTGAAACGCAGTTATGTCTGACAAGAGAGAGAATGGATCATCAGCTTAGATTGAGCATAAGCAACAACAAACCCTTTTGATGGCTTACCTGCAATGTCACCTGCAACGGTTGAGAGAGACAGGCGCCCGAGTGCCATTGCTCCGGTGAACTCGAACACCGCCGCGATCTGAGCATGCATGCGTGCAATGGTTGCCACACTCATGAGTACAAGTATGCACGAAGCCTGTGCTCTCACAATAAGTGCATGTCGGAGCGAGAGGGTCTTGGCTCCGACCGAAGTGCCGAACTGTGGCTCATTTGGCACACATGAGTGCTTCAACGAAATGAGCGCTAGCTTGTTGAGCTCACCGCGTTCGCCACATCGTTTGTGCCCGTGCCGTAGGCGAAGAGGAAGGCCGCGAGCGCCCCGACGAAGACGAGCCACCTAAGACAGAGAGACGGTAGGGAGATTCGCTCGCTCGGCGCATCTCTTTGACATCTACGCACCGGTAGTCCAGGAGGTCCATGGGACGCGTCGCGATAGAAAAAGAGGAAAAGTGTCAAAAAGGCATCTTCGAGCGAGTGTACTAAGATTGTCCTGCTTCTGAGATTCGCTTCGAGTCTCTTCTCGCCCTCGCGCCTCCCGCCCCCTACTCCTCTGATCCACAAACCTCGATCCTCATTCGTCAGCCTCGCGGGTCTCTCCCTCTTGCGTTGCCGCCTCTCATGAAGGCTCTCTTGCGTAGCCTCGCGCTCCTGATTCTCTCCATCCCCTCGTGGACATCGGCCGTGGTGAGTCTCTCTCGCGCGCGCAGTCCCACTCGTTCCCGATCCCGATCCCGATGCGCGCAGCCGCTGGCGACCGGCTGTGACGAGACTTCACAGCTCACAGCCCTCTTGTCTCTCTTTAACAGCACCGGCGGAGGAGGATGGAACGGCAACGCAGGGTGAGTGAATGAGTAACGCAGCGGCGACATCATGTGACGATTTCGCTCTGATGCCATGTCGCCCACTCATGCAGGTGGCCGACGCAGCTGCTCAATCAGACTCCGTTGACGGCGAATGATGTCTCCCAATACCTGTCAACGCATCCTGTCCGCTCCGGCACCTGCCTGCTCTCTCAAGTCCAAATCGATGCCTTGCAAGCGCTGACCCTCGACTTGAGTGATGCAACGCAGACGGCGTCTACGCTGCCTGTTCCGGACCACTGCTGCTGGCAAGGCGTCATCTGCAACGGGGTCAATAGCTCGGCGGATGGTGGGCCTTTTCTCGTCACGAATCTCAACCTTCCCCACAACAACCTCTCCGGGGGATTGTTTGTGGACACCTTTGGCACTGGTTTGGCATCCTCTTCAGCGGGGGGGCCTTTGCTGTCGACTGCGTTCGGTTGCAGTCTGTTCGGTCTTGACATGCACCACAACCACTTGTCGGGCACGATGGCCCCATCCGTGTTTGCCGGTCTATCAAAACTGGAGACGCTCTACCTCGCACACAACAGCCTGACCGGGACGTGAGTGTCACGTTAGCTCAGCTCTCGTAGACTCTGCCAAGGTATTGGAAATGAATCTTCCGAATTCCGCCTCGTATCTCGTGCGCTGCAGGCTCCCAGCTGCCAGTCTAGGCAGCATTTCAGGTCTTCAGTATGTGTCTTTGTCATTCAACAAGATCAGCGGTGAGGCTGTTTGTCATGCAATTAGTATTGTAACCGGGGATGAGATGAGGATTTGGATCTCCCTTTTTGTCAGGTGCTATGCATGGAGACATTTGTCAACTGGGTGCACGGAGCCCGCTCACGAATTTGTACCTGGCAAACAACCAGGTGACAAGGATAGGACTACTGGCATGGTTTTAGAGTCGACCGTGGAAAAGAGACTGCTCAATGAGATTGCTCCATGCTGCATGCTTCCTATCAATTCCAATCTTCTTTTTTCAATCTGTCCCACCACTCAGATTACTGGCAGTCTCAATATTACAGCATGCGCCAACTTGCACCTTTTGGACATGGAGGTGATGAGCAAAGTGATTGTGCAGGGGCGTACGCGTTGATACCCTTATAGCCTGATCAGGCTGTCCCGGTTCCTCATTTACTGAGTCTCCTAGGGGACAAGGGCCTTGGTCCCCCTTCCAATCAATGATGTCTTTCAAACTGCAATACAGAACAATGCCCTGTCTGGGGATCCGACAGACCTCGTTCTCCACAACAATCTCCAAGTGGTTCGGCTTGCGGGCAACAACTTGACCTCCATTGTGATTGGGACGCACATGACGGAAGTTGATTATTCGGACAATCAATGGTAAGTTAAAAGCCGTGGCGGAAAACGAATGTTACACACGTTTTAAGTCGCGGGGGCATGGCATGTACAGTATCTAACTTCATTATTCTCCTTCTGACCTCAGGATCGGAGGATCAACATCGCTGCCACCGGAGTTGGGGTACCTAGCCCAACTTGAGAGCGTGGATATGCACAACGTTGGGTTCACGGTAGGATCTCGGGATATGGAAGGGCATATGAAGCACTCATTTTTAAGCACTCGTTACCTGCCCAATCACCAACCTTATCAGGGACCTATCCCCTATGAGCTTCCTCTTGCTCTGGATTCGCTCACGTTTATCGATTTGTCGGAGAACACTCTCTCGGGTACTCTCCCTGACACGATGGGGGTGATGTCGTCGTTAGTTGAGCTGCATCTGCGGTTTAACAGGCTGGTGAGTGAATGCAAAAGAGGATTTTCCTCAATCTGCTCAATGTCCCCTTGATTCTCCCCAATTCACCCCGGCGCATGCAGACTGGAACTATTCCGGACAGTCTTGTCGCCTCTCTGTCTTCATCCTTGTCGTCATCTGAATCGAGAATCGTGGATCTTCGATTCAACTTCCTGACCTGCTGCGGGGAGGGCTTCCAACAGATGAATAACTACCAATCTGTCAGGTCCCCTACCACTTTGTTTTTTGCTTTCTGACAAAACGATTCCCTGTTTCTGTACCGACGTTTCTGGACGAAGCCGATAAATTACCTGTGTCTCTGCAGATACGCCCTTTACAACACCTCGAAGCCTCCTCTTCCTCGAGGTCTGGCGTTCTCATCTTACTCGAGACCGGTGCTGACCACCGGAATAGCGCGCAGTGTTGGCCAGCCGCAAGCGCAGAGCCTCGGGGGGGCTTCCTACGTTAACATGAGGTATTACATCGTATTGAAGTTGAATACATTACTCGCTTACATCATGTTCATACATGTTCCTGAATAGTTTGCGGCAGCATCCACCGAACTTAATCCACTTTCTTTTGCGTCCCTCACTTCACGTTCTTATTATCTTTCTCCGCCGGCTGCTGCAGTTGCCCCTACCTGCGCCTAGCATCAAGTGCCGACGATCTCTCGTCGCTTCTTGATTGGTACCTCGACCCGGAGTATTATGGATTCAAGGGGTGCAAATGTGGATCCGTGAGTATTGGGATCAGACTTCTGCTGGTGCTCCTTATATTCCGATTGCGGTGACCTTCTGTCTTTTTCTCATTTCCACACGACTTCTGCGAATCCTCTATCTGCTCAATAGGGATCTGTCAGCCAGTGGTCAGAGGGCTCCAGCGGCCTCTCAGTCATGCAGTGCGTGCCTGCGGTGCCACCTGCGGTGGACTGGGCGGTGCAACTCCCGTGGATCTTTGTAATCGTCACCCTAGCGGCCGTCTTTTCCGTCGCTGCATGGTGAATTGCCTGATGTCATCATCTTTGCTTTCCTTCCATTATTCCTCGTAGTTCCCTGTGAGATCTGTTCATCATGTATACATACCCCCCTGGCTTCCGTCTTCTATCTGCAGCGTCTGCTACATGCGCAAGGACAGCCGGTGGCGTCTGATCAGGCACATGGTGGAGTTGGGCAAGAGATCAAAACCGCCCCCAACGAGCGGACAGATGTCCATTGTGGTGACAGACATCGAGGGATTTTCAGGTGCCACGACTGTTGATCAAATCCGCGCTTTCCTTCAGTACTCACAGTTCATGCATCAAAGTGTTGAATACATCATATAAAAAGCACGCCTCTGATCGTCTCATTTTCTCCTCCTACTCCCGTCCTTCACCCCCCGCCCTTGCTGCAGCTCTCTTGAAGGCTCACCCCGAGCCCATGATGACTGCTATTCTGATGCACAATGACCTGATCCAAAAGGCCAGGGCAGACAACTTTGGGCACGTGATTGAGCAAGAAGGAGATTCCTTCTGTATTGCTTTCTCCGACAGCTACGATGCCGTCAAGTTTTGTCTTCAGGTACGGGACTTGAGCATTCTAGGAGACTTGAGCGTTTGTAATTTGATATCATCCTCTTGTTGTTACTTCAGGTACAACAAATGCTTGCAACACATACATGGCCGAAGGGTCTGTTTCCAGAGGAATCGGAGGACAGACATAACAATGGGAAGGGCAGTAACGGCATTGGCAAGGTTATGAAACACGTGTCTTCGCTGACAAGGAATACCTTGGGGCATCAAGGAAGTGCCGTGACTCCCAATCTGAGTGAATACCCAGTCTCAGCCAGGGCTTCCTCACGCACTGCTGATCATCTCGCTGCAGCCAGGGCCTCATCTCGCACTGACGTTGATCTGGTCAAGAGCAGTTCAAGCTTTTACAAGATGAGTCGATTCTTTGTAAGTGGGCTTCAACGGCAGATTCTGAGGCCTTTTCTCTGTTACTTTGTTTGTCCTCAATTGACACTCCTACTATTGTTTCCTTGCACTCATCAGGGGAGTGACATGGCAAATCAGACCGGCGGCGCTTCTCCAGGGGAGAACCCTCCTCCTGCCGAGGATCGCTCGGTGGGGTCGCCAATCGCCCGACTTTCAACAATGACCCAGCGGGTAAGCAAGCGGTTCACCTCACGCCTACCTATCCTAGCTACCAATTTTTGAATTAAGCACCGAATTAATACGGTCCCTTACTTGGCGAACTTTCAGGTGAAGACCTTCAAAATCTTCTCAACGCCTTTCGAAGGAAACGGCTCCAATCGAATCTCAGGAAAGGACGCTCCACCGGCTGCTGCCGGTGACGCGGGCGGGTCATTGCACAGTCTAGTCTCCAGGGTGATGTCGCAAGTCAAGGACAGCAGCAGGGGCATCACTCGGGAATCCAACATGTCTAGCGAGCAGACGTCGGGAAAGTTTGGATCGTTGAAGAATGCCGGGTCCTTGAAGATCGTCTCCGATCAGGGAGGATATTTTCCTACTGGCTCCCGTCGCTCGGCAGTGGGCGAGTGCCTGGTCATTCCAGGTCAGAATTGTGCAATTTCAGCCCCACCAATGTGCGCACTCTTCTCATTCGTCGCCTTTTGCGCTGGCTACATGCTCAGGAATGCGAATACGTATGGGAATTGCCACTGGAATGGTGCTGGAAGAGGACGGACCTGCTGATTCGGCTCTGATGGAGCGAGCCAAGCGTGAGCTGATTCAGCAGGCGACGGATTCATTGTTTTCATCTTATTTGAATTCCCTTACTCCATTTTGTCTTTCCTACGTGCATTGCAGTCATATCGGATGCTGGTGCGGGTGGGCAGATTCTCATGTGCAGCTCCACGTTCCTCTCCTGCAAGGACAAGACTCTTGATCTCGGATGCGTGACTGCCGAAGGGATGGACCTGGATCGGCTCGAGAGGGGCCGCGGCGGATGGTGGTGGTCATGGCTCTCATGGTGAGTTGGCACGGGTTGTTTACCATTGGATGGGCAATAATGGATTGCATTACTGCCCTGGTCCGGGTCTGTCGATGTTGCCTGCCTGTCCAAGTTGGAATCAACAACAATGCACCACCTACCTCGCTCGCAAGGGGGAAGAACGAGATGGATGGGCGAAAGGCCTTGTTCCTTGATATGGGTGAGCAAACACCTCACTCACCACGATGCTGCTGATAGAGATCAAACTCTGAGCTCGCTCATCCTATTGCCGCTAGGTGAGTATATATATTGCCCCGATGGGAAGAGACCCCCGCCCACGATCCCGCGGAGCCCTGGGCCCATCAATCTGCACAACGACGTCAGCGTTGCTGCAGCGGCGGCGGCAGTGGCGGCGGCCAATGAACCTGATGGGAGATCCATCGGAAAGGCCCTTGAAAACATCCGGTCAGCTATGCCCTCCGCATCCGTGCTCAAGTCGGCTCTCTCCATCTCCATGAAAGCCAGGGAACGCTCTCTGCAGCCACAGAACAGTGTCACGGCGCAGAGGCGCCACGTGACAATCCGTAGCCAGAACAGTATACGCCTCGCTGAAGAAAAGGAGACTGCGCTGCTTCTGCCGACGGCCGTGCGGATGTACCAGGTCAGCCGCTCACGGGATAGCATCATGATGCAATAATGAGCGTGTGGCCGACTGCATCTCATCCTCCGTGTCGCCCAGGTGCTGGCGCCGAGCCAAGTCAGGCGGGCCGAGGCATTTGGGGCAACACTTCATCTCAAAGAGAACTGGGTGTGCTTGGACCAGCCTTTCCACAACGCGCCTGGTGATGAGGGTGGTGCAGCAGGGTGATGCTATGGTGAATGGCATCACCACAAGCTTCCTTCTCTATGAAATTGTCCTTCTCAAGTCAACTTGACTCGGCTGGATTTCATCTCCGTCTCTCTCAGGTGTCACTCTCCGAACCCTCGACGATCAAGAGGTCACCACTGTCTTCTGCCTGGTGGAGAACGGGAAGCAATATGCAACCAAGTACCGCGTCGATGCAAAGGATGTTGGGCAGGGTCTGCTGGACATCATGAAAAGCATCTTGGGGCAGGTCGGTCTGTTGGTTACCTCCCTCCATTTTTCATTTTCCATTGTTGTTCATCGTGAAGCGGCAATCGCTGCTCAATGACTCTCTGATGCCCTCAGGTGGACGGAGGGTACTTGGTGAAACAACAAGATTTCAAGTTCATGCTGACTTTCAGGAGACCAGAGGTGGGTTGATGACAAGATATCTGCCGGGGTTTCAATGAGTGGTCATCGCTCTGACACAGGACATTAAGAAGACTTCTCTCGCAACATGATCCCGATGACTTTTTTCCTTTTTCTCACAGGACGCTTTGCTTTGGGGCATGGCGGTTCAGTATTGCATCCTCTACGCAGACTGGCCGCAGAGCGTCACCTCCCACTGGCCAATCGAGCGGGGTGACCTTGGCCAAATCATCTTCAGGGGCCCGAGGCTCAAGATGGGGGTGTGCGAAGGTGCGTTATCGCCCCTCCCTCTGCACTTTCTTGGCCCCTACCTTTTGCCCTCCGCTTGACTTGGGACCCCTTTACAGGCGTCCCGCACACGATCATTCCGGACCACATGGGACGTGCTGACTACTTTGGGACATGCGTGAACCAAGCTGCGAGGTTTGCGGATGCAGGTGAGATGGAGCCCGATGCAAACTAAAGTCTCGATGACGTCCCATCATCTTCGGATCGTGAGAGTTGTTGCCTCGCTTGTTCTCTCCCAACGATTCTGTTGCTTTTGCTCTGCTGCTCAGCGGCGCACGGCGGCCAAGTGGCCTGCACCGAGGACCTTGCCATCTCTGTCATGGAGAGCTGGACAGAGTTCGCTCTCGTGATGATCGAGGAGCAGCAAAGGCTGGATCAGCTCCGGCAACAGCAGGAGCAAGAGGAGCTTCAGCAGGTCATGAATGGGCAGCAGAACACTAACGACGACCCTCTGACGGCGCAGTCGGGTCCAAGGTCCATCCTCCTCACAGTCGGGCTGGGAGCGCCGAGCCCAGATTCCAGCCAGCCGCCATTGCATGGCTCATCTGAGAAGGGTGACATTCGGCCGTCTCCCGGCAACGTACCCAAGATAGCTTCTGTGTTCAATGCATCGTCATTTGAAGCAGCCGGCATTCAAGGCTCATTGGATGCAATCGACAGAGAGATGTGCGATCCCTCAATCCAGCGACAGCAGGTGGAAGCTGTTGGGCCGGTTGCGGAGAGCCAGCGGGATGCTCCCGACAGCGATGGTGGCTCAGCCGCTCTTGACTGCGATGAGGACAAGAGCAGGAGACGATCGCTTCAGCCGCTGGCTGCGCCTGCGATCCTTAATGCTGGCGCTGCTGCTGGTGATGATGGGGGGGCGGCCACATATCAGCCTACGGCGTCTGCGTCTGTGACACCGACTTCGACAGCATCAGCGATGAGGCTCAATGAAGCTCCGCTTGACCGTCACTCAGGGCCTCGGGTTGCAGCAGGACCCAAGGCATCGGATTTCCTCCTCACCAAGCGCTCCTCTCCAGTTTTGGGAGTGGTGACCAGGGCACGTTTGTCCTTTGACCTCTCCTCTAGCGATGTGAGTTCGCTATCCCACGCTCTGATGTCAGCTACACGCAAGGAAAACAGAGGCAGCAGACATAACCTTCGGAGCAGTCTCAGCAGAGGGTCGCGGATCGACAGTCCGACCGACAGCATCAGACTCAAGCAATCACATGGCCCAGATGATGTGATGAGGCCGGGCAGCGTCGCAAGCAGCGTCAGGGGATGGAGCCCCGATCAAGTAGGCAGCAGCCGTGACGAATCCGGAATTCCAGCGGTTCCTGACCTTGGCAAGTCGAGTCATGATCGGCCTCTTACATACGGCAGCAGCGCGGAAATCCAGCCGACAGAGGAGCCCGCGGTCCTCACTACCGACGCCGCGTCGGAGGGCAAAGTCATTGGGGCTGACGGGAGGTTTGCCCGTCACGCAGACTCTCTCGGGAACCCGCTCAGGGTCAAGTCGTACGGAGGCCACGTCCTGCATCGAGCGCCGCTTTGGGAGGTCGCTTCTTTCAACGGGAACGTCGGACCGCGGCGCGTCACCTCTGAGATGATGGTGATCCGGTCGCCGTACAGTCAGTCGGCCATGCTGCACGAAGCTCAGAGGCAGGCGGAATCCGTGACGGCGATGGGGAGCGCACGGCCCGACGGGAGATGGCACGGCCCTCCAGGGGAGAGCGTCGTGACCGGCCACTGGCTCGACGTTTCTGTGGTGCACCTGGGGCGATTCTTGTGAGTTTGATTCTCCCTTGATGTCTCCCCTGTTCCTCATCTGCCGTTGCCGAATCAGGTTCAAGGGTTCCCCCGAGGTGATCACGATGGTCAACGTCATTCCCACGTGGCTTCTCGGACGGATGTGAGTGTTTGGTTATTGACGATTTGACCGCTCACAAACACAACCTGGTTGGGTTGGCTGTGAGGTCAGCCGCTTTCCTATCTCGAAACGCGAGTCCCCACTGCCCCCGCCGCTCGCAGATTCCCGGCGGAAGCGCCTCAGGGCGCCAAGGGTGTGAGAGTGGAGCCCCCGCCCGCCCCCGGCGGCGATTCCGAGTTCCCCGTGTCGCTCCTGCCGCTCCTGGCCGTCGTCGCCGCGTTTATGCCGCGCGCGCCGGCCCGTGGCTCCCTCGCGCCGGCCCAGGCGGAGTCCTCGGTCCGCAG
>VFSW01013368.1_pt1 | contig 11411 bp, 14 predicted proteins | sample 5358111 | NCBI WGS metagenome assembly VFSW01 (sample SAMN11554181, study PRJNA540505) | mine drainage metagenome | isolation source: sediment from site ElyBrook_90M | place: USA: Ely Copper Mine, Vershire, VT | collected 2017 | reverse complement strand
ATTTTATTCTATACAGGGCCGATTGCGCGTGCGCTTGCAATCCTTCCCCCAAAGCGAGTGTCGAAGCGATTTTCCCCAGGGTCTGTGCGCCCTGCCTCGACACCTGAATCAAACTGCTGCGTTTTTGAAAATCATATACGCCCAGCGGCGAGGAAAAACGCGCAGTTCCCGAAGTCGGCAGCACATGATTCGGGCCCGCGCAATAATCACCCAGCGCCTCCGAGGTATAGCGTCCCATAAAAATCGCGCCTGCATGCTGCAATTTCGGCAACCAGACCTGAGGATCTTCGATCGACAATTCCAGATGCTCAGGCGCGATGCGATTGCTGATGGCACACGCCTCATCGAGGCTGGCGACATGAATCAGCGCACCGCGATTTTCCAGCGCCGTCCTGATGATCTCGCGGCGCGGCATTTGTTCGAGCAGGCGGTCGGCGCTCATCGCCACCGCCTTGATAAAGTCGGCATCCGGTGAGAGCAAAATCGCCTGCGCCAATTCGTCGTGCTCGGCCTGCGAAAATAAATCCATCGCAACCCAGTCGGGATCAGTCAGTCCATCACAGATCACCAGAATTTCCGAAGGCCCCGCGATCATGTCGATGCCGCACACGCCAAACACGCGACGTTTCGCCGCTGCCACATAGGCGTTCCCGGGTCCGACTATCTTGTCCACCCTGGGGATGCTGGCCGTGCCGTAGGCCAGCGCAGCCACCGCCTGCGCGCCGCCGATGGTAAACACGCGGTCCACACCGGCCAGATGCGCTGCCGCCAGTACCAGTTGATTTTTAACTCCATCCGGGGTGGGCACCACCATAATCAGCTCGGCCACCCCAGCCACCTTGGCCGGCAGCGCATTCATCAACACCGACGAAGGATAAGCCGCCTTGCCGCCCGGCACATACAGCCCCACCCGATCCAGCGGCGTCACCTGCTGCCCCAGCAGCGTGCCGTCCGCATCCTCATAGCTCCATGAGGCTTGCACCTGCCTCTGATGGTAGTCGGTCACGCGCAGTGCGGCAGCTTCCAGTGCCGTACGCTGCTCAGCAGGCAACGCTTCAAATGCTGCGCGCAACTCATCGCGCGGCAATTCCATCGCAGCAGCATCGGACAACGACATACGGTCAAACCTTGCCGTGTATTCCAGCACAGCTGCATCGCCGCGCTCACGCACATCCGCCAGAATCGCTGCAACCGTCGCCTCCAGCTTTTCATCTGCCGTAGTTTCATATGCCAGCAAAGCGTCAAGTTCACGATTAAAATTTGCGGAGCTGCTCGATAATTGTCTGATTTTCATTTTATGAACCAAATTTATTGCGTTCCTCGTATTTTAAAGGACAACTGCACAACCTTGAAAGTTATTACGGCATTCATTACATGACGAACGGCAGTTTTCCTGCATCAAATTCGCTTTCTGAGTTTTTCAATCATCTCTTAAACAAATGCGCCCTCATGTGGGCCATCACGTTTTTAGGCGCCAGCATGGCGGGTGTAAATTTCGGCAGCTCAAGTGCATCGAGGGTGTTTTTCGCCACCAAACCCAGCTCTGTGTCTCCATCCACCATCAGGCGTCGGCTGAAAAAAAGCGTATCGGGATCTTCCTTGCGGGTGGCCAGCAGATAGAAATCCTGCAACGTGGCGCTGACTGATAAATCTGGCACGCTCACGGAATGGATCGGTGTAAATTTGCCGGCATCGACGGTGAAATACAAATACAGTCCGAGATCCCTGACATGGATGGCAATATGCTTGCCGTGCAGCGGCGCAAGCGAACCTGTGATTCTTCCCAGTGTCAGGTTAAGCACCTTGGCAAAAACCCAGGATGGCGGGAAAGACGGCAACAGTAAAACCACTCCGGCTATAGACTTTGGAAATGTAAACTGTTCCATACCTTAACTCCCGGCGGATAGGCGCTGATCAACATTCGACGTGCTCTGATCCATACCGGCCCGGCCATGCCAGTAACCGTCGCAAGGCGCGTCCGCCATCAGCCGCGCCATTTGAAACTGCGCCTCTTCAACTGACAGACGGCCTTCCAGCCGCTGACGGAACAGCGCAAGAACTTTTTCTGTATGAAAAGGTTGCGGGCTGACGCGCAGCACATCCACCTGCTGCATATTATCCAGTTCCGCCAGCAGATTATAAATGCCGGACGATTGCGTCTGGATGCCGTTCAGCGCCAGAAACGGCTGCCCCTCCCTTGTTTTCAGCGTCAATCCGTAAGGATGGTCGAGACAGCGGAACTGACAGTCATCCTTGGGCAGGTTGTAATGTCGTGCGGTAAAGCAGCGGGCGGAGAAGGCCAGCGGAAGACGTCCATAACCGAAAATCTCAGTCTCCATATCTTGCGGCTTATCAACGAGTATGTCGGAGAGCATCTGGCGGGACATTTCCACCGGCATCACCCAGCGCTTAGCCCCCAACCCGGTCAGCAGCGCCAGCGTCTGCGGGTTGTAGGTATTGATGTGCGGGCCTGCAACGAATTCATTTCCCGACAATAAATGCACCGCCCCCATGTCGTTGGCCTCCACCCTGAAACGGCCGTTTTCCGTCAGGCGGCGCAGGGTTTTCAGGTCGGACTCGGATTCGATCAGCGCCTGGGTGGACAGCACCACCTCCTTGCCTGCTGAGGCTAATTTTTCCGCTACCGCCAGCCAGTCCTCCAGGCGAAAAATATGGCGCTTGGAACACACCGTCTCGCCGAGATAGACGATATCCACCTGCGCATCGCTGATCCGCTCGTAAAATTCGAACAGGGCGTCGCGCTGCCAATAATAGAGAATCGGGCCGAGAGACAGTTTCACGTTTATTTCCAGGGACGGTGGTAAGCGCCGAGGGTGTTCTGCTGCCCCTCGGCCAATTTATTCAACTGCATCATCCAGGCAGGATCGACGGCATAGTTTTCGGTATTTCTCATGGCGCTATCGATGGCGGCGCGCCATACGCGGGTCACTTGTTCCACGTAAACCGGGCTGCGCTGGCGACCCTCGATCTTGATGGCGGATATGCCCATGTGCAGCATCGAAGGTATCAGTTCCAGGGTGTTGAGACTGGCGGGCTCTTCGATTGCATAATAGGTTTCGCCGCTGACCTCGAAGCGCCCTTTGCACAAGGTAGGGTAGCCCGCATTCTCACTGGCTGCGTAACGGTCCAGCAATACACCGTTCAGCCGCGACTCCAGCCCTTGACGGGTTTGCTGCCAGCGCACCGCTTTGGCCGGGGAACACACCCCTGCCGTATTGGGTGATTCGCCGGTAACATAGGAAGACAGCATGCAACGCCCTTCCACCATCACGCACAGGCCGCCGAAGCCGAAAAGCTCGATTTCCACGGGAGTATGCTTCAGCAACTGCTCAACCTGCGGCAAGGACAATACACGGGGCAACACCGCCCGCTGGATGCCGAAATGCTCATGGTAGAAATTGATGGCCTCGTAATTGGTCGCCGAACCCTGCACCGACAGATGCAAACGCAGCTCGGGATAAGTTCGACAGGCATAGCGCATCAGTCCCGCATCTGCGAGGATAATAGCGTCCACGCCGGCTTCCGCCGCATGATCCACCGCCTGCTGCCAGCGCTGCCAGGTGGCGGCCTGCGGATAAGTATTCAGCGCCAGCAAAACTTTTTTGCCGCGCGCATGGGCATAGCGCACCGCCTCGCCGGCTGCGGGAAGATCGAAGTTCAGGCCCGCAAAGGCGCGCGCATTGGTATTGCCGCGAAAACCGATATATACGCAATCCGCGCCGTTATCCACCGCCGCCTTCAGCGCAGGCAGACTGCCTGCCGGACAAACCAGCTCAAGCGACATGTCTCAATTCCTCGGTCAAAAATGGAGTTCCGACGCGGCTGCCCTGGCGCGCGCCCCGCTGCCGCAACTCAGTTTCAAGGGCATTCAGCACGTTCCATTTTTCCGCGCACCAGACGGGCGCAAGCAATACGTCCCGCGATGCGGTCGCCGTCACCCGGTGATAGACGATGTTTTCCGGCGTGCGCTCGATCAGGTTGGCTGCAATGCCGATATATTCCTCACGGGTTAACGGCGCGTATTCACCCTTGCGCCATTGATGCGCCAGCAGCGTGTGTTTCACCACATGCAAAGGGTGCAGCTTGAGTCCGTCCGCGCCGATTTGCAGCACGCAGTCCAGCGTGGCATGGCAATGCGCTTCTGACTCCCCTGGCAGACCGACGATCAGATGGGTGCACAAGGGAATGCCGCGCTGCCGTACTGCAAGCGCGGTTTTTTGGTACTCGGCAAAGGTATGGCCACGCTTGACCCGCTCCAGCGTCTTGTCGAAGGCGGACTGCAGTCCCAGTTCCAGCCATACTTCCAGCCCCTGATCTCGGAAACGATCCAGCAAGTCCAGCACGTCGGATGAAACGCAGTCGGGCCGAGTGCCCACGGAAAGCCCGACCATACCGGGTTCTTTGAGCGCTTCGCGATAAAGCGCTTCCAGTGCCTCGACTTTGGCATAGGTGTTGGTGTAAGCCTGAAAATAGGCGATATATTTACGGGCTCGGGTGCGCCGTAAAATGGCCAGGCGCGCCTTGGCGATCTGCGCCGCGAGATCGAGGCGGGCGTCGGCATGCGGGCTGAAAGAAACATTGTTGCAGAAGGAACAACCGCCCCGACCCTTGCTGCCGTCCCGGTTCGGGCAGGTAAAACCGGCATCCAGTGCGATCTTGTGAACACGCTCGCCATGACGGCGAAGCAGATCCTGTCCGAAGGTGTTGATTCTTTCCGAAAGTATCATTGATTGCCAAGGACCCGTTTCACGTCACCGATGTTTCACCCGAGGCAACTGTAGTACGTGAGGGATAAGAATACCTTGATATAGATCAATTGAAATTCAAACACGCGTCCAATGTATTGGCATGGATATGCAGTTTTTCATGACACTACGTTCAGTGAATGAGACGGCGCATGTACCTGACGGACGGATTTGTGTACACGTATCTTTCAGGGTGCAACAATACGCCCTGAAACAAAGGGTATCTATTTTTCCTGGCTTTCGGTTGGTGCAATTATCGGAGGCTTCAATTTTGCCTTGGCAGCCAACTTTTTAAATTTCTGGTCGAATGTCGCCAGCGCCTTGCAACCTGTCGAGCCGGCATGATGCAGCGCATCAGCGAAATCCAAACCCGACTGATAGTATTGAAGCGCTTGTTGAATATCAGACTGTCTTTCAAAATTCATATTTCGTACTGACAACAGCGCTTCCAATGATCTTATGATGGCTGGCTTATCCAGTGAGTACGCGCCGCGCAACACCCATTCAAGCTCCAGCGTCACCGTAAGCGGCACGAACAACGCATTGCCCGTATCAATGAGCGAGGCGGCCTGACGAGCCTGCACCGGATCATCATTGGTCACCAGCCTTGCCAGAATATTGGTATCGAGCGCAATCATCCCGGATCACGGTTTGTCCGCATATTTGGCAACGTCCATTTGTTCCGCAGAAATCGCCGCCCCTGCGTATCCGGCAATGCCAACACAGTCGGCTGCGCGTTTGGTTTTTCTGGCATCATCCACCAACGCCCTGAATCCACCTGCATCGGGCAAAACATTCAACCTCGTGCCAGGTGTTATACCCAACAGCCGGCGAATCTCTGCCGGGATAACCAACTGACCTTTTTCAGATACCGTTACAATCATGATGGGCTCCTGAATTTATCTTGCCTGTTTAAACAGCGTTCATCATATCACGCTGGCTTACCAATGTAAGCAGAACCCCTCGCAGTACCCGGCGGATAACAATATAAACAGACTCCACCCACAATGCTGCTTTAGGGGTCGTGACCGCCACGGTCGAATCACGTTAGTCGTAGATTCTAAATTCGACAGCGCAACTCACCGGGCAAGCGCAAGAGAAAACGCTTCCAGCATGGGCCCAATCACATTGCGCTTCAACTTCAACGCGGCCTGATTCACGACAAGACGCGAGGAAATATCGCTGATATGCTCGACCGCCTTGAGGTGATTGGCCTTGAGCGTATTGCCGCTGCTCACCAGATCGACGATCACATCGGACAATCCCACCAAAGGCGCCAGCTCCATCGAACCGTACAGCTTGATCAGGTCGATGTGCACACCCTTTGCGGCAAAATGCTCGCGAGCCGCCTTGACATATTTGGTAGCCACACGCAGGCGCGCACCCTGTTTCACGGCAGACTCATAATCGAAATCATCGTGCGCCGCGACCATCATCCGGCAGCGTGCGATATTCAAATCCAGCGGCTGATACAAGCCTTCGCCGCCATGCTCGTTCAACACGTCTTTGCCCGCGACGCCGATGTCCGCCGCTCCGTATTGCACATAGGTCGGCACGTCCGATGCGCGCACGATGATCAACCGGACATCCGTGCGATTGGTACTGAGAATCAACTTGCGTGATGATTCCGGGTCTTCCAGCGCCGCAATACCTGCCGCGGCCAGCAAAGGCAGGGTTTCTTCAAAAATTCGGCCCTTGGACAGCGCAATCGTAATCATGGTGTGATACTCACAGTCAATTCAATAAAAGGGAGAAGGGTGAAGGGAACTCTTCCCTCTTCCCTCTTCACTGGATTCTTCGTATCTTCGCACCCAGCGCCGACAGCTTGGCCTCAATATGCTCATACCCGCGGTCGAGGTGATAGATACGGTCGATGATGGTTTCGCCCTGCGCCACCATGCCTGCAATCACCAGCGATGCCGAGGCGCGCAAGTCGGTGGCCATCACGGTTGCAGCGTCGAGCTGCCGGCAACCCTGAATCACCGCAGTATTGCCCTCAATCTCAATTTTTGCGCCCAGACGCTGCAACTCCTGCACATGCATGAAACGGTTTTCGAAAATTGTTTCCACCACGATGGCGCTACCGTCAGCGATTGCATTCAGCGCCATGAACTGTGCCTGCATGTCGGTCGGGAAAGCCGGGTAAGGCGCCGTTCGCACGTTGACTGCGCGAGGCCGGGCGCTCATTTCAAGCGCGATACGATCTCCGTTCACATCGATTTTTGCACCCGCCTCGCGCAATTTATCCAGCACGCTGTCGAGAATATCCGCACGCGTATGCGTCAGGGTAACGTGTCCGCCTGCCGCAGCGGCAGCCACCAGAAACGTCCCGCTCTCGATGCGATCCGGCATCACGGCATGATTCGCACCATGCAACGTTCCTACGCCTTCGATGGTGATCTTGTCGCTGCCGGCGCCCTCTATCTTTGCACCCATCGCAATCAGACAGATGGCCAGATCCACCACCTCAGGCTCACGCGCGGCATTCTCCAGAACCGTGATGCCATCAGCCAGCACCGCCGCCATCATCAGATTTTCCGTGCCCGTTACGCTGATCATATCGAAACAAATATGCGCGCCGTGCAGACGACGGGCTGTGGCATGAATATAGCCGTGCTCGATGTGAATTTCCGCCCCCATCGCGATCAGCCCCTTGATGTGCAGGTCAACCGGACGCGTACCGATCGCACATCCGCCGGGCAAGGAGACACGCGCTTCGCCGAATCGGGTCAGCAACGGTCCCAACACCAGGATCGCGGCTCTCATGGTTTTCACCATATCATAGGGCGCTACCAACTGATCCACCTGCGCCGCATTAAATGTGGCAGCTTGCAGGGTCCGATCAACGCGGACGCCCATTTGTTCGAGCAGCCTGACCATCGTTGCCACATCATGCATATCGGGCAAATTGCCCAACTGCAGCTCATCCGCCGTCAGCAAACTGGCGCACATGATAGGCAGCGCCGCATTTTTGGCGCCGGAGATGCGCACTTCCCCGCTTAAGCGATAACCGCCTTGTATTGCTAGTTTTTGCATAAGTTTAGCTGCTAGTAGCTAGTAGCTAGTCGTAAGTTATCGACATCAACTAACGACTAACGTCCAACGACTAATGACTGCTCTCCCACTCTTCAGGTGTGTAGGTTTTCATGGACAGCGCGTGAATTTCACCCTTCATCCGGTCACCCAAAGTTTTATAGACCAGCGACTGGCGCTGGATGCGGTTTTTGCCCGCAAATTCATCGCTGACGACGACGGCGTCGAAATGCTGTCCGTCACCGGTGACCGTCAGGTGTACTGTCGCCATATTCTTCGCGATATCAAGTTGTATGCTCTCAGGAGTGACCATGGTAACCTTAAGTTGGATGTAATAAATGCCGGACTCAGTCCGATCTGTTGTTCTAATAACGTAAAAATATATGCTCAGTGAGGCAGCATTTCGGCCACACCGTACAGATTAGCAAGACTCAACAAATCATCCGGCAAATTCGCCACCCGCAAGGTTCGCTGCCTGTTCTGCGCCGCCCTGGCCCAGCCGAGCAACATACTGACCGCCGCCGAATCGACCGCTTCCACCCCTGACCAATCCACCATCAAGTCTTCGTCGGCCAGTTGCTGCAACCCCGCTTCGTACAATGCCGGCACAGTTGACATGATCAACCTGCCGCTCAGCATCAAACGGTCTCCTTCCCGCTTAATCACTTGGCATCGGCCTTTTTCAAGGATCCATTGGCAGCGCCGGCATTCATGTCGGCCAGCGATTTGATCAATGCATCAATGCCTTGCGAAACATTGCCCGGCTGCTCAATCTGGCTTGCAAACGAGCCGCGATAACTGGTCACCATGCTCACCCCTTCGATGACCACATCGAAAACCTTCCATCCGTTATCCGATTTTTTCATCTGATAATCCACTGCGGTCGGCTGAGCACCCGCCTTGAGTATCCTGGTCTTGACGGTGGTTTCCGTATCGGTTGCCGCAAGTTTTAACGGCGCGACCTCAATACTCTGATCGCGATACAAGGTAAACGCCTTGGTGTAGGTGCGTACCAGCATGTTGCGAAACTCGGTCACCAGCGCATTTTTCTGCTCCGGTGTTGCCTGCCGCCAATACTTGCCTGCAGCCAATTGCGTCATGCGCGTAAAGTCAAAATTCGGCAAGACCTTGGCATCCACCAGCGCCAGAATCTTTTTCTGATTTCCGGCCTGAATGTCCTTATCCTCCTTGACGATAGTGATAACATCCTGCGCAATACTCTTGATCAATACATCGGGCGCCACGATTTCCGCTCGCGCAACCCCTGCCATCATAGTCAAACACACAAGCAATATAAATTTCTTCATCGAGTTTTCCTTACGTTATTTAGCCGGTTCTGCGGCCTTGCTGTACATGAATTTACTGATCAGATCTTCCAGCACCATCGCCGACTGCGTCTGCTTCACCTGATCACCGTTTTTCAGCATCTCGGTGTCGCCTCCCGGCATCAGGCCGATATACTGCTCTCCCAGCAAACCTGAGGTCAGAATATTGGCAAAAGTATCCTTGGGGAACTGATAGCGCTTGTCCAGGCTCATCACTACATTGGCTTCGTAGCGTTTCGTATCCAGAGATATCTCCGTCACCCGCCCGACCAGCACGCCCGCGCTTCTGATCGACGCCTTGGGTTTTAAGCCACCGATATTGGAAAAGTAGGCATGCACTTTGTAGGTATCGGACACGTTGTACGTGCCAAGGTTCCCGACCTTCATCGCCAGCATCACCAGAGCGGCGACACCCGCTACCACAAACATGCCCACCCACAAATCCAACGTAGTACGTTCCATCACTCAAGCCCCTCTAAACATGATTGCAGTCAACACAAAATCCAACATCAAAATCGCCAGCGACGAAGTGACCACCGTTCGCGTGGTCGCACCCGAGACGCCTTCCGCAGTAGGCGGCGCATCGAAGCCCTCGAACAAGGCGATCAGGGTCACGACCGTACCGAACACCAGACTCTTGATGACGCCATTCATGATGTCCTCGCGAAAATCCACAGCCGCCTGCATCTGCGACCAGAACGACCCTTCATCCACCCCTATCTGTACCACACCGACCAGATAACCGCCGAATATCCCCACCGCACTGAACATCGCCGCCAGCAATGGCATGGAGATCACCCCCGCCCAGAATCTGGGCGCCACGATGCGCGCGATCGGATTCACCGCCATCATCTCCATCGCGGAAATCTGCTCGGTTGCCTTCATCAGTCCGATTTCCGCAGTCATTGCCGAGCCTGCGCGACTGGCAAACAACAGCGCCGCCATGACCGGCCCCAGTTCCCGCACCAGTCCCAGCGCGACCATCACGCCCAATGCCGATTCGGAACCATAACGTTTGAGCGTCTCATAACCTTGCAGCCCCAGCACCATGCCGACAAACAAGCCTGCCACGATGATGATGATAAGCGACATCACGCCGGTTGAAAAAAGCTCTTTGACGATAAGATGAAAACGCCGAAAGCTGTTCCCCGAGTACACCAGCGTGAGAAAAAAGAAGCGCGCCGCGACGCCGATGCGCCACACTGCGTTGACAACCCGATGTCCGATCGCCCTGATAGTATTAATAACTGCCATATATCAAGCCTGTAAATTTAAATCCTGCCGATAATCGACGCCGGGGTAATGGAATGGCACGGGACCATCCATCTCGCCATGCACAAACTGGTGCACAAAATCCTTATCCGATGCGCGCAGCTCATCCGGAGTACCCTCCGCCACAATCACGCCGTTCGCCATAAAATAGACATAATCCACGATTTTCAGCGACTCCTGAATATCATTGGTGACGATGATCGAAGTTGCGCCCAGCGCATCGTTCAGGCGACGAATCAAATCACCGATCACCGTCATTGAAATAGGATCCAGCCCGGCAAAGGGCTCATCATACATGATGAGCATTGGATCCAGCGCAACAGTACGCGCCAATGCCACGCGCCGCGCCATCCCGCCCGACAATTCGGACGGCATCATATTTTGTGCGCCGCGCAAACCCACCGCGTTCAGTTTCATTATGACCAGGCTGTGAATAATATCCTCGGGCAAATCGGTGTGCTCACGCATCTGGAATGCCACGTTGTCGTACACCGACATATCGGTGAACAACGCACCGAACTGGAACAGCATGCCCATCTTGCGACGCATCGCATACAGACCATCCTGATCCAGCTCATGCATCACCTGCCCGTCCATCTTGACATAACCGCGGGTCGGCTTCAACGCACCGCCGACATGGCGCAGCAGCGTGGTCTTGCCGCAACCGGAAAGGCCCATGATGGCAACCAACTTGCCTTTGGGGAAAGTCATGTTGATTCCCTGCAGAACAGGTCGCTTGTCGTAGGTGAAGTTAAGATCGCGGATTTCGACTAAGGCGTTCGAGGACAAAATTGGATTCCGGAAAACAGGTTGCGCATTCTAAACGATTGCATCGACTATGCTCAACCCTTACCTGAGTGCGCTTAACCAACACCATCCTTTTCACGGCATGCCCGTGTCGAGCAGCTTGCATCCATCCCGAATACACGGCAACGCAAGTCCAAGTTATTCATGAGAGCCCTAAGGGGTCGAGAAATAATAAGTTGAACATTCGTTGCTGCGCATCCGCGATGGA